>Ga0206923_1001_pt1 | contig 92212 bp, 101 predicted proteins | sample Alteio_BWOrgHeat_64_FD_152961 | JGI IMG/M metagenome (GOLD analysis project Ga0206923, IMG submission 152961) | Enriched cells from forest soil in Barre Woods Harvard Forest LTER site, Petersham, Massachusetts, United States -... | ecosystem: Environmental > Terrestrial > Soil > Temperate forest >...
TTTTTGCAGGCAATCGGACGTAATCAGAATTTTTCACTGGAACAAACTCAAGGAACAACTCCTGATTTTTCAAAAAGGCGACGAGTTTTTTGTCAAAATTTTAATAAATCAGCCATAATGTCTGCCCTTAAAGGAGTTTTTATGGCTACGCTTACGCGTCTCGAAAGGTGCTTGCTTCCCCCTCCAGAAACGATCCGTTGGGATAAAGGGAATCTGACCATTGAAAAATATACAACTATGCAAAAAGTGACGCATTGCGTAAAGAACCTCTTTGTTTTTACCGTTCTTCTCTTTGTCTCTCCCCTCACCTTAACTTATGATTATCTGACCCAAAAGCAAGTAGCGCCTATTCGAAGAGTCCCTGATATTGCACCTCCTCAACCCTCTTGGCCGCCAGTCCAGCGAGGATTTGCAACTTCTCTTTTTCAAACATCAGGCCTAGGCACAAAATGGAGTGCAGCTCCCGCACTTCCTGGGAAATGCGACTGGGATAAATGGATGGACCAACCAACGCACGTCATTCATCGAGAAGGGTTCGAATATAAAAACTTTTTCGTCGATGTTCTTTCTGATCCGACTGCTTATATTGACATGCTCAAGTCTCAAAATGTCACAGCTCATCGAGTCTCTTTAGAATGGTCAGTCATCGAACCAAGGCGCGGCGACATCGATATGACAGCCGTCGGCCTCTATCAAAACTTCATTCAAAAACTCCTCGAGGCTGGAATTACCCCTTCTATCACTCTCAGCTTTTTAATCGACGCGTGGATTTGGTGAATAAAAAAGCAGTTGAAAATAGCCGCAACTGGATACGAAAGCAAAATATCCTGGAATCAGCGGAAGTGTACTATGCAGCGTGATGAAACCTTTTTATTAGACATCTTGAATGCAGCCCAAACAGCAAGACAGTTTTGTGCCAAATTAAACAAGAAAGAATTTCTCGGGAATTTGCTTGTGCAATCGGGAGTTCTACATCAGCTAATTATTATGGGAGAAGGAGTAAAACTTCTCTCCCCTCAATTTCGAAAAATCATCCCAATATTCCTTGGAAGCTTATTGCTGGGATGAGAGACAGAATTACTCATGGATACTTTGAAGTCGATCTAAATGAGGTTGGGAATACGGTTGAAAACGACTTGCCTGAACTCATTAAATACATAAAACCGCTTATAGATTGACTATTAAAGAAATTTTTCTTCATCTTTCAAATTATTATGGATGATCAGTTCCGCTACAAATGGTGGGCGCTTCTCGGAGTTTGTCTACTTGCATTTACAGCTTTCCTAGACGCTACAATTGTGAATACTGCGCTGCCTTTCATTCAAACCGCACTCAACGCAAACATTCTTCAACTGCAATGGATTGCAAACATCTTCACAATTGTCCTCAGCATGACTTTAATCGCGCTAGGTAAATTCGCAGATCTATGGGGACGAAAAAAAATTTTTTACGCGGGGGTATTTTTATTTGCGATCGCAGCTTTTGGCGCAGGCTTAAGCCCAAATACAGAATTCTTAGTCCTATTTCGTGGAATGCAATCTCTAGGCGCTTCGGCCATCTTAGTCGCTTCTACTGCTTTACTATCGAATGTATTCCCAGAAAAGGAAAGAGTGCGTGCGATTAGCATCTATGCGGGTGTAACTGGATTTGGATTGATGATCGGACCCTTTTTGGGAGGCATTTTAATTTCTCTTCTTGGATGGAGGTGGGTGTTTTGGATCAATCTCCCTCTCATCGGTATTGGCCTGATCGCATGTTCCTTTAGCTTGAAGGGGCATTCTCCAAATAAACTTTCAACCCGAATTGATTGGATGGGTCTTATACTTTTGATTTTTGGGTTGGGATCTTTGCTCTATGGCATAATTTCTGGCGCACAAACCAACTGGGATTCGGCCGGGGCATGGATCTGGCTTGGATTGGGGATAATAGCTTTGATCGCTTTACTAATCATAGATTCCCGTTCTCAAAATTCTCTTCTGGATGTCCACATTTTCAAGAAGAAACTCATGATTTTGGCGGCTCTTAGCTGCGCCTTTGGCGGCGTGGTATCGACGGTTTTTATGTTCTTTGACCCTCTTTATCTACGCGTTCTTCGCAATCTATCGCCTTTCTTGATCGGGCTTCTCATTGCCGCGATACCCGCCGCCCAGGTCATCATCTCTTTTTCATTTAATCGATTAGAGAGGTTGTTTGGGACTGCCAATCTTCTTTTTGTTTCAAACTCAATCGCTTTTCTCGCTGTGGTTCTTCATCGTCTTTTCCAAATGGAAACTCCTCTGATTTTTCTGGTTATTCCCTTCTTTTTATTGGGCATCAACTGGGGCTTGAGCAATGCGGCGACTATGACCGCAGCAAATCAAGTTATCGCTATTCATGAAATCGGCGCAGCGATGGGAATGATCTTTACCATTTGGAATCTTGTAGGATCGATTCTTTTGGCCGCTAGTACTGCTGTTTTTCACAGAACAGAGGTGCATACGTCTTTTTTGCCAGCTTTTCATAGCGCAATCGATTTTAATATTGTCTTTGCCGCAATTGTCTTTTTTGGAGCTTGTTGGGTTCGAATCTGGTTAAAAAAAGAATCGACTAGAATATAGAATAAAATATCCATAAATCATTGAAGCCCAGGTTTTTTCGATCGTCTTGAGCTTAATATAAAACCCATGCGATAATCATCGACTCTTTATTTTGTAAGTGTGTCGATGTACGTAAATGGGGTTCAAAAATTTTTTACTTACGCGGGCTATTATGCGAATGCCTTCGCTAGAAAATCTTTTCGCGACATAGAGCGGCTGACGCATCCTATGCCTCAGGTGAATGATTATTGGGCAGAATTCGGAGAGCGGATAAAACGGGTTGGATCAGCTGTTTTTACAATCCCTCTTTCAGCCGCTTTATTTATTCCTTCTCTAGTTTTCTATTTTATCGCAGCTCGTACTGGCCGAGGCAGATTCGAGCTTATTGAGCCAAAATCACCGATCAATTTTTGGCGGGAACGGTCTGTAAAAGTCGTTTCTTTGAATGCTTGTTTTCAAGATCCATGGTCACCTTTAACAGGCGGAGTTGCGCTCCCTTTTGAACGAATGGGCGATTGTGCAAGCCGTATTGCCGGCATTGTGAATGCCATATCAGACGAGGCTCCAACTATATACTTGGGGCAAGAATTTGAAAATTTAGGCGCGCAAGATGAGTTTATTCGATTGATGCAGCAAAAAGGCTTTGGCTATTTTCTCAGGGATTTAGGGTCTAGTGATCCGATTTGTAATCATTCCGGCCTTTTTGTCGCATCGAAAGTACCCGTTCAAAATATTGAATTCATCCCTTATCCACCCGAAGATCGCGCAGGGCTTGCCAAATGGTCGAATCAAGGAGCTCTTACTTTTACTGTCTCAGCGCAAGGAAAAGAAATCCGGTTTGTGAATGTTCATTTAAATTATTCAGAGGGAGAAGAAAACCAAAATGCCCGCAATCGCCAGTTGAAACGCCATGTCATTCCTCTTTTGAATAGGGGATCTTCGGTGCTATTTGGAGATTTGAACTTTGATACAAGCAAAGTTGATCGCGCTGTTTCTGGGCTTCTAGGATTTACAAATGCTCTAGAAGGGACGGTAACTTGCACGGATGAAGGCAAACATGTTCTTCGCGGTAAAGATAGAAATCCTGGGGGCCAACCCTGCGCAGATTGTCAGGAAAAAATCGATGGGCTCATTTATGATCCATCAAAGGTTAAAGTCCCTAATCCTTTTATTAAACCACTTAGATTAAATAATCAGCTTCTTTCAGATCATTTTGCAGTTGTTGCTACTGTTGGATTTTGATTTTTCTGCAAATGGACATTTTTCACAGTTAAATATTTATTCTTTTAAGAACTAGATTGTTGTTTTTGAAATTTTTGTATATATTGTTCGAGAAAAATGTTTTTTAATAGTATATGTTTTGGCACTGATTTTTTGTTGTCTTTATAAAATACATTATTTTTTAAATAAAAACTTCGCGCAAAATTATCGTCAATTAGAGTGTCGGTATTAATTCTGTGTTTGAATTCTTGTAATAAAGAAGGACTTAATTTTTCTCTAGATCGAATATATCCATTAATTCTTACGCGTTCAGGCGAGGTGAAAGTAGACAGAATTTTTTTTCCTTGAACGATGATTTGCGCTGCGATTGGAAGCCATTTTGCTAAACGGGAATATCTGGGAACGGATTTTTGAAACGTTTCTTTAGATTCGGTTACTTCTTGGGATTCTGCTTCCGCTGCAACCCTTCTCTTAACTCCTTTTCTCATGCCAGGATTTTCTTCTTCAGTGAAAAAAAAAGCATCCCGCTTCAATTTTGAACCAGATTGAAAAGCGCCTGCCGCGTTTCCAGTTTGTTGAACCGCCGCAACGGCGCTCTCGATGGAACTATTTGTAATATTTTCAGTCAGTTGATTAGTATTGTCCCAATCTACATGCGAGTCAAAAGATTCTTGTACGAGAAAAGACATGTTATCACCATTTTGTTTATATTAACTGGTTTTGAAAAATAATTAAAATTCAAATATTAGGCATAGTACTATAATAAACAATGAGTTTTGCCACAAGATATAAGAACCTATCCCACTAAAAAGTTTCAGTCGATATACACAAAGGCATAATGATGTTGAAAGCTAAAAAAAAGACCCTATTAATAACGGGGGCGGGACAGGGGATTGGGGAAGCGATAGCCCTTCGTTTTGCAGCAGATGGTTCCAATATCGTGGTAATTTCTAAAAACACCCCCGCGCAAATGAAAGGGATTGTAGATGCGATTGGCTTGGCAGGAGGAGAGGCGTTGGCTTGCGATGCGGATGTTCGGGATTGCGATGAATTGAACGGCGTCGTCGCTAAAACCATCGCCCGCTTTGGAATGATTGACGTCCTGATCAACAACACGAGCGCTCCTTGTTTCAACAATTCGCTGCATACCTCGCCGGAACAGTTTGATCTGATTATATCCACTAGCGTAAGGGCGGCTTTCTTTCTCTCTCAAGCTTGCTATCCTTATTTAAAAGAAAGTCCGAACCCCCACATCATCAATATCGCTCCTCCTGTAAATCTGGAAGTGCAGTGGTTAAGGGATCATTTGCCCTTTGCCATAGGCAAATATGGAATGAGCCTATGCACGCGAGGGATGGCGGCTGAATTTAAAAGCGCAAGAATTGCGGTGAATTCGCTTTGGCCTCAAACACCGATTGCTACTCAGAGACTCAAAGAACACCTCCATCCTAAAGTTTATGACGGAAGCCGGTGGCCTACTATCATGGCAGATGCCGCTTATGAACTTACGCGTCGGACATTTCGGGACGCGACAGGTCGATTTTTTATCGATGAAGAGCTGTTAACAGAATCGGGTATGACCGATTTTTCTAGTTATGCGGTGGATCCAACGCAGCCGTTGATGCAGGATATTTTCCTTCCGTTAATTGAGGGGAGGGTTCCCTTATCTCGAGATCTATTTGTTAAATAAACAGGCTGAATCAACCACTAAAACACCTAACTATCTTATTCTGTTTGGGTTCCGTTGCGTAGATCTATTTGTAATAATAAACATTTTAATATTGTAATTTAATTATTTTTTTATTATAATATTATTTTTTTTAAACAACAAATAGGAGTTTTATGAGTGGTATAGCACAGTCTATAAATAATAATTCAAATAAGATCTTGGCTTTTGGCGCATTGGCTTTGGGAGCTTACGCGATCCATGCATCTGGAGAGTTTGAAAATGGGAGCTGTTTATCGAGATATTATGATTGCCAAGCGGTGCAGTATCAGTACAATCTTTTAGACTATAGTCAAACTTCATTGTGTCATTTCTTACCTTGCACACGCAACGTCATCCAAAGTGCGCAAAATAAACTTTACGAGGGAATTGCATTGATTGGATGCGCGATCGGTTATGTTTTGGTTCCTAAGATCAAGCAGGCTTTCTGTCGAATCGTTAGGGGCGAATGAAGAGTTTCCCATCGCCACTGGCAAAATAAGATTTAGAAACGCGCAACGGTTTTTTTTCGATGATCAAACCGGGAATCGCCTGGACTCGCAAAGCACTCATAGTTCTTTGCGAGCGGGAACGTCCGGTTGCCTGTTAAAGCGCCTCGCCATTCTGAATGTTCATTCATTTGTATAATATTGATTCTTAGATAACCAAAGAGATGCTTATGAGTATTTTATCAAATTTTACACACTCTATAAATAATCATTCAGGCAAGATCTTGGCTTTTGGAGCTATAGCCTTGGGAGCTTATGCGATCCACGCGTCTGGATATTGGGAACCGAGTAGTTGTATATCGAGATATCGAGATTGCGTCAGTGTGCAGCAACATTTCGATCGTTCAAACGGGATTCAACCTTCTACGGAATATGAAATGTGTCATATTGTATCTTGCTCAAGCGCCATTATCAAAAATGCGCAAACGAAGTTCCTCACGGGAGCTGCATTCATTGCGGGGGCGGCCTTTTATGGTGCGGTTTCTTTGACTAAACGCATTATCGATCGGATCGATTGGATCAGGTGAAAATTTACACTAACATCAATTGAATACGGCGAGGATCATGAAATATTATATAGCGACATCGACAACAAGATCTGATATTCACAACCGGATTAGGGATGATCTGAAAAAATTTGGACATGAGATCGCATACGATTGGACCACGCATGGCAGTGTGAGAGAGACGAGTCCAGCCAGGCTTCGAGAGGTAGCTCATGCCGAATTTCAAGGGATCCTCGATTCGGACTTCGTCCTCATTCTTCTTCCCGGAGGAAAAGGGACTCATGCTGAGTTGGGTTATTCCATTGCCAGTAAAAAGCAAGTCTTTGTCCATAGCGAAGATCCAGCCTCTTTTGAATTAGGGCCGCAGGTTTGCGCTTTTTACCACCATGCCGATGTGATCCGATTGACGTGTCCGATTGCAAATTTGGCGCAAAAGGTGCAATCTCTAATTGGACCTTCGAATGCTCTAGAACTTTCGGTTTTGTAAACAGGAGATTTTTATGACTAAAGAAATTGTTAAGCACCGTAAAGATGAAAGAAAAAAACCTGCTTTGACACCTAAAGAAAAAAAAGCGAAGAAGCAGGAAAAAAAGCAGCAGAAGCAAAATAAAATATAGGGTTTTTTTAGCCGCAGCGCGAAATGGAGATTAGGAGGAGAAGAGCCAAAATAGCTCCTTGCTATTCTTTATCAAATATTGTATGATTTCCGCCTAAATCTTAATCAACGGTGGAATATGGCGGCGATGGCTAATGAAGTCAAAAATGCAGAGAATGCCCTTAGAACTGAACTATATGCTGCAAATCATCTAACTCAAAGAGAAGGTCGGCGCCAACAGTGGAATAAAGAATTTGAATCCCACTATTGCGGGATTGCGGACACGATTGCGGAATCGATTACGGCGGCCGTTTTGAAAAAAATCGGAGAACGCCTTGAAGACCCTTTTAAAATCATACCTACATCCGCTTATCCTTTGAAAACAGCTTTTGCCTTTGATATCAGCAGGGCTAAAAATGTTTCCCAAATTCGATCGCTGGCTAAAGACACGGCCGACTTGGAACCGTTCAAAGAGTGGTTTTCTGTTTTCGGCGAGACAAAAAGAGCTCAACTCGAGCCGAATAAAAAATTGGAATGTGAAGTTGAATTCGAAGAAATGTCCTCCTCTCTATTTCCTCAATCGGTTTTCGTCACTGATAGAGAATATTTTGAAGAGCAGATGTCTAAAATAGGCCATCGCCTTGAGAATAGAGTGAGCGAACAATTAGCCATGGTGGGGTCTCGGGCCGAAAATAGAGATTTTCGATTTAAAGTGGAATGGTATCGGAAAGCGGAAAAAACGTTCGGTTCATTTTCTGGTTATGGAGATAATCAGCTTTATGTCTCTACATGGATTGAGTCGAAAGGAGCCAAAAAATAATGCCGGGTATTTCTCTTTCAAATTCTTTGACTGGCACTCAGATTGATTTAGGTTTTTCGGCGCTCGCCGCTGCATCTTTCTTTGTTCCCTTTTCTGAATCGGGAAATTTTATCATTCAAGGCATCAGAGGATTTGCTCTGGCCAATTTAGCCGATCGATCTTTGCGTTGGCTTTTATTAGACAAGTCAAAACACCAACAATCACATGGGCGCCTTCTGCAAGGAATCTGCTATGCAGTGATCGAAGAAGCATTGTATTCGGGTATTTTGGCCACTCAAAAGATGGCATGGCTGATCCCCCGGTTTTTAACCTCTTGGGCTCTCGGATCCACGGCTGCCCGGACTTTTGAGTCCGTAGGGGAAAAACAAAATATCGGAATTTCTCGCGACCATAAACGGGGTTTTTTGTGGGGGCTATTCAGGGAAGCCGCATTAATGGGCGCTCCAATACAATATTCAACGCCTTTGTTGCTCGCTTCCGACAGCGTTGTTTTTGGCCTTATCGAAGTATGTCCAAATAATGAGTCGCATCCTTTGCCGAGATATAGCAGGGAATGGATATATAAAAGTGTTTCCGGTGTCGCTTTTCGAGCTATCGGGAATATTGTTGCATTGCACGCTGGCTTAGCTTCAGCGGTCGTACAGCACGTTCTCTTTAATATTTCCAGGGCTTATCCAGAAAAATTTCCCTCCCGGATCTCTTCGTAATTTTCAATTAAAAGTCTCTAGGTTCAAGTTCTTAGGGTTGACATCAAAAATTTTTGTCCTAAAATGGTCACCCTTTTGAAAAAGGGAATTCCAATGGATAGATTTTGTCGCAAAGTCAGTGCAGGCTTGATTTTCTTCTTGATCTCAATATTTTCTGTGCAAAAGGGGAATGGGGAAAATCTAGTATTTCCCGATTTCAAGATCTCGATGCTGAGAGAAACCAGCAATAAAGATCGATTCTTGAATAGAAAAAAGCTCTATGAATCGGCGAATCCGAAGTACGTGAAGCTATTCGAAGACAATTATCAAAGGAATATTCAAGAAGTATTGAATGATCGGAATGATGTTTATCGGATTCCTCCGGTTGTCCATCAAATTTGGCTGGGAAGCAAAGTTCCCGCAAAATACCGCGATTGGATGGAATCGTGGATGAAGATACGCGGGTGGGAATATAAACTTTGGACCGACGAAGAGGTCAAAAAAATTCGGATGTATAATCAGGATCTCTATAATCGATCTGAGAATTGGGGAGAAAAAGCTGACATCCTGCGCCTCGAAATCCTCTTTCAATATGGAGGATTGTACGTCGACACCGATTTCGAATGCGTTCAACCGGAACAGTTCGACGAATTGCATAAATGTTTCGATTTCTATATTGGGTTCGAACCGCTTGAACACGGAATTGTCGGAAAGTTCAATATGTTTAAGATGTGCAATGCAATCATAGCCGCAATACCCGGACATCCTCTAATTAAAGATCTAATCGTAAACATGAAAGCCAACTTTCTCGCTTATCGCCCTCATACAGGCCCCATAGGGACAACAGGCCCCAGTTATATTACGCGGATTATTTGCGAATATTTGGAAAGCAATGTGGACACTCTTAGGAATATGTATTTTCCATCCACTGTTTTTTATCCATTTTCAGTCATTGATGTGGAGCGCTATTGCTCAAACGCGGACGACGCATTGCCAATTTTTCCAGAAACATTAGGCATTCATTACTGGAATATGAGCTGGGTGAAGTGCGATCCGAAAATAAATCAATATAAAGACAAAAATACAAAGCTGCCTAAGTTGGAGATAAAAAATGGTAGAAGGTAAGCCCTATTTCAGAAAAATAATAACTGGTTTTCTAGGTGTTTTTTTAACTATTTTTGCAAGCAGTCCTGCGTATGCATTGGAAATGGATCAAAAAGGACAAATTCCCCCTTTTGCGCTCCTGACCGTTCCCAAATCGGGATCCCATATGATCATCAAGGCTTTGCATCTCTTGACTGGGGGCATTTCTGTTTGGCATACGCGATTTCCTTCGTTCCATTATATACCCATTGAAGAGGGGTTTCTTTACACACACCTATGTATTTCTCCTCAGCTTGAAAGCGATTATTCCGCGCTTCCCAAACTTAAGAAAATTATCAACATCCGCGATTTGAGAGACGTCTGCGTTTCCATCGTGCGTCAAATTCAGAAATCGCCATGGCCTGGGATGAACGCACAGCAAAGAGCGGCTTTTTTACAATCCACCTTCGATGAGCAGCTTCTTTTTGTGATTGATTTTGACTATGACGTGAATGAAGTCTCAAGCTCTGCTCCTAATTCCCTGCAAGTCTCCGTTTTAAAACTCGCAGAACAAGCTGAGAGATTTTCGAGGGAAAGCAATAATCTTTTATGCAAATATGAGAATTTAGTCGGAATGATGGGCGGCGGCTCTGAAAAAGATCAGATTGAGGAATTAAGGCGTATCGCTGAATTTCTTGAAATTCCCATATCCGAAGCGGCTCTTTATGAAATTTCTTGGCAGCTTTACGGGGACGAGGTTAATCCTTTTGGGAAAGAGGGCTTCAAAAACTATCATAGCACCTTCCACAATGGAAAAATCGGCACCTGGAAAACGGCATTTAAAACAGAACACAAAATCGCATTTAAAAAGAAGTTAGGAAAAATGCTGATCGCTTTAGGCTATGAATCAGACGACAATTGGTAACTTATTTTTTCTCCGTGGGACAGGAGCTTTTTTCGAGAAAGTGATAGAGGATGCACCAACTGGAAAAAGCTTCATAAAATACGAAGAGTGCGGCGAGAAGAGCGATCCAGCTTCTCTGCCAATAAGCAAAAACTAAAAGGGCTATCGCGATCCCAAGCCGGATCAGGCGATCCTGCGTACCGATATTTTTTTTCAAGTTTTTACCCCTTGTAACTTTTTATCTAATTCATCCCATCGGATATAGAGCTGCTCGATTTGTGTTTCTGCCAGCCCGATCTCTTTACACACCTCTGATAGTTTCTGCGGATTTTCTGCGATTTCGGGCCTTTCGAGCAGGTGATTGAGATTGCGAACTTCTTCTTCGAGCTGGGAAATTTTCCCTTCTATTTCTTCGAATTCCTTTTTTTCCATGTAGGAGAGCTTTCCTTTTACAGGAGGAGGTTCTGCTTTCTTTTCCTTTGTTTTAGATGGAGGGGGAGCCTGCTGGGCAGCTTCCCATTGGACATAATCTACATAGAGATTCGTCTCATCTGGATTGCCAAAAGCCAATAGGGAATTGCAAATCCGGTCCAGCATACAACGGTCGTGAGTGATCAACACCACGGCTCCTGGAAACTCTAGAAGGCTTTCTTCGAGTGTTTCCAAAGTAGGAATGTCTAGATCATTGGTGGGTTCATCGAGCAGCAGCAGATCTGCGGGCTGCAGCATCAGATGGGCGATCGAAATACGGGCTCTTTCTCCTCCTGACAGAGTTCCGATCTGCATATCGAGGATGTCGGGAGAAAATAAAAATCGTTTGCACCATCCGTTCACATGGACGGGCTGGCCTCTAAATGAGACATATTCGCCATTGGGAGAAAGAGCTTCCCGCAAAGTGATGTGCGAGGGGAGCTGCGCCCGATGTTGATCGAAGTAGACGATTTGAAGAGCCTCCGCTTTTTTGATCGTCCCTTGATCCGGTTCGATTTCTCCAGCTAGAAGCCGGAGGAGCGTGGTTTTCCCCGACCCATTGGGCCCCATTAAACCGATGCGGGTCCCGGGAGAGAGCGTGAAATCGAGATGGCGGAACAGAACTTTCCCCCCGAGTTCTTTCGATAAATTTTTTGCCGTAAGTAATTTTCGGGTTTCCCTTTCTGTGGCCGCGAAATCGATTTTAGCTCTTTTAGACTTGTTTCTGCTCTGTATCTCAGAATGTTCTTGGAGAATTTCATGGGCTTCGTCAATTCTCGATTGCGATTTTGTCGTACGGGCCTTTGCCCCTTGGCGCAGCCATTCTGTCTCTCTTCGGGCTTTCGTGGCCAGCGACCGCTCTTGCTGAATTTGACCGAGTAAAAATTCTTCTTTTTTACCCAGAAAGTAAGAATAGTTCCCATCGATCGCAAACATTCCTTTTGGATATGCCGAGTCGATCTCGACGATTCTTTGCGCCGTATTCTGCAGGAAGAAGCGATCGTGGCTAACGAGAAGGTAAGTGGAACATTCCCGGGAAAGAAATTTTTCCAACCATAATATTCCTTCTAGATCGAGATGGTTCGTCGGCTCATCGAATAGGATCAGATCCGGCGAAGAGATGAGCTCGGCAGCGATGCCCAGTCTTTTTTTCCATCCTCCCGATAGGAGATTTGCAGACGTTTCCTGTCCAGTGAATCCGAGCTTGCTAAGCCAAGTTTGTGCGAGCCTTTCTTTTTCATAATCAGGAAGATCTTCTTTGATCGCTTCGATTAGGATTTGCTCAGGGGAGCGATCTGGGAATTCGCACGATTGGGGGAGATAGCCGACTTTGAGTCCCCGCCGAGGGGAAAGAACGCCCTCTGTGGCATTTTCAAGTCCAGCGATGATTTTTAAAAAAGTCGATTTGCCGGAGCCATTCGGTCCGATCAGTCCGATTCGGTCGCCTAGAAAAATACTCAGAGAAAGGTCTTTAAAAAGAGTGCGGGTTCCAAATGATTTCGATACGGACTTGCAGCTAAAAAGGAGGCTCATGCATTCATTTTATCGAACAAAGTGGTATCGTGCCAGTGGTTTAAGATTCTTCTTCGAGCTTGAACCCAAACGCAGGTCTTGTATATGATTCTAAGAAGAAATTACTTTAAGGCAGGCTGCATGAAAAAGGGGCTCTTTTTAAGAAAACCGATGAAAGCTGAATTCATCGATACGGAAGAAGAGCACCAGGGTCTAAGGAGGCATTTAGGTTCAGTCCAACTCACTTCGATTGGGATCGGCGCCATTATCGGCGCGGGGATTTTTGTGATCACCGGCCAAGCTGCGGCGCAATATGCCGGCCCCTCCATTGTACTTTCATTCATCATCGCTTCCATCATCTGTATTTTTGCCGGACTTTGCTATGCCGAACTCTCTTCATTGATCCCCATTTCGGGGGGATCTTATTCTTATTCATACGTAGCCATGGGGGAATTCCCCGCTTGGGTCGTCGGGTGGGCCGTTACGGCGCAATATATTTTTTCCGCTTCCACTGTTGCCGTCGGATGGTCCGGTTATTTTGTGAGTTTTTTAAAAGATTGGGGAATTCATTTATCTGAAGCATTAACAAAAAATCCTTTTTACTATGATGTGAGCACAGGATGGCATTTGAGCGGGGCCTATCTCAATTTGCCTGCTGTGATCTTAGTCGGATTGATCGGAGTTCTCATCTCCATTGGAATCAAGGCCGCTGCCCATTTCAACAATGTGATGGTCATCATTAAACTGGGCACGATCGCGCTTTTCATTTTAGTGGGCATTTTTAATGTTCATCCGGAAAATTGGACTCCTTTCATACCGGAAAATACGGGAGTTTTTGGCGAATTCGGGTGGAGCGGGATTTTACGCGCTTCCGGGTTGGTGTTTTTTGCATACGTCGGATTCGATACTGTGGCTACTTTGGCCCAAGATTCCATCAATCCGCAAAAAGATTTGCCCAGAGGCATTCTCGGCTCTTTAGGGATTTGCACGATCGCCTATATCCTCACCTCGTTAGTGCTCACAGGGCTCGTGAGCTACTTGTTGTTGAACGTACCCGATCCAATGTCCGTCGCCTTAAATGCGATGGGCCCTAAATTGTTCTGGATCGGATTCATCGTGAAGGCCGCTATTTTAGCCGGACTCGCTTCCGTCATACTCGTTCAATTGTTAGGCCAAACGCGGATTTTTTTGGCCATGAGCAAGGACGGACTGCTTCCACGCCCTTTTTCTACAATCAATAAAAAAACCAGAACCCCATTCTTCGCATCCATTGTTACCGCTTTGGTTACTGTGGCGATTTCCGGATTTTTCTCAGTAGAAATTTTAGGACAGCTCGTTTCCATGACAACGCTGTTCCTTTTCGCAATCGTCTGTCTCGGAGTCTTGATGCTCCGCTACTCCCACCCAGAATTTAAGCGTCCATTTAAAGTGCCTTTTGTCCCTTACATACCCTTAGTGGGAATCGTGGCCTGTGTGGCCCAAATGGGTTTTCTGCCGCTCGTGACTTGGATGCAGTTGATCGGTTGGTTTGCTCTTGGTTTAATTATTTACTTTACTTATGGCATCCGCAACAGCAAGATCCGGAAAGAGCACCATTCCGCCGTGAAATAATACCATGCCTCTAGCCAAGATCAATGGCATTCATCTCAACTATGAAGTGAAAGGAAAAGGGCATCCGCTTGTGATGATTGCGGGTTACTCCAGCGACCACCATAATTGGGATTCTGTCTGCGCCGTACCCGAAGGGTTAGCCGACCATTTTCAACTGATTATGGTTGACAATAGGGGCGTTGGAAGGAGCGAGTCGTTCCAGGCTCCCTATAACGTAGAAGACATGGCCAGCGATGCAATGGGTTTGATAGCTCATTTAGGTTTGCATCGGCCTCATGTAATGGGCAGTTCTATGGGCAGCGCTGTGGCTCAAGCCATGGCGCACAAATTCTCAGCCGATATCGGCAAGGTTGTTCTTGTCCATCCGCTGCTCAAAGTATCTCCCGTAGCAGCGGCGATCTTCCATTTTTTTTTCCATCTCCGGATGGATAAAATCCCCATTTCTCGAATTATAGAGGGCGTAATGCCGCTTCTGTTTTCGAATTCGTACATGACCGATTCCAAAAAGGTTTCCCAATCGATCGATCAAATAGCGAAAACACCGGAAATTCAATCGGAATTGGAGCAAAAATTCCAATTGGACGCGCTCATAAAATTCGATTCTAGAAGTTTGTTTAAAACAATTAAAAACCCGATGCTTGCCCTTTGCGGAGAAGAAGATCTTCTTTGTCCTCCGAGGGATATCCTTGACCAGGCCCATTCCATGTCTAATCTGAAATTGATATTGATTCCTCGAATGGCTCATCTTTTCCAGATTGAAAATCCAATTGAGTTCAGCCGATTCGCAATCGAATTTTTAAGGTGATTCACAACGATGACAACAAAAAAATATCAAAAATGGCTGGGGCTATCGGCCCTCGTTCCCGCATTGGCGATGATCTTCATGGATCAGACCATTCTGCCTGTCGCGCTCCCAACGATTAGAGCGGATTTGGGAGCCAGCGAGGCCGCGCTGCAGTGGACCGTGAATGCTTATTTATTGGTTATTGCCGTTTTGGTATTGGCAGGAGGAAAAATTGGCGATTGGATTGGATACCGCCGCACTTTCGTATTGAGTATGTTCATTTTTGCTCTCGCATCCCTGTTTTGCGGAATGAGCGCAAATATCCATTGGTTGATCGCAGCGAGGGCTCTGCAGGGAATCGGAGCTGCTCTGATGTTTCCGGCATCGACCGCTCTTTTAATGTCCCTTTTCCCTCCTTCAGAGCGAGGCAAAGCCTCTGGCATCAATGTGAGCGTCAGTTCTGTGTTCTTAATCTTAAGTCCTTTGATCGGAGGCTATTTAGTCGAAAATTATTCCTGGGAATGGATTTTTTGGATGAATCTTCCTTTGGCAGCCTTGGGAATTGCCCTCGTTTTACTCTTCATTCCGGTTTCCCAGCGAGGGAATGTAAAAATCGATATTTGGGGATTCCTATTTTTTACTGTCGCCTCCACTGCTTTAGTCATTGGCATCATGCAGGGAAGAGAGTGGGGTTGGGCCTCTTTTCGCATTTCCAGCCTTTTTATTTTGACCGTATTGAGCGCAATCTGTCTCTTTTGGAGAGAGAAAAGAGCCGCTCATCCGTTTCTCGATATTGCCCTTTTCAAACATCCTGTTTACAAAGCCGTAAATATCAGTGTTTTTGCGACGCAGTTCATCCTTATGATCACCGTCTTCAGAGCTATTTTCTTCCAAGACGGTCTCGATTGGTCGCCGATGAAAACGGGATATGTAACGTTTCTTTCCTGTCTGCCGGTCCTCTTTATTTCATCAATTGGAGGATTTTTATCTGACCGATACGGTCCAAAATTACCTATCGCAATTGGATTTTCTTGTACGATTTATTCCTTTTTCTGGCTTGCTTACTTGATTGAGGGCCCTCTTTGGATTGTGCTTTTGGGACTCTTTGCTCTTGGGTTTGGAATCCCTTTGATTTTGACCCCTTCCTATGCTTCTGCTATGAATGCTATTCCTCCTACTAAAGCAGGGACTGCTTTTGGGACCATTTCGACGATCCGCAGTTTGGGATCTTGTATGGGGGTGGCCCTGATCGGCGCTTTTATCGATAACGTTCAGTATTTTTCTATGAATCGATCACTTCCCGACGAATCTCCCGCTGTTCTGCATGAAATCATTTCTGGAGGAGCAAAAGGCCAAGAAATCATCAATAACTTGCCTTTAGAACTATCTCAAAAAATTACAGCGGCATTCCATCAGGCTCTATACGAAGGTTTTTTCTATTCTCATCTCGTGCTCGGATTCGCTCTCATAGCGGTGTTTTTCTTCGTATTCGTCCTTTACAATCGCAAGTCGGCCCACCATTTACCTGATACCCCTGCCGCGGGCTGGGACTAAAAATAAGCCTTAAAAAGATGGCTTTATGTCCCTTTGGAATCGGTTGGAGTCCAATCCATCGAAGTGGGTATTTCATTTTCACTTCGTTGCAAACCTGCAAAATTTTCCAATTGACTACTACCCTGATTTATTCCGTTGGCTAATGGCAGTTTCGTTGAAATAAAACTCTCCACTCTTTGTATTTTTTGTAATGCCTGATCGTTTAATGATTCAAATTGAATAAATGATAATTTGTATTGAAGACCGCTGAATGCATCTAAATACCTCCGAAAGAAATGCAAATACCCTTCTAGATTTTTTTTCAAGGCTGGGTTTTGTTTTAAATTTCTTAGATCTTGTGCGCATCTCATGAGATATTTGGAACATCTTACGGAAAGGAAAGAGAGATTGTGAATCTGTTGAACCATTTTCTCGAACATTTGACTTCGCCGCAGAATAGGATGGATTATGTCAGAAAGAGCATGTAATTCTTCTAACCTTTGAGCGGCAAGATTTGTTAATGGGTTTTTTACTTCCAATGCTCTAAGCTCTAATATCTCTCTTTGAGTATCCCATAACACTACCTGACATTTCTGAATGTCTTGAGGGTATTGGTCAAAATTATTTAATCTTGTTAAAACGCTATATATAGACATAATTAATTCCTGTGTGTTGATGATTGTGTATTGTGAGAAATTACATACTTTTTTACAATATTAAAACTTTCTTTTTAAATATATATCTGGGTTGCCCTAGTTGCTTGTAAATAAGTAATTGAAATGGTTTTAAAAAATTAATTTAATATAATTTTAAAAGATCTTAATTTATAATTATATGTAATAAATGGTGGTCGCGTGAGTTCTGTATCAATCTCTGCCAATATTTCGAAAACGGATCTGGCAGCCCTGCAAATTACCACGCCCGAAAGGGAGCGATGGATGAGGGCGTCTTGGTTTGATCAAACGATTTTGGGAGGCCACGCGAATCGGGATTTTTTTCAAAAAATAAGTGCTGTTTATAAGAAAAGGCTGGGTCTTGAGAGCGACCGCATCTTTAAAAAAGTCTGGGATCAGGCATTGGCCGCTCATGACATTCGATGGGATGTCCGCAAGCCTCTTACAATTGAAGAATTTAACAAGATCGAAGCCGTGCTTAAGGATACTTTGATCTATCATGGAAAAGGGGTTGAGATCGACGGTGCGGGACCCGACCCACAGGTCCATGAAATTATCCAATTTCTTTTGGGTCAAGGAACCCCATCTCGTGAATGGTTGAATGCTAAGAATGCTAAAGGGATCTTAATCAGGAAAGATCCAGCACTCTTGAAAGCGATGCGCGATGAATTCCGCGCTGTTTTGAAATCTTGCGGGGAACATCTTCCAATTCCCGGTTCAAAAGAAGAAATCCTCTATAAAACATTTATCGGAAATATCGTCGCGCTTCTGCCCTATGCTTATCCTGAAGAGGGGGAAGTGTTTTCTATTCCACAGAAAATAAACGGGGAATGGAAAAATTCTGTTTATACAGTAGATCGAAAAATCGAACTTTCCCCGAAATGGTTTTCGAGCCCCATTGCAGCTTATGGACTGACGTCCAAAGAAGGCCCTCCCTTGCTCACTTTCTTGGGAACGACTTACCCAGCCGGCGAAGGGTATCTAGCCACCCTTCTTTCCGATGTAACTCCTTTCATGTCGGTGGGACACGCTCCTTATATTTACGGAAAAAAACAAATCGAAGAGTGGCTGAATGACAAAGAACAAGTGCGTCTTTGCGGAACCAGTTTAGGGGGAGCTCTTTCTTTTCATGTCCTTCGCAACCATAAAGAAAAAATCGCTCAGGTCGACGCTTATAATCCTCCTGGCCTTCATCCCTGGCAATGGAAAGAGAAATTCAACGATTCGGTCGAGATCAATATCGTATACAATGAAAACGATCTCGTGGGGACCTTAGGTGCTTTTCCTGAAGGAGATAAGGTGAATGTCATTAGACCTGTCTTGGAAAAGAATCAAAATTCTATAAAAGCCCATGCCCAAGCCTATTCGGGCAACAAAGAAGTGATGCTTTTAAAAAGCGATCCCGCTTATGAAAATAGCCGCATTTCGAGGAAATTGCTGACCGTCTGCCACTTCTTTCTCAGCTGTCTTCTCGCATTTATTCCCATCCTCCTCGCTTACCTCGTCTTTTCTCTTTTCAATGCCTTGATATTCCATCCTTTAGGTCTATTGAAACAAAAAATCTAAAAATCTTTCAGTTAGTTTTTGTTTTTCTTCTTATTTTATTAAATAAAAATAAGTTAAGAGCTCAATTTCTTATAAAATTGTAATTAAAATGTTATTTTTCTAAAATAAGCCTTGGGGGCGTTATTAACCAGGGGAGTGGTTAATAATTATCTAATGAATAGCCCGACTGTTAAACATCGCTCGCGAGGCGAATTAAGGAGGAATGCCAATGTCCGACATGCAAGATTTTCCAGCGAATTCCGCCGGAGAAAATACAAATCAAGGATTTGATCCTATGGCAGTGTTACCCGCTGTCACAGAGGTCAACACTGAAATCAAAACTCAGAATCTCAAAGAGCTCGAAGATTCGCTCGATGGTCAAAGTTACTTCCTCGGAGAAGTTCCTCAGACCCATCAATGCGATCCAGAGGCGTTTTTGCCTCTAAATTCTGATCGGCTCGTAGGTTCTACCAATATGATCGAAAAGCTGATGGCAGACAGCGGTCTTTTGATTCAAGAAGAAGTGAATCAAATTCAAAAGCTGCAGAGAAAAATCAATACTTGGGAAGACCGGATTGAAAAAAATAAAGCTTTGATCCAGAAAAACTTGAACCTGATTAAGCAAAACAACACCGATATCATCTATGACAAAAAAAATAGAGATTATTGGTTTGGCAGATCAGAGCAAGTCGATCTAGACTTGCAAAACGCCTTATCCGCAAACCGCCAAAACGATTGGGCGTGGATCATTAAGAAATATTGCTTGAAAAATCCAGACGGCACCCAACTCGACCCGAAAAATCCTTGCGTTGAGGAACTTTGCAACGGCGAGGCGGCTAATCTTTCCGGTGAATATCGGGCCAACGGCAATAAGTACGAGCTGAAGAGAAAAGACAAGGAAACTGAAAACAATCGTATGATCCGAGATAATTCCAATCATCTCAGAACAAACGAATTGCTCCAAGGTTATATCGCGGCAACCTATGCGAATGAGATCGAGCCGATCCAAGATGGCATCCTTCTTTTGAAGGAATTCGTTGTGAAGCTCAAAGCAATGGGCGAAGATAGCAACGCCACATATGGAACGATGAGAGATTGGGCTGAATCTTTCTTGAATGACTTTATTAAGTCGAACTCAAGAGTGGCTCAGTCGGTCGTAACCGATTTCCGCAGATTGGCTTCGATCCCTCTTCCTCCTCATCATAGCTAAGAATTCATCTTCTTCCTTTTCGAGGGCGCAGATCTTCAAAGACTGCGCCTTTTTCTTTTCCCCGAATCTCAGGTGTAATTTTTTCTGTTAGAAAACATGATAAAATAGGATAGACTTGATACGCATGATGGAAAAATAAATGCGGCTTTGCCGCATCGCTGCTTGCAGCGACAAAAAATTTATCATGTATATCGTGCAAATCTCATCTATCATGTTTCTCTTGTCTCAAATTTCTTTTCCCCGAATCTCAGGTGTAATTTTTTCTGTTAGAAAACATGATAAAATAGGATAGACTTGATACGCATGATGGAAAAATAAATGCGGCTTTGCCGCATCGCTGCTTGCAGCGACAAAAAATTTATCATGTATATCGTGCAAATCTCATCTATCATGTTTCTCTTGTCTCAAATTTCTTTTCCCCGAATCTCAGGTGTAATTTTTTCTGTTAGAAAACATGATAAAATAGGATAGACTTGATACGCATGATGGAAAAATAAATGCGGCTTTGCCGCATCGCTGCTTGCAGCGACAAAAAATTTATCATGTATATCGTGCAAATCTCATCTATCATGTTTCTCTTGTCTCAAATGCCTAATACTTTTGATTAAAATCTCTAGGGGGATGGCCTAAAACTATATATCGCGTTATGATTTCATCTTTGTTGGGAATTGTATGCAGAAATTGGCGCTGGAAGAGATCTATCGGAAACACCACGAACGGGGAAATCGATATGGATATTTATACTGTCATGGAGCCAGATCTCCTTATTTGAAGAAATGGATCGGCATTGGGAAAAAAGTGCTCGACTTGGGCTGCCGCGATGGAATGCTGACGCAAAGCTTTGCGCAAGGGAATGAAGTTCTCGGGGTCGATATCGACAAAAAAGCTTTAGAATTGATCCAAAAGCGGTTGAATCTTGAGACGAAATGGCTCGACCTCAACGCCGAATGGCCATTTCAACCTCAATCATTCGACGTTATCGTCGCTTGCGAGATCGTGGAACATCTCTATTTTCTCGATGGATTTTTGAAAAATGTGGCTCAAACATTAAAACCCGGCGGACTTTTTATCGGTTCGGTGCCGAATGCATTCCGGATGCGGAACAGAATGAAGTTTTTATTCGGGAATGAATACGAAAACGATCCCACGCACGTCCGGCAGTTTTCTCATCAAAAACTAAAGAAGGCGTTGAAGACTTATTTTGCCGATCCAGAGATTGTTCCTATACAGGGAAAGGTGCTTCCTTTTCTTCCTGTTTCTCCCAGTTTGCCTAACTTTCTCAATCGCCTCTTCGCGAAAGATCTTCTCTGGCGGGTCTCAAAAAATTAGAGTCCCTTTTAACGCTTGTCCAAGAGGGAAGGGAGAGCATTCGGAAAATGAGATTCGATGAATGAATCGAGAGTTTCTTTTTCCGGAGCAATCTTCACATCGACGATTTCAAGGGTGGATTGATTATAAATACTATTTCCCGGAGGAAAGCGGACATGGAGTTTTGTCCCATTTCCCTCGATTGTGAATTCACAGGGAGTATCCGGTCCATTATGTAAAACAGCTACATGGTAAGGCCATCTTCCTTGAAGAAAAATCGACTGTCCATCAAACAGGGAGGCAAAGTCGCTCTGTCCGGTCAAATGATGAAGAATAGAAGGGAAAAGATCGAGATGGGAAGCTTTTTGGGCATAGATTTTTTGTCTTTTTCCGGGAAATTTCAAATAGAAGGGGACGCTCGTTTGATAGCGATTGAGATGAGTTCCGTGAAAAAGGGCTCCTTCTTCGAAAAATTCTTCACCGTGATCGCCGGTAATGGCGATGATTGCTTTGTCGTAGAGTTTTTGATTTTGCAGAAGATTGATGAAACGGCCCATTAAATGGTCGATGTAATGAATTGAATTGCGATACCGGTTTTTTATGAATTCCAATTCCTTGCTTTTCGGTCCGATGGTCAGATAATCGATCTCTTTGGATATAGGGGCGAATTGGACGGGAAAATCGGAAGGAAAACTATATTCTGAGTGGGTCGAATCGAGAAAGAAAATGAACACATTTCCTTGTTTTGCTTCTTGGGATTGCAAATCCAATGCGAACGATTCGATCGCTTTGGCATCTCTGTCGCACGGCTCCATCGTCCGGTCAAATGCATATTCTTCAATATGATCTATCAATTCTCTTTTTTGCCCGAAGATCAGTTTGTCCATATTAAAAAGGCGCAAATCAGCGGAGGAATAGACCCTGATTTTATACCCGAGCTTTTTTAGACATTGGAGAGGGATGCTTCCCATTTTCCATTCATCCCGCATAGCGGTCCAATGATAGGGCAAATCGGAATGGAAAATAGCAAACCAGGAAAGATGGGTCGAATTGGCATTCGAGTAAGATTCGGGAAATTGGATGTTTTCATTGGCGAAGGAATAGAGATTCGGGGCAATTTCTTGAGTGATAAAATCCCGGCGGAGCGTCTCGATGACAAAAAGATAAATATTCGGTTTTCGGGACAAAGGGAGCTGTGGAATGTTTTTCACGGTTTTTTTTTCATCTCTAAAACTCGCGAGCGAATTGGGGAGATGGATGCAAAGAGGGGTGGGGGAAATAAAAGTGGTCTTAAAAGGGAGTGCTTTTTGATATTTTGCGTATATAGGTTGATCCAAAAAAGGATGCACGATGAGATCGAGAACAAATAAACTGACGATGATGGAGCATAGTCCGATAGCGATCTGATTCAGCGAAAGGGAGAGGGGTTTCAAATGCGCTACTAAATGAGTCAGCCAGTAGAAAAATAGGCCTAACAGAGGGATGAAAATCACCGTGGCGGCGATGATCAAGACCATGGTGAAATTCAAATTCAGGGCCTGAAAGGCGGTCAATATATGTTCGCTCCCGCTTCCGAAGAAAAATTGAATCGGATACGCGATCGAAGTATCCATCAGCCGGGCGAGCGTGAAGTCCGTAAAGTGCAGAAGAAGCAGAAGAAAGCAGAGAGATATGAAAACATGGTGGGTCCATCGGGGTGCCCATCTCTTCAATGAAAAAGCGACAAGAACGACGAAGCCCACTTCTAAAACGGCCTGGCCTAATGCTTGGAGGAGAAAGAAAAGAGGAATTCCAAATAATGGAGTTTCAAATGATAGAAAATGATTAAGGCTTAATAAACTAAGAAAAATAAGAAGAAAGATGAAATATAAATAATTAATTTCATTTTTTCGAGGCCGTTCTTTCTGGAGCCAACGAAAGAATTTTTTGAAACCTTTTTTCATTCTCACCTATACCTGAGGACCCTGCTCCGCACTGCGAAGGTCTCCCAGACCTTCTCGTGTTTCCGCAGTGCCAAATTCCCGACTCTTCAGGTTATTTCGGTATAACAGGGTTAGGAACTAGCGATGTCTCTTATCTTGACAATATAGAAATCTTTTGTTTTAATAACTAATTAATGTAGGTTGATAGCTTTTTACTATGAAAAATTTCTTTCGATCAGTATTTTTATCTTTATTTTCTTTTGTTGTTCCATTTTCTCCTATCGGAGCCGTAGCTGATCCATTTGGAGAAAAGCCTATTCCGAATAGGGAAAATACCCTTCAAATTCAAGCACAAGTGCAGCCGGTCGTAATTCTCGGCGGCGGAATCGGAGCGCTTACTTCGGCCATTTATTTGGCTCGTGCAGGATTAGAACCTATTGTTATCCAGGGCCCTACGCCAGGAGGACTCTTGACCCAGTCCCATAGCGTTCAGAACTGGCCCGGTGAAATGGAAATAGAGGGAAGTTCGCTGACCGAGAAAATTCGTTTGCAGGCCGAAGCGAATGGAACGGCTCTTCTCGAAGAAGAAGTGATTGGGGTTGATTTTTCGAAGCGTCCCTTTACGATCTCCACGCGCTCTTTAAAAGATCAAAAAGAGCGAAAGATCCTTGCCGAATCGGTCATTGTGGCAATGGGAAGTCAACCTAATTACCTGGGTATTCCTGGAGAGACGGGAAAAGGCGGCTATTGGGGAAAAGGAGTGACGAATTGCGCTATATGCGATGGATCTCTTTACCGCGATAAAATTGTCGGTGTAGTCGGAGGAGGCGATGCTGCGGTCCTCGAGGCCTTATATCTATCCAATATTGCTAAAGAAGTGCATGTTTTCATCCGCAAGGATACTTTCAAAGCAATCGAAGAGAAAAGACTCGAAACACTCTTAGCTAAAAAAAATGTGAAAGTTCTTTTTAATACAACTGTATTGGAAATCAAAGGGGATGGAGAAAAAATCTCTCGCGTCGTGCTGAAAAAAGGAACTGAGCCTTCTTATGATTTTGCCCTCGATGGCCTGTTTCTCGCTATCGGATCCACTCCGAATAGCAGTCTTTTCGTAAATTCCCTGGATCTCGATGAAAAAGGATATATTCGACTGAAAAAGGATCAGCAGACTTCATTAGAGGGCGTGTATGCGATCGGCGATATCGTGGACCCAATTTATAAACAAGCGATTTCCGCCGCTGGCGATGGAGCCAAAGCGGCTCTTCAAGCCCAGCAATATATTTCCGATAAAGCGAATCATTTGATCGTCAAAAACAAAGTCCGTACCCCTAAAAGTCAAGAAAGTCAAGGCCCTGTTGTTGTGAATCAAGCGGGACCGGCTATCCAGCCTTCTTCATCGACTTTAGTCAGCGAAGTGATCGAAATCATTTCTCAAGAGCAGTTCGACCATGAGCTGAAAACAAGCGATGTACCTATTGTCGTCGATTTTTACGCGGTATGGTGCGGCCCTTGCAAGCGGATTTCTCCTATGATCGAGTCTTCTGCGAACCATCTCAATGGGAAGGTGAAATTCCTTAAGGTAAATGTCGATAATTTACTGGATCTCAGTTCCGCTTACAATATCCGCGCAATGCCGACTGTCCTTGTTCTCGACTCTTCGGGCGAGGTATCTGAAAGAAAAGTGGGAACTCAGGAAATCACCAACCTTCTCAAACAACTCGAAACTGATGCTCACTAACTCTCAATCTCTGTCCTATCTGTAATTATTTAGAGGGGATAATTAGAGGGGAGTAAATAGGCGGTCGATAGCAGGGCCGAATTCTTCGTGGACCCATTCGCCAGTCTCTTTTTTACATTCAGGCAAGCTCTTATCTCTGCAGTTTCTCAGCGATAAAATGCGAAGGTTCTTCGTGTCGAAGATATTCTTTCGGTTCGTAAATTGCGCAATCAGTTTATTCTCCCCATTGTGGATGCAGAATTCATAAGGCGCGAGGCCTGCGTTGAAGCGCGCTACAACCGCAAAGGGCCATCGATCTTTTTCAAATATCGACTGCCCTTCCAAGAAGGAAGGTGAAATTCCGCTAAGATAATGGATGATGCTTGGAAATATATCTATTTGCGAGACGAGTTGGGTATTGGATACTTTTTTTTCATTTTTACCGAATTTTAAATAGATCGGCACGTTCATTTGTTGATGGGATAGTTCAGAGCCATGGAACAAATGTCCGTTTTCGAAGAATTCTTCCCCATGATCTCCAGTCACGACAACGATAGCTTCTTCTTTCCGGGGCATTTGATCCATAAATTGTCCGAATAGGCTGTCCATAAAATGGACAGCGTTTCGATAGCGGTTTTTGATCAGCTTGACATTCTTCTCTGTATTGAAGGCTTTGAAATAGGCGAATTCTTTTGCATAGGGAAAAAATTTTGCAGGCAAATTTTTAGGCCAACTATAATCGAAATGAGTGCCGTCCCAGAAAATGATGAACAGCTGCCCTTGCTGCAAGGCGGGATTTTCGCGGATATCTTTTTGCATTTGTTCCAAAGCCGCCTTATCGGCCTCCCAGGGCTGGATGGGCGGTAAATGGGGAAAGAATTGATGGGAATCGACGAGAAGCAGATCTTTCCCGAAAATGAGCTCTTCCATGCCGTAATAACTCAGGTGTGCCGAGCTATATAGCCGGATCTGATAACCCCATTTTTTAAGAAGGTTCAAAGAAGGGCTGCCCATCTTCCAGGCATTCTGCATCCGCTTCCACGAATAGGGAAACTGAGAATGAAAAATCGAGTACCAAGAGATATGGGTTCCATTCGCATTGGAAAGAGTCAAATCGAAATGGGGGATCGATTCTTTAAATTGAGTCAGATGAGGGGCCACTTCCGAAGTAATGAAATCATTTCGGAGACTCTCAATGATGAAAAGATAGATGTTCGGTTTTTCAGCGAGAACGGTTTTGTTTTGTTCGATTTGTTCTGAGATTTCTTTTTCATTGCGGGGAGCTTTAAGCGGGCCATTCATGGAAATCAACACGTTTTGAGGTTCGATGAATGTAAATTTCCAAGGAAGAGATTTGATGAGGATCGTATAAGCATCGGGATTGATGACTTTCGAGGCGGAAAAATCCCATAAAAAAAGGGCGCAGGGGATGCAAAGGAATGTTTGAAGAAACAATTCAACACGCAAAAAGAATGGCTTTTTCTGGGTCAAAAGCGCCGTCATTTTATATAAATAAAAGCCTAAGAAAGGAATCGAGCCCAAAAGGGTGAAAATACAAATCCAGATCAATAATGGAATTCCAGATGCTTCCAGAAGCAGCAGGAAATTGCTTAAGCTCTCATTTAAAACAAATACATCGAAGGCTTCCCAAACTGAAAGATCGAGGATGCGGTTGATCATAAAATCGATCAGATGGACGATGAGACAGACAAAGGTCGTGCCGATGAAAATATTGAAACAAAGTTGATTCAGAAAGCGGCGGATCATCCACGCGATAAAGACAAAAAGAAACGTTTCTAAAGTGACCTGTCCCAAAGAATATAAAAAGAAGAAAATACGCGAATTTCCTAAATTTTCTTTTGTGTAAATGCAACTTGAAGAAATAAAAAGGAGGAAGGCGAAAAAAGCGCCAAAATAGAGGTAGTTTACTTCAATCGGAGCATTTCTATTCGAATCCTTGTCCATGAATTTACTATAAAGCTGGCCGTTTTAAATTCAATATGAGACCATTGCGTAACTCGCTTTGCAGGCAAAATTTGATGATTTCAAAGCCGGTTCGATTTTTTGCAAATCGACCCTATGCGAATGAGTATAGGCGATTTGTGAAAAATATGAATCCGGCAAAGAAAGCGCAAATTTGGCCCCAAATGGAGTTGCGCAAGGGTCTCAAAAGAGTATGCTAGAACAACGGAGAATAGCTTCTTTGTTATGAAATGGATACATGATTTTCAGTTATTCCTATTTGATTTCGATGGATTGTTAGTCAATACTGAACATCTTCATCTTCAAGCTTATACAAATATGTTGGCAAAACGGGGCTATGAGCTTGGGTGGAACTTGAGCCGTTTTTCCGAATTGGCCCATTTGAACGCAAGCGCTGTCAAAGAGGCGATCTATGCCCAATTCCCAGATTTAGAGCCAAATTGGGACATTCTTTATGGGGAAAAAAAACAGAATTATTTCGGACTGATCAGTTCAGGAAAGGTGGAGTTGATGCCTGGGGCGGAACGGCTATTAAAAGCGCTCGAGGCCGCTCAAATCCGCCGCTGCGTCGTAACGAACGCGCTATTAAATCAAACTGAATTAATCCGATCCCAGATTCCCGTTCTGCAGACAATTCCCAAATGGATCACTAGGGAAGAATATGGCAAGCCCAAACCCGATCCCGAATGTTATCTAAAAGCGATCCAGCTTTACGGAAAAAAAGGAGACCGAATGATCGGGTTCGAAGATAGTTTGCGCGGGCTGGAAGCCTTGCGGAAAACGCCTGCTCTCCCTGTTTTGATTTGCCCTTACCATCACCCTTTACTCGAAATTGCATTGGAAGGCGATGTCATTCACTTTGAGTCGCTCAGCGATATCCCTTCCGACACTCTAGTTTAATTTTATTCGTTTTTTAGGCCGAGAGCTGAGAAGCCGTATAGGGCCTGATTGGCAAGATATAAAAAATGATAGCTGCGCTATCTTGTCTTTAATGGAACTTATTCAATTTTAAAACTTTAAATTTTTTATCAAGCAAATCATGCAAATCCTTTCCTATCATGGTTCCTTGTCGAGGTATAGAGACATTTGAAGAAGTTCAATAGATCACTTCCATGAGGAATAGTCCTTGCGGGGGCGCAGCATGGCCGGCTTTCCGCCGGTCGCGAGCAGCAAAAATATCCGGGATCTGCTCCGGTTCAATCTTACCGCTGGCTATGTCGAGCAGGGTGCCCGTGATATTACGGACCATTTTATAGAGAAAACCATTTCCTTCGAATTCGAGTCTTACCCCTCCTTTTTGTTCGATGACATCGAGTCGATACAGAGTCCGTATCGGATTATGTGCGGCCGATCCCGTCTCTTTCTGATTCGCAAAGGAAGTAAAATCATGGGTGCCGAGAAAGAAGCCGGCCCCTTTTTTGAGACGATCGAGATCGATTGGGTAAAAGATTTGATGTCTGTAATGCCTGATGAAAGGATCGAGGATCGGGTCGAGATGAAGATGGTAATGATAGATTTTAGCTTTAGCGCTATAGCGAGCGTGAAAGGAGGAATGTACAGGTTCGATTTGGACGATCCGGATCTCTGGAGGAAGCAAGGCATTCAGGGAAATGCGCAATTTTTTTGGGTCGAAGCTAACGCCGCTATCGAAATGGGCTGTTTGGCCTCGGGCATGAACTCCAGCATCCGTTCGTCCCGATCCTGTGAGGTCCAAGGGGTGGCGGAGGGCTATTTGAAGTGATTTTTGAATTAAAAATTGAATTGACTGAGCATTTTCTTGGACTTGCCATCCGCAATAGCGAGCGCCATCATATGAGATGGTTAGTTTATAGCGTTTTAGGTCTTTTGTTATTAATTGTGGAAGCATAGCAGTTATTATACTGCTTTTGCTTTTTTGATCATTTATAAATATAGACAAGCCCAATCCCCGGAGGGATTGGGCGTGAATCAAATGATTTTTTAAGAAAGATGTTTGTTGACCAACTTTGTCATTTCAAACATATTGATGGCTTTTTTGCCGCCAAAAATCTTTTGCAGTTTATCATCGGGATTGATGTTGCGTCTGTTTTTTGCATCTTGCAGATTGTTCTTCTTGATGTATGCCCAAAGCTTTTTTGTCACTTCGGTGCGAGGCATAGGACCATCTCCGACAACCGCAGCCAATTCTTTGCTGGGTTTCATCGGCTGCATGAATTTGGAATTTTTTTGCTTTGTTGCCATGTTTCATTCTCCTTTAAAAAGACTCAATTTCTCTAAAGACTAAGTGTTAATCCTCAAAGAAATCTTTTATCCGGCTGAGGGTTTAATAGTCAAAAAAAATCGCATGGGTAATCTCCAAGCGCAAACATTTTTTTGTTTTGCAGAAGGGAGTTAAATGCATTTAAGAGATTGAAATAGTAGCGGATATCGCAATTTAATCCACCTTAAAACTTCGTCTTGTTTTTTTTGATCTCTTCCTGGCAAATTCCACAGTATGCCAGGAATATTGCGATGGTAAATGAAGTTGAAGCTTTAGAACGATTGCGCGATGAACTCGAGATGGCAGAAACGATTCACGACAAAATCGCAATTCTGAATGATCTCCCCGCGGTGCAAAAATTCATCGATCAATCAAGACATCTTCGCATTTTTTTGGCGAATCTCGCTCCTGAGTGCGAGTGCGCCTTCAAGCAGCTCATCGCGATCGGCCAGGCTGAACGGCTATTTAGAGGATTAGACGAATCGAATTTTAGAGCGGAACATCTGCGCGATTTGATTGAGAAGATCATTCATGTCGACCAGTTTTATCGAGAATTGGGAGGGATAGCCGGCTATCAAGCAAAGATCCGGGGTCTATTGGAAGGCGGCAAACCCAGCGAACATTCTGCATCAGCTATTTATCATTCTCCCCAATTTCATAATATCTCCGAAGAGACGGAAAGCGTACAGGAGACCATTTTCTGGGGAATTGAATCTCTTCCTGAAATGGCGGAGATGTATCCTTTAGGCGGAGCTGCCGACCGACTCCATTTGGTTGATAAGAAAACAGGACTTGAATTGCCTGCAGCGAAGCTATGCTTTGCCGGAAGAACCCTTTTAGAAAATCTCATTCGCGATCTGCAAGCGCGCGAGTATCTTTATTTTAAAATTTACGGCCAACAATTGACGACTCCGATCGCCATCATGACATCGCATGAAAAAGAAAATCATTTCCATGTCGTTCAAATTTGCATCGATTCGCATTGGTTCCGCCGTCCGAAGGATTCATTCCGCTTTTTCACGCAGCCGCTGGTCCCCGCCGTAAATGAATGCGGAGATTGGTGCCTTCTCGGCCCTTTGAAACCGATATTAAAACCCGGCGGCCATGGAGCAATCTGGAAATTGGCCCGCGATGAAGGGATTTTTGCTTGGTTTGAAAAGCTGGGAAGAAAAAAAGCCTTGATCCGTCAAATCAACAATCCTTTGGCGGGCCTAGATTACGGACTGTTGGCTTTTATCGGATATGGATGGAAGCGGGATATGATTTTCGGTTTTGCATCGTGTCCTCGATTGCTTCAAGCGGCCGAAGGAGTCAATGTGGTGATCGAGCGGAAAAAAGAGACAGGAACGGACTTGGTCCTCACGAATATTGAATATTGCGATTTTACAAAGTTCGGCATTCAGGATCTTCCTATGAAAGAAGGGGAACCTTTTTCCCGTTTCTCATCCAATACGAATATCCTTTTTATCGACCTCAAAGAAGTCATAAAGGCGATAGATTCTTGCCCTTTCCCAGGTCTCTTGATCAATTTGAAAAGAGCTAGCTACCTGACGGAAGCAGGTGAAAAAATAGAAGAACCGATGGCCCGTCTGGAATCGACCATGCAAAATATTGCCGATGTCTTTGTCGAAGAGAAGCCCATCTCTTCGCCCCCGGTTACCACGCGGACTTTCGTCACTTATAATCATCGGCATAAAACGATTTCGACTGCCAAAAAAGCTTTTGCCCCCGGAAGGCCTCTGCAAGAAACTCCCGAAAATTGTTTTTTTGATCTTTTATCTGCACATAGAGAATTGCTTCAGAAGTATTGCGGTTTCACAGTGCCGCATCCGCGGACCGCTGAAGAGTATTTAAAAAGCGGGCCTGATTTCCTTTTTCTTTATCATCCGGCTCTCGGGCCTCTTTATTCTTTAATCCGACAGAAACTTCGCGGAGGCAAACTCTCTCTTGGCGCAGAGCTCGTGTTGGAAATTGCCGAAATGCAAGCGATGGATCTCGAAGTGGAAGGGAGCCTTCAAGTGATTGCGGAGCAAATCATAGGCCATCTCGATCCTGGAGGGATCCTCCATTATTCGAATCGGATCGGTCAATGCATTTTAGAAAATGTAGCTGTCCGCAATCTCGGAGTGGATTGGGATTTGTCGCACCCCTTTTGGAAAATGGATTTAAAACGGCGCGAATCGCTCAAAATCATTCTGAAGGGCCGCTCTCTTTTTTCAGCAAAAAATGTCACCTTCGAAGGCGATATGGCTTTTGTCGTTGAAGATGGGGTTGAAATGAGAGTTTTCGAAAAAAGCGGAAAAATGATCGTTGAAGAGATCCCTTTGGAAAAATAAGAGAGCAACATCCCTCGTCTAAAGGCGAGGGATGTGTAAAATTTAAAGAGTGCCTAATTATGTATTGGCGAGATGACTGGGATTGATGGGTTCTTCGGGTTGTGAGGCAGCCAAAGTTTGTTCTCTGATAGTTACTGAGATTTGTTGGTCAACGGGAGCCGCTCTGCAGCAAAGATGGCTGATCAAAGCCGCAATGGCCATTCCAATTCCTACGCTGATGGCGGCTATTTTAATTTCTCTAGGATGATGGTTGACGTATGACTTTAGAACATGAAGGCCATGTACAACAGCTCCTTTGATCAGCAGGGCGCCTTGATAGAGATATTTTCCGAGCATAGAGAAAAAACCAGCAACATATGTTGAAGCTTTTTTAAGGCTCTCCCAAACGGCTACTCCTGCGGTTTTCAGATTTTGGCCGACCCAATTGATGCCACGAGCGCTTGCGCTGCAAAGATTTGAGCAGCATCCAGCCGCATTAGGTATATTCGCGATTTGCATGAGACCTCCTATTGTGTTTTTTTAAGTGTCGATTATGAGGAATGCGATCCTCAAAATGGTTAACTGAGATCGGGCAATTATATGACCCATTAGATAAATGTAAAGAAAAAGCAAACGCAGTTCGTCCTAGTTTTCCTGCATAGATCGGCGAAACAGATCCTGTCATTTGTTATGCTTTGACTCATTGTCAGAAATACGAGAAAACATGATTTGCCGGATATACTTGATATGCGCGATAAAAAAAATGAGAATCATTTGCATATATTGAATTAACCGGGGACATCTTGGATTGTTGATTTCCAGGTCATGCTGGTTTACAAAAATACCCTTTTGATTGCGATATTGTGATTACAAATTGAGACGAAGACCCATATTTTTTATCATGCGTATCAAGTATATCCTGCAAATCAGGTAATTTGACGTTGATTGGGATGGTCTAAACGACCCTATTACAAAAATCAGGGCAAATGCAATTTTTGAATTTTATTCAGTTTTTGACTTTTGGTAGATTTTGAGTTATATTGAGTTCCTTTAATTAAGGTGATGCAATGAATTTCGAGACCCAAGAGAGATTGAGAGCGATCGAAGAGCGGCTGGCTGCTATGTGGAGGTATCTTTGACTTAGCTGTCAAAGAAGAAAAAGTCCGCGAACTCGAAGAAAAAATGGCTGTCCCTGATTTTTGGAATGATCAAGAAGCGGCTCAAAAAATTATTGAAGAGTGCAACACTCTCAAACTCTGGACGATTCCCTATCAAGATTTGAAAACTCGTTTTCAGGACATCAAAGAACTTCTGCCTGAAGCGGAATCTCTTGGAGACGACAGTCTTTTTCAAGAATTAACGGCTGGTTTAAACGATATTGAACTCAAGCTGGGGGACCTCGAGGTGCGCAAAATGCTCTCAGGAGAACTCGATTCGAAAGATTGTTTTTTAGAAATCAATGCCGGCGCGGGCGGCACCGAATCGTGCGATTGGGCCGCCATGCTGTCCCGCATGTATCAACGATGGGCCCTCAAGCGGGGCTGGAAAGTCGATCTGATCGACCGGCTAGAGGGAGAAGTTGCCGGTATCAAAAATATCACCTTCCGCATCTCAGGTCCGTTTGCGTTCGGTTATTGCAAATCGGAAAAAGGGGTGCATCGCCTCGTCCGAATTTCTCCCTTTGATTCGAATGCCCGACGCCATACCAGCTTCGCATCAGTCGACGTGACTCCCATTATCGAAGATCTGCAGATCGAAGTCCGTCCCGAAGATCTCAGAGTCGATACCTATCGAGCATCGGGAGCCGGCGGACAGCATGTCAACAAGACCGATTCCGCTGTCCGGATGACCCATATTCCTACGGGAATCGTCGTCTCCTGCCAAAGCGAGAGGAGCCAGATTCAGAACAGGGAAACCTGTATGAAAATGCTCCGTTCCAAAATCTATGAAAAAGAATACAACGAAAGGCAGGAGAAGATCTCCGCTATGGGAGGAGAAAAAAAAGAGATTGCATGGGGCAGCCAGATCCGCAATTATGTGTTTCAACCCTATACGTTGGTCAAGGACACCCGCACTAAAGTCGAAGTGGGAAATATTCAAGCGGTCATGGATGGGGAAATCGATGAATTTGTGAATGCTTATTTAAAAGAATTCGGATAATGATTGCATGATTGATCTTCCTGATTTCGATATCCGCTACTCCACTTTAGACGATCTTCCCGCTTTGAATGAGTGGTTTTCACAGCCCGATTCCTGCGACGCCTACCCTTTTGGCTTTCCCGAAAGGGAAGAGGCTCTGAAAAATTGGATTGGATTTTCCAAATTCAAGGCAAGCCTTACCGGGACCATCAAAGATAAGCCTTGCGCTATCGGAACTCTTTTTTTGATGCCTTACCGAAAAGTCGCCCATCATTGTTCTTTTTATGTGATCGTCGATGAGGCTCATCGAAGAAAAGGGATCGGAACCTCGATCATCCGCAATCTGCTTCATTTAGCAAAGACCCGCTTTCGTCTGGAAAGCGTCCATGCTGAAATTTATGAGCCCAGCCTGATTTTGCCCATTTTAGAAAAATTGAATTTTGGGCTTTTTGCCAGACAGGAAAATTTTGTCAAAATGGACGGTTGCAGCCGCGCCCGTCTTTTACTAGAGCATTTTTTTTAAAAGAGTATCTGATTTGAAAGAGCATCTGACATTCCGTTTTGCAGTAGAGGGCGATCAAAAGTATTTGATCGAATGGCTTTTGCAGCCCGGTGTTTTAAAGGGATTTCCTTTGGCTGATCTGCGGGAAATCGAGGACGCAGCCCGAATTTGGGTTGGTTACTCGAAGTACGATGCTGTCTTGACCTCTCTTTGGGATGGCGTTCCCTGCGGAATCGCTGTTTTGTATATTCAACCTTATCAAAAATTAGCCCACCAGTGCCTTTTAGCGATCATCGTCGATGAAAAAGTGAGAAGCAAAGGAGTGGGCGCCAAATTGATGGAAGAGTTGATGGCGCTTGGCAAAGAGAGATTCAAATTGGAATTCGTCCATCTGGAAGTCTATGAGGGAAATCGCGCTATCAACCTCTATCGGAGGCTTGGGTTTCAAGAATATGGGTTTCAACGCCATTTCATCAAAGATCAAGAAAACGGCCAAGTTCGTTATTTCGGCAAAATCCTAATGCAAAAATACCTTTGATGTATGTCCCATCGTCTAGTAGATCTGTGTCCCGTTCCCCTCACTCTTGTTTGGCATGAGAATCGGTCGACCTATTTTTCAGCGAGGAAAGAAAACAGACATCTCACGCTGCGTCTTCACCGCCTTTTCTTCCAGGCGCCGACTCCGGTCTTGGAAGCTTTGATCCGAATGGCATTAAAACCGCGGGATCCCGAAGCTTTCGCCATAGTCAGGAAAATGGCTTATCTGTATTTCTCGCAAAATCGCTCACCTGCAGAACTTCTTACCACGGCCGGGTCCGTCTACGATCTTCAAGAGATCTATTTGCGCATGAAGAACTCTTATTTCGCACCCGATTATGATGCCACCATAGGCTGGTCGGGACGAGTCCGCATTGGCAGATTCCGTTTTATCACTTTCGGAACGTATGACCGGCATCGGCATCAGATCCGGATCAATAGGCTCCTAGACAACGCAGAAGTTCCCTTGTATTTTCTCGAATTCATTGTCTATCATGAAATGTTGCACGCTGTCTGTCCGTCTTATATAGACGCCAAAGGGCGATGCCGAGTGCATACGCAGGAATTTCGACGGAAAGAAAAGTTATTTGCCGATTTCGCGGCCGCCAAAAAATGGGAAAAAATGAGTTTAAATTTTTTTAAAAAGAGACGGAGAGATCATGGCAGGGCATAGCAAGTGGGCGAATATTAAGCACCGCAAAGAAAGATCCGATAAAAAAAAGGGAAAAATTTTCAGCCGCGTTATGAAAGAGGTCGTCAGCGCGGTGAAACAAGGGGGGCCGGACCCAAAAACCAATAGCAAACTCCGCATCGCGATCCAAAAAGCAAAAGATGTGAACCTTCCCACGGACAATATCGATCGCTACATTAAAAAAGCCTCCTCGTCGGATCAGCAAGATTATACTTCGATGACCTATGAGCTATATGGATATGGGGGAGTGGGCCTAATCGTCGATATCATGACTGATAATAAAAACCGGATCTCATCCGATATCCGCATCGCGACGAATAAATGCGGGGGAACGGTGGCAACTCCTGGCGCTGTCGCTTATAACTTCGATAGAAAAGGGGTCATCCGCATCGCTAAATCTTCCGCTCCTGAAGGCGAGCTGTTTCTTCTCGTAACCGATAATGGAGCGGAAGATTTTTCCGTTGAAGATGATGCTTATGTCGTAACGACTTCGGTCGACTCATTTCTTAAAGTAAAAGAGGCTATTGAAAAAGCGGGAGTCAAATGCGAAGAGGCTGAACTGGCCATGGTTCCTAAAACATGGGTAGAAGTCAATGACTCCGATGCCGACGCTAATATAACACTCATCGAATGGCTTGAGAATTTGGACGACGTAGACGCCGTCTACCACAATATGAAAGTATAAATTTTAATTGTTTAAATAATAATTTATAATTAGATTTATCTATCTTTGTGTTATAATTCTTGTATTATGGCTTCAAAAATTGGAACTAATTTTTTACGATCTTCTTTCAATTCGTTTTTAGGAGCCGTTCCTAATCTAAAAATGATTGATAAATCCCTGGTTATAGGGGCTTTCGCTTGCGGATATTTTTTAGGGATACCCAGCGGGATCCTGTACGCTATGAGTTATAAAATCATAAATAAAAAGCTCAATCCTCCTTCTATATCCCCCACGTTTGCGCGATCCGGGCCGCCTGCCGCCCCTGTAGTTCTCCCGGCAGCCCCCCCCGTAGTCCATTCTCTTAAAGCGCCGAAAAATGCCGCAGCGCCTGAGGCTGAACCTGCCCCTGCAGCTGAACTTACGTCCTCAGTCCAAAAAGCGAACCAGGCAGCAAAGACTATGCAAACTGAGGCGCAACCTGCTCTTGTAAAACAGGATTCACCCAAAGATCCACAGCCAATTGTTCCCAAACCCCTAATTGTTGCACCTCAGCTTCCATCGCCCCCCATTGCCCCTCCATTAACTGATATAAGCATTTCACAACCCAAACTAGATAGCGTCCTAAAACCGCCTGAAGCAGGCAATGCGCAAAAGCCGACCGAAGCAAGCCAACCGGATGTTTCTAAAACGATCGGCGGCAATGTAAAGAAAATCGACTCAGAACCACTTAGTAAACTTCATCAGAAAGCGATCGATGACCAGCTCGATAGGGCGGCGGCTCAAAGCACCTCTCACAAACCAGCAGTTGCAAACGACAAAACAGCGCCTGTGAAAGGATCGGTTTCTTTATCTAAGCCAAAACCGCAAGGATGGTTTTCCCGTCTTTTTGGCCCTGTTCCCGGATGGCCCCCAGGTATTGGAAATGACGGAAATACTTGCTTCTTGGCGAGCGTCATTCAATTCATAGGAAATAGCCCTCTGTTGAGTACGCATCTTCCCGGCCTCATTCGAACTGACGATAAAATTCCTGGGTGGCTTAGAGAAAAAAATATCAAGACAAAACGGCTTTTGCAAAAAATTCTCCCCCTTTATCGAAGAGAAAAAGAAGAGGGGATTTCTCAGTCAACGATTCCGATTAGCGATTTGCGAGCCCTTGTGCCTCATTCAAATAAAAATACGGGAAAATATGCGCAACAAGACGCCCATGAATTCCTTTTAGGAATCTTAGGCTCTACTTCCGTCAATTTTGATGCGAGCGGCGATTTTCAAACACAGCTTAAGGAATATGGGGAACTTTTGAAATCCCCCGCTATGTATCTAAAAACTGTGAAAAAAACTGTGGCGGTCCCTGCAACTACATCTCTAGAGGGAACTCGATTGGAGCGGGTCAGCGATCAATTGGCCGTGAGCAAAACCTTCTCGATCGAAATGCCGCTTCTCAACGTAAATCTCTTAGGAAATCCGAAAACCGGAGGCATCCATTCTCTTGAATGGCTTCTTCAAAATAATTATTTTAATCGGACTCTATTGGAAAAAGAAAATTACCGGTCTGGAAAAATCGATGTCCCTGTTGTCAAAGATGAGATCAGCTTTGACAGGGCGCCAGAGTTCCTAATGGTGAATTTAATCAGACAGGGTGCCGCTTCAAAACAAAGAGTCCAAATCGATGGACAATTGGTTGAAATCGACTTGGAGGAGCCTATATTGTTCCCAATCCCAAATCCGGTCCCAGTCCCCCCTGTTCTTCCATGGGCCCCCAATGGAAGCGACAAACCCGAAAAAGCGGAATACACGTTAGAAGCTTATGTTGTTCATGGCGGTGGGATTGGCGGCGGACATTATGTAGCCTATTTAAAAAATGGAGCCGATTATACTGTGGCCAACGATGGATTCGTCAGTGCGATCAGTAAAGACAGATTTTTTAATACGGCATCTTCCGCATATCTTCTCTATTATGTGAAAAAACCGCTTCAAATTTAACTCAATTGTTATTCTTCCGATCCGACCTCCGCAAGCGGTTCTGCTGGCGCTAACGAATCGCTGACAGAGGCGATTTGTTTTTCCTGACGGGATGTATAAGTTGCAACGTCAGCGATTTGTGGAATGCCGATCTGATGATAGGCGAAAGGCGAGGCGAGCTTCCCTTCAAAAAGAATGGCGAGCCGTTTATGGTTGCTTCTCGATAAAAATCGATTTGACTGCAGAAGGAATTGATCGTAGCTGAGGGCTTCCAATGCGGCGATCCGTTTTTCTACAAAAGCAAAATCTCCCTCTTTTTGAAAAGCGAGAAGGTCCCAAAGAGCGCTTTTCTCTTTGAGGCTGCGGTAGCGGTTTTTCAGAGAAGAAATGAGACCTGTTTTCACGGTCCCAAATCGCTCCATCGGAATATTTTCAGCGAGAGATTCATTGAATTGTTCTAAGAAAAATTCAAAGCGGAAAAGCAAATCGTCCGGTTGATGGGAATTGGATTGAACGAGAAAGTATTGAAAGAGCTCGCCTTCCACCTCTGTTGCATCGCTTTGCGCTATATAACCTGTTTTTTGTTTCGTGCGCAGTTCATTGAAGAAAGCCTCCTTGAGCGAGGACGAAAGAACCTCTTGGACCGCTCTTTTTTCCATGCTGAAGGATCCCTGTTCCAAAAGAAGAAGCGAGGCGTTTCCTTGCACTTCAGCGGTTTGAACGATGCAGTAGGGTCCTCCATATTCAGGAAGATGAAGGACTTTCGTTTGCGAATGTTCTGCTTTAGGATAGGGCGCTCTGCCAAGAACGTGGATCACATCGAGCCAAGCCGATTCCGCCTCTTTTAATTCCAGATTACCGGCAAATAGAGCCTCGATATAGGTTTTTTCAAAGAGTTTTTTATGGAAATAGAGAAAATCTTCATAGCGGATTTTTTTTAATGCCGCTAGCTTTTCTTTAGATGTTGTTTTGTCTTGATTGACGACGGAATCGAGGAGCTCCTTCGCCTGGCGGGCAGCGAGTTCTTTTTGCGCATTGGCGTAATCTTTTTCATGCCGCGCATAATAGAGGCCGAATTGCTCTGGAGAGGGGGGATTCAAAGGCATCTGTTTGGCGATTTCCTGTAGGAGAAGCGGCGCTTTTTCGCTGAAGCCGGAAACGATCAAATTGATTCTGGAACGATCGATGGAGAACCGGCAATTGAGTCCCGCGCTTGCGGCAGCGGAAATCGTAGGATGAAGAAGATCGGTCAAATGGTCTAAATAAAGGGAGGCGAGGACGGTGCTTCTGGCGCTCGGATTGATCTCGGGCGTGAGGATGTGAATGAAATAGACCGATTCGGGGGTTGCAAATTCAGGCGATCTTACATAATAGGCGGTCCCTAAGTCGGAATCGGCAATCGGCGTGGGGGTCGGGCCTAGTTGTGGATCTTTGACCAAATCAAGCCGATTGGGAATGAATAGATTGGGTTCTGCGAGCTGGATCTCCGGATTTGGAGCGGCTAAAGACCATCGAGCTAGCCATTGATTGGGGATCGGACGGACGGCGTATTCCGCGCCAAACCATTTTTCGCGCCGATCGGGATCGACTTTGGTGATCTCAGGCGATGCCATCAGTGTCATGGAACAAGATTCAGGGGTCAGAAAAGAGGCCGCTGACGCGATTTTTTCAGAATCGAAATCTGAAGCAAGGAGAGACTTACGGGGAAAAGTGCCGAGCGATTCATCGGGAAGGGAATCGCCGAGTTTCATGATATAATCGAAGGCATCTTTCCGGCTCTGATATTGATAGTTGAGTTGAGCGATTGTATTTTGTTCCTGGAACAAATAAGCAGGTATACCCGTTGCTTTTAGACCGGAGATCGCTTCGAAACAGCGGAGTGCGACAATATCGATCTGTTCGATCCCTTTTTGGGTCAGCTCAAGGGAAATTTGAAAAAAGCGGTGCTGTTTTCCTCCCAGTTCATTGACGCTGATCGACATTCCATCGATGAAATGTTCTTGATTCAACTTTTCGTAAAGGCTGTATTTTTGCCCTCGCTGCAGAGCATACGCCAGAACATCGGCCGATTTCGTATCGTCATCAGCTAGGTTGGAGGGAAGTTCCCAGCTCAGCGTAAAGAGCCGCCTATTTTTGATCGGTTTGATGTAGGTAATCTGCCCTTGTTGTTGCGAAGAGGCTAAAGGTTGGCTATGATCGGAAACAGGAGCGAGGCTTTGAGGGATCGCATTGAAAATTTGGGTGGCTTTTTCTTTGAGTGTTTCCAGCGGCAGAGAAGAATAAATAGCTAAATGCATTCGATTCGATCCGTAATGCTGCTTATGCCATTCTTTGAGCGCGTTTTGGGGAATCTGGGCCAGCGTTTGCGAATTGCCCGTGGAAAACATTTTATTGGGATGGTCTGGGTTGCCAGTTTCTTTGAAAACCATGTATTCGCGCCATGAATCGTTCTCGATATTTTTTGCAAATTCCTGATCGACGGCATGCATTTCCCGAGAAATTCCGGAAGGATTGAACAGGGGGTCGATGAAGAAATGGGCGAACCGGTCCAGCAAATTGGTAAATCCTTCAGTTTCCGAGGAGAACATATAAACTGTCCGATTCGGGGCAGTGAATGCGTTGGTCATTCCGCAGTAATCGGAGATGAGGGCAGAAAATTCATTTTCACTCGGATATTTTTCCGTTCCCATAAAGAGCATATGCTCGCAGAAATGGGCCATGCCGGGATATTCCAATGGATCATCCCAAGAACCGGCTTTCACAGCGATCGCAGCGGCTGATTGATCGGCACTCGGATCGGAAATAAGCAAGGCTTCTAAACCGTTTGACAGGCGCATCTTCGCGATTTTACGCGAAGCGAGATCGGGATTCAGGAACGGAAGATCAGAGAGATCTTCTACTTCCTCTGAATACATATTGAATGATAGGGGAAAAGCCCTGAGCGAATCAGGGTAAGTTCCAGAGCTGCCAAAGAGCGAAGAGAGGAGTGCAAAAGAAGATATCAACGTTTTCATGTTCACCTTAAATCCATTCCATTCAGTGCAGTTGGTCCGTGCGGTTGGGTTTTAACCGCGGATCAATTCATAATTTATTCTAACGATGTTCCAAATCGCGTCTGCTCTATTTTGGCGTCTGGCGATTTTGTCATTGTGATCGGAACCGGGAAATTTTTCCATGTCAAATGGCGGAGCGAATGCTAAATGGATCGGACATCGTTTAGCCGAACGCACTTCGCCGAGTTCTTTTTGAACGGTTTCCGGCGGTGGAAGCAAATCATAGGTTGCAAGAGAAAAAGGATAAAAATGCGTTTTCGTTTTTGCTTTGCGCGCCATGAGATAGAACATTTCGATGCTCTGCGGATCGAAAGGGGCGACTTCTACTATTCCTTGAGAATTGCGCCGGTCCCGTCCGCCGCTCGGAGCTACATAAATGATTTTTCCCCCTTCATGAAGAAGGCGGCACATCAGTTCCATCGTATTTTTATTATGAAGTTGTTTTTTTGCTTTCAATTCCGGCGGATTGTCGATGTAGCGTTTGGAATAGATGCAGAGAAGATCGCATCCCATGCTGAAAGGGATGGCAAGGGGGTCGGTGACAACCCGTTCTCCTGCTACGTAAATGATTTTTTCTGCAATGTGAGGATGTGTTTTTTCTAGCAGGATTGAAATCGCTTGCGGATCCGTTTCGGTTTGATGATTGGCGAGAAGAATCGCGTTTTCCCCTTTTTGGAGCTGAGAGGAGATCAAGTCGAGATATTCTTGGCCTTTGATGCTGGAATGGGGCAAGTCTATGAGCGGTCGGATGAAGTCAAGCCCGAAACGATAATAATCGATCGGATGGCGGATCTTTTGATGATAGGGTTGAAACGCAAATGGGCGATGAAATTGTTCTTCGAGCAGCTTTATAAAAAGAAGAAGCGTGGGAACGCATGACTCGAACGATTTCCCATTTGAGATCACCGCATGCTTGTAACAGTGATAAAACTGCAGAATGATCTCTTGATATTTGACGGGGATCTCTTCCCGAAATGCCTGAAACCGCTCTAAAAAATCGTCATGCGTCAATTCTTTGGCCATTGAGTGTCGAATAAAAAAGAAATTCATTCAAATGCAGATTGTCGTTCACCGCAAATTCAATTTGGGCGTTCGATTTGCCGGCGAGCTTTTGATAATAATCCTTATCGCCCCCGTCCAAATATCTGTTCAGGTCGGGATGCATGACGAGTTTAAGCGCAAATTGATTTTGGCAAAGGATGAGTTTTTTCAAAGCGCGTTCGATCTCGACCGAGATGCTTTCATGGCTTTTTACAAGTCCGCTTCCTATGCAATAAGGGCAGTTCGTAAAAATAGTTTGAGAAAGCGATTCGCGGCTTCTTTGCCGGGTCATTTCCACAAGTCCGAATTCGCTCATCCCTAAAATAGTGCACTTGGCAGAGTCTTCTTTCATACATTCTTTTAAACGCTCTAGGACCCTGCGCTGATTTTTGCGGGACCGCATATCGATGAAGTCGCAGATGATCAATCCGCCTATATTGCGGATGCGCAGCTGGCGCGCGATTTCTTCGGCAGCTTCAAGATTGATTCTGACCAATGTTTCCTCGACATCCCCGCCCGCTGTATTCGCTGAGCTGCGGCCTGAGTTCACATCGATCGTGTGCATGGCTTCTGTGCGGTCAAAAAAAAGATAGCCTCCTGATCCCAGCCAAATTTTGCGGCGTACAGCCCTATCGATCTCCCGTTCGACATTGAAACGTTCGAACATGGGCACTTTATCGCGGTAAAATTCGATTTTAAGAGGATGTTCGGCGGCGTATTTCTGATAGAGCTGTTTGCAGTATTGGTAAATCCCGTGATCGTCAATGAGAAGCCGGTCGTATTTTTTGTCGACGCACAGCGTGACGGCCCGTTTAATCAAATCGGATTCCTCATGAAGGAGGGCGGGACCGGTCGCTTTGTTGAATTTGTCGACGATATTTTGCCAGTTATGCAAAAGGTCGGTCGCTTCGTCGATCAACATTTCCGTCGTGGCGTTGGCGCTGGCAGTCCGGCAGATCAGGCCCATGTCTTGAGGCATTTCGAAGGAGCGGATCAGCTTTTTCAGCCTTTCGCGCATCCCTTTGTCTTCGATTTTGCGCGATACGCCGCGATGGGGATTATTCGGAAGGAGGACGAGATAGCGGCCTGCGATCGAGATGTTCGAGGTGAGGCGGGCTCCTTTCGTGCCGATCGGTTCTTTGACGACCTGTACTAACACGGGCTGATCGATCTTGAGCAGTTGGGAAATGTCTTTGGCTTTCGGGGTCGCCTCCATTTTGCTGATATCGTAATCGAGATCGAAATCCATATCGAACATTTCTTCGAATTTCTTGGTGTTCTCGAGAATATCGCTGATATGGATAAAGCCGTTTTCCCCTTCATTGATATCGATAAAAGCCGATTGAATATTATGAAGGATATTCGTCACCCGCCCTCGATAGATATTTCCGGTGATCTGGCGGGATTTTTTCCGGTCGAAAATCAGATCTTGGAGCTGTCCGTGCTTTAAATAGGCATAGCGGATCTCTTTCGATTCGATGTTAAGTAAAATTTCGTGCATAGAAATCCATTCCCGCAAACGCGGGGAGCTATTAACTAATCTTAAGAGGATATCTCAATCCTCCTTCTTTTTCCACTAAAAAAGTCCTATGAAAGAAGTATTTAAAAAATGGAATAGACAGGTGTCCGCTTTTTGAAAAAAGGAATCGGCGTGGGAGTTTACCCCGGCTCTCATTTATTTTTTGGGTCTTCTCACTTGGAATTGATCGAGTTTCGATTGGAGGGTTTGGATGAATCCTTCGGAAGCAAGTTGTATCGCTCCCCGAATCCCGTTAGCAAAGGCGCGGGGTGTTGAATACCCGTGGCATTTGATGACGATCCCTTTTACGCCGGCTAAAAGGGCTCCTGGATATTCGGCATAATGAAGATGGCGCTGCAGGTCGTCGAGCTGCGGCTGGAATTTTTTGAGTTCTGCAATCGGTATATGGGCATGGAGACGGTCGAGGATAAGGCTTGCGATCCCTTCCGCAGTCTTCAAAAAAACATTCCCTGTAAAGCCATCTGTGACCAATACGTCGACATCTCCATCGAAAACGGTTTTTCCCTCGATATTACCCGCAAAACGGAAAGGAGCGTCGGCGAATGTTTGCAATAGATGATAGGCTTGGCGCAGTTCGGAGGTTCCTTTGAGCGGTTCTGAACCGATATTGAGTATGCCGATGGATGGTTTTTCGATGCCGCGCGTTTTCTGATAAGCGGCGCCGATGAGCGCGAATTGGACGAGATGGCTGGCTTTCGCTTGCACTCCGGCTCCGACGTCGAGGACAGCGACAGGGTTTTTTTTTGTTGGCATGAGTGCGAGAAGGGAGGGGCGCAATATCCCCGGGAGAGTCGAAAGGATCATTTTGGCGCTGGAGACCAAAGCGCCGGTGTTTCCAGCTGAAACAAAGGCGTCGATGGTCCCTTCTTTTAAAAGCCGCATCCCGATGCAAAGAGAGGCTCCTCTTTTACGGCGCAGGGCTTGTAAGGGATGTTCATCCATTCCGATCACTTCATGAGCTACGTGATAGGGAAATGGATGTGCTTTCGTTTCGTATTCAGGGGTGCCGATTAAAATGAGCCCGACATTGTTCGGCAGAGTGGAAGCCAGCGATGCGATCTCATTCAATAAAATTGAGGGAGGGTTGTCGCCTCCCATTAAATCAACGCCGATCCAAAGCTTAGAGGGTGTTGACAAATTCAGCACCTTCTTAGGCTTCACTGGCCTCAATCGCGCGGGCGTTGTAATGTCCGCATGATGAACAGACCCTGTGGGGAAGGCGGAGCTTTCCGCAGTTAGGACAGTTCGAAACGTTTTTTGGTTTTTTTGCGTGGTGCGATCGACGCGAATTTTTTTTCGCATTCGAAACGCGGTTGCGTGGTACAGCCATGATTCAATTCTCCAAAGTATAAATTTATTTTACATCATCCATGTCGGCAAATGGGAAATAGGTCGGTTTTTCAATGCGCGCTTGAGACCTGAGAAAAGGGGCTAGCGATGCGCGTTCAGGGCAATTTCCATTGTTGCATTCGATATATTGGGGGATTCCGAGCAAAATGGCTTCCCGCAGCAATTCGGTATAATCAAAAATTGCGCTTGGAATTTCCTCGATGGGGTGCGCATGGTAGAAATCTTCGATTTTTAATTCAGTTTTGATCATCTCATTACAAATTGCGCAGGGCATCGAAACGGTTGTTTTCGCTTTTAACCGAATGACCAAATGATCGTCGGTCAAATAGACATCGCCTTTCACATCCACTTTCGATGGGAAGCGCAACTCCTTTTCATCTACGGCAAGGAAGGCGGGATCGAGAGCCTCTTCGATCTTTTCAGTTTGCCCCCCCTTCAATCGATCAATTAAGATTTTAAAGGGCTCGTGCATTGATTACCTGCAAAATAGCGTTTAATTTACCTTAGAAGGAGTTAAAAATCCACTCTCTAGAATGTGGCCTGCGGCTTCCAATGCTGCATTCCTTACTCCCAATGACTTGCGCACTTCTGAACATCCCTTTAAACAAGTTTCGCGGGAATCGGAATCGAACCAAAACTTTTGGATCCAAAAAAAGAGTTTGTCTTCAGTCAGATTCGGACCGAAAAGTTCAGGAAAAATGGATTTGGAAAGAATAATATTGACGATGCAATAAAAAGGAAGATTTATGCGAAGAATTTTTTGAGCGATAAAGCAGTCTAAGGGCTTGATTGCATAATTCACAATTGTAGGGATTCCATGCAAAGCAAGCTCCAAAGTGACAGTGCCCGATGTGGCCATCGCAAGATGGGAAGCGCTCATTAATTCATAGTTATCTTGAGGCGGTATAAGAAGCGCGTCCTTCGCAAAATGCCGGATTTCCTCTTCAAACTCAATATGGGCGATCGAAACTGCGATTTGAAGCGAAGGGTCCAAAGCGGCTAATTTGCGCGCAGCTTCCATTTGCAAGGGCAAATTCCTTCCAATCTCTTTTTTCCGGCTTCCGGGAAAAATACTTAAAATTTTTTGTCCTTCCGCAATTCTCTGTATTTCCCGAAAAGTTTTTGAAGGGATGAATGAGGCGATGGGAGCGGCGAGCGGATGCCCTACAAAATGGACAGGTAGCCGAGCCCGAGCGAAGATCGCTTCTTCAAAAGGAAAAAGAGCCAGGAGCAAATCCAAGTTTTGCTCCATCATCGGGATCCGTTTTTTGCCCCAGGCCCAAACGCTCGGACAAACGAAATGGATCAATTTTCCCTCATATCCTTTTTTTCGCAAAGATCTTTGCAGGCGGAGATTGAAACCGGGATAATCGATGAAAAGGACCGCTTTCGGATTCAGCTCGATGATTTTTCTTCTGATGGCTTTAAATTGCCGCACGATTTTCGGCAAAGCGAATAAGACATCGACGAATCCCATAACCTGGAGATTTTCCATTGGAAAAAGGCTTTCGATCTTCAAAGAGCGCATCCGCGGTCCAGCCACCGCTCCGATTTTCAACGCGGGTTTCTTCTGCAATAGGGCTTCGATCAGCTTCGCTCCTTGCGCATCTCCGCTCGGTTCTCCCGCAATAATAAAAAGATCCATGAGGTTCGCGTTCAGGCTGAATTTTTGATTTTATTTGCTTAAATTTGTAGCGAGCCAGTCAGATCCTTGGGCAAAGCTTTCAGGCGATGTGCCGTGGCCGTGTTGTCCCACTGAAGGGGTCATGATCATTTCAATTTGCGGTGTGCGTATTTTTTTTTCATGCGCTTTTTCAGTCAGCGACATCGCAAAGTCGAAGCAGGAACGGGTTCCAACTCGCATGTCGCGGTTGCCGATATAAATGCGCACATGGCGATTGCACAGCGATTCCGAGAGATGTTCGAGATCCAGCGAGCGGACTAGGGGATGATCCTGCATTTGAGAGAATTCTTTCGCTTTTCGCAATTTGGTCAGGGGGGCGAAGGCGAGTAAATGGCGGATTCTTTCATCTCGGGCTGCGACATGGGAGGCGATAAAGCCTCCTCGCGATAATCCGCCTGCAGCGATTTTAGAGGGGTCGGCAAATTTTTCTTTGATTGCGAAGTCGATGGCGGTTGCGGCCTTGTCCAGAAAATTGCCGATGCAATCAATACCCCGAGAAATATCCTCGGCCCAGAGTGTTAGAGCTTCTGTGGCGGGCAGATTGTTTTCGTGGCCCGGGAGCGTCATAGAAAAGACGCGGATCATTTTTCCATGTAAAAATTGGACGGGCTGGTTAATCGGATCCAAGCAAAGGCTATCTGGGCCGGAAAGGGCAAAATAAAAAAAAGAGGGAAGGGGACCGTGATCGAGAGCCGGTCCTGAATGATATAAAGAAATATCGGGCGCGACAGTTAGGGCTACGCAGGGAAGTTTATTCTTCATGGGCTTTCTCAGGCGGCTGCTGGCTAGATGGATCGCGCGGGCCTCGCCGTCTGCGCCTTCGGCGCCTTCGCCTAGAAGTTCGGCTTCCAGGATCGACCGTGCTTTCTGCATCATGTCCAGGCTCTCGAGCGGCATGGGTTTCATGGGACGCAAACAGAGCTTCAGTCCAAAGAACATAGATGGGAAGCAATTCAGTTTGACAATTAGCGCGCCATTTGAGCAGGTGAAGGGCTAGAGGAAATAAAGGATCCCTAGGGGCTCTTGGCCTTCGCAAAGGACGCCCGTCATTAGGCACTAAGCGATATTGAGATGTTAAGATAAAAGAGAGGATTCCGCTCATTCTCCGAGGTATTTTGAAAAAAGGAGTGAAGACTTGGCCGATCACTCGGTGCGCCTGTTCGGCGATTTGGCCTAAGTGGAGCGGTCTTTCCTGTGTTTTGGCCTGCGTTTTCGCCTTTTCTGCCAAATAATCTGAGAAAAGGGGGAATACAAGGGCAGAAAGAAGCAGGGAACGATCTAATGGCTGCTGAGGATTTTTTTTGGTTTCAGAATCGATTTCCCCGAGTAATTGAAACACAAGATTGTCTTCTTTTTCCATATATCGGGCGAGAGAAGGGGCCAAAGGATGCAGCACGCCATATTGATGGAGAAGATGGAAAAAGGTTCGGGATGCGCCTGATTCGAGCATCCGGAGAAGTTCCTCGAAAATTCGGGCGGATGAGCTTTTAACAATCTCGGCTTTGCAATTTAAAAGGGCCTCGAATGTGGGTTGATCGATATCAAAATTAAACCGGGCGCAGAACTTGATGAGCCGGATCATCCGGACTGGATCCTGCAGAAAGCGAATTTCGGGCTGTCCAATCGATCGTAAAATTCTTTTTTCAAGATCTGGATAGCCCCCTACGTAATCGATGACGGTCTGTTTCTCTGGATCGTAGAAAAGTCCATTTATAGTGAAATCGCGGCGGAGGACATCTTGCTCCTCCGAACCCCATTCGTTATCACGAACGATTAGGCCGGCGGCTTCGGTATCTCCGGAACGGAAAGTGGAAACTTCGATGATTTTTCGTCCAAAGCGGATATGGGCGAGGCGGAATCTGCGTCCGATCAGGATCGCATTGCGAAAAAGGCTGCGGATCTCTTCCGGTTTCGCCGAGGTGGATACGTCAAAATCTTTGGGGCGCTGGTTGAGGAGCAAATCGCGGACCCCTCCCCCGACCAGGTAGGCGATATGGCCCGCTTGCCGCAACTTCTGTATGACATAAGAAGCATGCTGATCAATTTTGTCAGAGGGAATTCGATGCTGGTCAAGATCGTAGACTTTTGGTTGCACTAATAGCGGAGGGCTCAAATGACTAAAACCCTAAGATATGCAACCTCTAGGAAAAAGTCAAGGATAGGTTCATGGAAGCGCAGGTGGATAGGAGGGACTCAATAAAAGATTTTCAGCAATTGCCTTATGTAGTATTTGAAATTCTATGGAAAGAAGGAAAATTCTTGTTCTTTGTACTGGAGCCGCTGCATTAGTTTTGATTTGTTTTGGGGCCCTTTATCAATTGACCCGCGAACCGGACGCCATTGTCTTGGAAACGGTCGGGTTCCCTTCAATCGGAAGCCGTTTGGCCAAAGTGGAAGTCGTCGTCATTGAAGATTTCCGCTGCTGCAATTGCAAAGAATTCACGGAACAAGTATTTCCTCAAATCCAAACCCGCTATATTGAATCGGGCGAAGTTCGTTTTACCATTGTGCCTGTGGCTTTTATTCCGGGGTCTGCGCCCATTGCGAATGCCGCTTTGGAAGTTTACAATAGTTCTCCCGACCGTTTTTTTGCTTATATACAAGAAGTCTTGCCTCGCTGCCAATCGACTCCATTAGATGGAAAAATTCTTCTCCAAATCGCTGAAAAAGTGGGGGGGATCGATCTGGTTCAGCTGGAAAATTGCATCAAAAGCGATTGCCATTATTGGGAGTTGGAAAAAAATTTACAATGGGCGCATGCCATAATGGGCAAAGATTTTGGAACTCCAGCGCTTTATGTGAATGGAAAGCACACTTCGACTCGATCGTTCCATGCCGTTCAGGAAAGGATCGACCAGATATTGCATGAGACGCGATGATATGAAGCAATACGCTCTTTATTTAGCTTGGACTGTGTCTCTCATCGGCCTGATCCTCAGCCTTTATTATGGCGAAATCGTGCAGATCGAACCTTGCCGTCTCTGCTGGTATCAAAGGATCGCCCTTTTCCCTCTCGTTCTCATTTTAGGAGTCGCCGCATATAAAAACGATCGGAAGGTCGTAATATATGCCATGCCGCTCGCAGTGATAGGAGGTCTTTTTGCTGTTTATCAAATGCTGGGCCAATGGTTTCCAATCCTCTTGAATAGCTCTGTCTGCGGACATGACAAAGAGTGCGGAGTTGCCGTTTTTTCCCTTTTTGGATTTATTCATTTTCCGATGCTGAGCTCGCTGGGGTTCGCACTGATTGCGACCTTTCTTCTTCTCGCTCAAAAAAAATAATTTCGACAAATTCATTTAGCAGATAGTGTGGTTATTTTTTACGGATTGATTTATGGCAAAGCTCTATTTTCGGCATGGAACTGTTGGAAGCGCAAAAACGCTCAATTTATTGGCGGTTGCGTATAATTATCGACAGCAGGGGAAAAAAGTCCTTCTCATGAAACCTGGCTTGGATACTCGTTTCGGAAAGGAGCAAATTAAGTCGCGCGCCGGTTTGGAGACGCAAGCCGATGTTTTGATTGCCGATGAGGATTCCTTGCGCGGCATCGATTATTCAGGCGTGAACTGTATTCTAGTCGACGAGGCTCAATTCTTAAGCGCAAAAGTCATTGAAGAATTCCGACGCATCACACTGGATTGCGATATTCCCATTATCTGTTACGGATTGAGGACTGATTTTAAATCGTATCTTTTTGAAGGCTCTGCCCGCCTTATGGAACTGGCCGATTCGATCGAGGAAGTGAAAGCGACTTGTCATTATTGCAATCGCAAATCGATTATGAATCTCAAGTATGTAAATGGATTTGCCGTGGACGAAGGGCCGTCTGTCGAGCTAGGCGCGGAAGAAAAATACTTGCCCGCTTGCTATAAATGCTATCGGAAAGAAATCGATAAAGCCCTGCTTATGAAAATTAAAGGTTCAGCTTCCCTTTTATCGAGCTAATTCAATTTTTTACCCTGTTCAATCCAGTTCGGATTCGAGTCCAAATTGGATTTCTTTTCGCAAAATAAAGATCCCGAAGATATTCAAAATCAAAAGAAAAGCGCCCGAAAGGGACATCATGAGAAAAGCTCGCCTGGCATCGAAAAAAGCAAAAGCCGGCAGCATCGCGCTTGCATAAAGGTAATAGATTTTCGGACCCCATTTCGGAGAGATGAATTTAGCGCATTTGACTCCTACGACGAAATAGGCGAGAAGCGAAGTGTATCCCAAAAGAAAGAAAAAAAGGGGCATAAATATATACATATAGGGGAAAAATAGACCGAGTGCTTCCTGGACCATAAGCGTCACGCTGATCCCCGAGTTCCAATTTCCCGTTGCCAAGACAAGAAGAACGCTCAAAGTGCAAATCACAAAAGTATCTAAAAAAATCCCGATGATCGTTAAAGAAGATTGTCTTTGGATATGATCCGTACGGCTTTCGGCAAAAATGACAGAAGTATACCCGGCTCCGATATCGCATGAATAGGCTCCGCGAGACAGTCCCATAGATATCGCGAGCATGGCGGAACTGCCGGCAAACCCTCCTTTTGCGGCTTGGGAGGTAAATGCCCCTTGGAAAATCAATTTGAAGATTTCGGGCATTTCCCTCCAATGCTGCAGCACCACCCAAGAGGCCATAAATAAATAAAGCACAAAGAAAAGGGGGATGAGGGCGCTGCAGACTCTTCCGACCCAATCGATTCCGCCGCTTCCCACAGCAAGGGTAGCGATGAGTAAGAAGGATACAACGGCATATTCATTTAGATTCCAATTCGAAGAAAGGCTGTCCGCTGTGATATTGAATACGAAAAGTTCAACGCCATAAATGCATAAAAGCAGGCTGACGACAATTGCAATCCAAGGGATTTTATAGGCAATGGGAAGAAAATACATTGGTCCGCCATCATAACTGCCCGCTTCGTTTTTGACGCGGTATTGCATTCCGAGATAGGCCTCGGAATATTGGATCAATGCCCCAGCCAAACCTCCGATCCAGGTCCAAAATAAGGCTCCTGGCCCTCCTATTTGAATGGCGGTGCAAATCCCGACGATATTTCCGATTCCGATGCACCCCCCGATAGCTGCGAAAAAGGTTTTTAGGGGGTGCAGGCCAAGACTGGAACCTTTCCCATGGTTCGGTTTTTCTCGAAAAAATGAAAAAAACGAACGAAAAATCGCTGCCAGACTGCGAATCTGAAAAAAGCGGGAGCTGATCGAAAAATATCCTCCTAAGCCGATGATCAAAAGAAAAGCGATGTGTCCCCAGATGAAATCATTGAGTCTTTCCAAATAGGTAAAAATTTCTAAATGCAGCATGGGTCCGGATCATGGAGTTTTAAGGCTTTTTGAAGCAAGAAGATCAATAATGGGATTAATTCATTAATTATATAAATTCTTGTGTGTAAGTAACTTATGTATATTTACTTGATTGTAAAGAATTGGTAAAATAGATTTTGAATTAGTGTTGTTATAAAATAATAAGTGGATAGTTACAAAAGGTGAATTGTGTCTAATAATTGGAGTAATTGGGCGAATGATTTAAGCTCGGCTTATAATTTAGTTAATACAATCAATAAAGCTATACCTAATCTCAATAACGCGCAAAATACATATCAACAAGACTCGGCCATCCTGGCTCAGATTCAAGCAGCCCTTGCCGCTTCGGGTCTTGCAAACAATCCTGTATTCGAGCAATTCGCATCGGGACTGCAAACCACGATTCAAGGCATGACGAATGAAATTGTCGATCCAGCTACAGGACAATTGGTCCCTGTCAGCGAGGTGAACGGACAAATAAACTTCACAATTTATCCGAGTGCAACGCAACTTTTTGGACAACAAATTGCGAGCTGGCTCCCTGGCATGAGTCAGAATGGGAATTTTCTTTCCTCTAATGATGGGCCAGTTCCGATGTCTTGGAGCGATTTTTTGAATAACACTATTTGGTCTCCAAGTCCAGGCCAACCAGATTCAGACCAGTTTCAATATACTCTCCCAAACGGCGATTCTGTTACTTTGACTGTTACCCTCGATAGCAACAATGATTGGAGCATAACTGTAAATGCGCCTGCGCAAGATTTTGCTCAAGATCTGCAAATGGCCCCCAGCGCCACTTTAGGGAATGGTCTGACGAACTATATGAAGTCTTGGTAATTTATATTAATAAAGATTAATTTATGGGGATTTATGGCAAATAATGTTAATGGAAATAATTGGTCTAGCTGGGCTAATAATTTGGATGCAAGTTGCACGGCAATAAATACAATCAATCAACAGCTCAAGATTTTGAATGGTTCTTCAGTAACGTATCAACAATATTCGACTGCTTATACTCAAATACAAGCAGCTCTCAATAATGTCTCGAGTCTAAACAGTCCTCTCGGACCTCAATTTATATCTGGGGCAGCAACTGCATTAGGCCAAATGAATCCCGGTTCGATGTCTATCGTCGATCCTATAACTGGACAATCCGTATCGGTCACTGATGTGGGCTTCTGGGAGGCGCAATTTACGATGAAGACTTCTTACACGAATCTTCTGACCCTTCTCTATAATCAGAGCGGCTCGAGGCCAAGTTGGATGCCCGGCGAGAATGCTACCGTGACTGTAAATGGCGTTTCAAAGCCTATGGATGAGGCAATCGGTGACGTCAAAGTGGGTCAAACGGTACAGATTCAATATACATTGCCCAATGGCGATCCAATTACATTCAGTTATTGTCTCACTGGTCAAAATGAGTGTTCTATTCAAATCGATGGCTCTATTCAAGATTTTGCCTCATCTATAAGCCTGAACTCGGTCGATACATCGGCATTAGAGAATTTCATCTCTAAATACTAATCCCATTTATTTCTCCTCCTTCGGGAAACCCCGGCCTCTGTTGAAGACTTGAAAAAGATCCGGGGGATCTTTTTCTAGCAAGACAGGCCGGGGCATTTTCAAAAAACGTGTTGGGTCGAGTCTATTTTGGTATAAAACCATTGATTGTTAGAAACAGCTCGCTCCAATAATAGCTATCTAAAAGCTGATCGGCCGCACGTCCTAAAATGCGATGGGCGACATAAATCGCTTCCAAAGACGAAAGGCCGCTTTCCGGATCTGGGCAATGGGTTTGCTTGCGCGGATAAGCGGTTTTATATCCTGGAGGAAGGCTTCTCGCTTCCAGTTTTTGAGGAAGCTGTTTTTCCATGATTTGCGCCAGCCTCCAAGTGCCGTCGATTAAAAAAAGCCCTCGATCTTTGTCTTCTTCGGTCAAAGGGGGCGCGCCGACTTTAAGCAGCAGATAATCTGTCAAATCGGGCAAAGGATCGACTGGATAAGTATAAAAAATAAAACCGGATTTTCCTTCGAGGCCTCGTAAAGAGCATTTTTTCAGATTTTCGCGCCGATGGCGGAGAATGACAGTAGGCTTCAAGTGAAAACCTTGTAGTCGACGGCTTTGAGAAGATGCTTGGGGATCTCGAATAAAAATCGGGAGGGATTGGTCGGATGCGCTTTGCCCATTCTCATACGAGTTCTGGCCATGCTCAATGTGAGGTATTTTCTCGCCCGAGTGATTCCCACATAAAAGAGGCGCCTCTCTTCTTCCAGCCCTGTTTGCGCCACGCTTTTTTCATGGGGCAGAATGCCATCTTCTAGGCCGACGAGAAAACAAGCCGGAAATTCCAAACCCTTGGCGCTGTGGAAGGTCATGAGATGGACTTGGTCTTCGTTCGACTGTTTTGAGTGCGTTTGGAAGGTTTGCCGGGCCAAAGTGGTATTCGAGACGAAATGCTGCAAAGTGATCTCTTCGATCGCCCCTGTTTTTTCCATGTCGGATTCATACTGCGCCAAAGCGCTGACGCATTCTTGGACGTTTTCCCATTTGAAATCGCGCATTTTTTCGCTTTTAACTTCTTCCTGGATCGCTTTTTTATAATTGATTTGTTCGATCAGCCAAATTAGGGAATTAGCTAAAGGGCGCTTGGCAAAACGGATTTGGGCCGATTTAAGAAGTTCGACGAAGGTGCGGACGCCATTTGCAGCGCGCGCATGGGAAGGGAAGCTTTTTTTCCCTAGGGCGATTTCTTCGAGAATCCTCCAAAGAGGAATATTCGCTGTTCTGTTTTGTTGCGTGAGGGTATCTAAGAAAGCATCGGAAATCCCGCGGCGGGGCACGTTGATAATCCGCAGCAAAGCTTCCTGATCGAATGGATTTGCAATGGCTCTTAGATAAGCCATGAGGTCTTTGATTTCGCTCCTTTCGGAGAATTCAAGCCCTCCAAAAATTTCATAGGGGATTCCGCGCATCCATTGCCCTTCTTTTTGTCCCGTTTGTTGCCAGGATGCTTGCATCAGCGCCATTTCAAATTGACGCGAAAGAGCATTCGAGCGGTAAAGAATGGCCATATCGCGCCATTTAAGACCTTCTTTTTGCTTAAGTCCGATCAATCTTTCGATGACAGCCTGGGCTTCGTCTACGTCTGTCGGAGCATTGAAGATTTCAATCAACGCCGATTTTTTTTCATCGCTCCACAGTTTTTTATCATGCCGGTTTTGATTGCGGCTGATCACCGCATTCGCGGCTTCGAGAATAGAGGGAGTGGATCGATAATTTTGCTCTAATTTGATGATATGGTCTGCTTTGAAATGGAGAATATTCTTCACTTCGGCCCCCCGCCATCCATAAATCGATTGATCGTCATCTCCTACGACGCATAGATTCTGATATTTTCCTGCAAGCAACTCGGCGAGGCGGAATTGAGCGGGGTTTGTATCTTGATATTCGTCGATCATCAAATAGCGGTAGCGCTCTTGATAGCGATCCAAAGTCTCCGGATGTTCTTCAAAAAGGCGGATGGTCAAAGTAATTAACGTATCAAAACTGACTGCATTATAAGCGCGCAGAGTGGAATGGAGGCGTACATAGAGGTCTTTTGAGAAAGAATCGTGCCAGGTCTGATTTTCTTCGAGGGCCTCTTTTGCTGAAATGCCTTTGTTCGAAGCCTCTGCTAGCGCCGCCATGGTGGGCGCCATGGAAGGGAGCTCTCCCTCGTGATTTAACATTTCGCGGGTCAGCTGGCCGATCAATCTCTGCAAATCCCTCTCGTCATATAAACTGAAATCCCGCGTATAACCCAAACGCTCGATCTCTTTCCTGAGAACCTGCATGCAAAAGCTATGGAATGTCAAAAGTGTGACTTGGCGCGAAGCAGGTCCGATCAAAGACTCGACCCTATGGCGCATCTCAGCCGCCGCCTTATTCGTGAAAGTCAATCCTAAAATTGCCTGGGGGCTGACTCCATGGTTTTGGATGAGATGCGCGATCCGATGTACGATGACGCGCGTTTTGCCGCTTCCCGCTCCAGCTAAGACGAGAACCCGGCCTTGAACGGTTTTAACAGCTTTTTCCTGATTTGCGTTCAACATGTGTCAAGATTTAAGCAATCGGATGAGTTCTTCCTCGATATCTCCGCACCGGGCCTTTTTTGCCACTTGCCGCGGAATGACATTCAATTCAAGGCGTGGTGGAAGAGACGCATAGTTTTTTCGAAAGGCTTCCCGCACGAGCCGCTTAAAACGGTTTCGTTCGTGAGACTCCCCGTAACGTCCTGATGCGCTGATTCCTAGCTTAAGTTTCTCTCCAAAGCGGACATCGACGCATAGGAATCTCCCTACCCGCCGCAGCCCTTCTTTGGAAACGCGTTGAAATTCGCGCCGGCATCGAAGCCGCATCTCTTTTGGAAAATGGGAATGTTTCAAGCTGAAAGAGTCTTGCGTCCTGCGCGTCGACGCCGGTTGATTACTTTCCGGCCGCCGGTTGTTTTCATCCGTGCGCGGAACCCGATCGTCTTTTTGCGTCTGATTTTGCTGCCTTGATAAGTGCGCTTCATATTTCATTCCGAATTTAAAATAAAATTTCTCTCAATAAGATACACGATGGGGAAAAAAGGAGCAAGAGAAGTATGAATTATGAAGTATGAACGATGAAGGTCGGGGCGAAACGCCCCCGCACCCGATAAACTCAATAATTGTTAACCTAATTTTGTTTTGGGGGTGCGGGGGGCTTCCCCCGGCCTTCATCCCTCATCCTTCATCATTCATAATTCCTCTCCTTGCTTTTTTCTGAGCGAAAGGTTATAAGGTTATGCTTTGTTATGTGAGGAATTACATGAAAGTCGGAGCTTCCATAAAGGCCGATCCTTCGAAAGGGGACAAAATTGTCCGCCGCCGAGGACGCGTCTATGTAGTCAATAAGAAAGACCCCAATCGCAAGCAGCGCCAAAAAGGGCCTGCGCGTAAGAAATAATCAAGAGGAACAATGGCAAAAAAATCTTCAATCGCAAAGCAGAAAAAGCGCGAGCGAATGGTAAAAAAGAAATGGGATAAACGGCAAGAGCTGAAAGAAATTGTCCGCGATATGAATAAAAATATTGAAGAACGGTTAGCGGCTGTAGATGCCCTCAATAAACTTCCTAAGAATTCTTCCCCTACCCGTCTGCGCAACCGCTGCCAATTCACTGGGCGTTCCCGCGGATTTTTGCGTAAATTTAAATTATCCAGGCTTTGTTTCCGAGAAATGGCGCTTCAAGGATTGATCCCGGGCGTCGTCAAAGCTAGCTGGTAAAAAATCCAAGCTCATTGCGCACCCCATAAAATTTTTTCTTAAAAATGGGTAGTGGGGTGCCTTATTCTGCTATCCCTTATTCAGCTATCCCTTATTCAGCTATCCCTCATTCTGCTATCCCTCATTCTGCTATCAAAGTTTCTTTCAAAGGTTTCCAATCGACAAGATCTTCATTCCAAACGAAAGTGGAAAGGGTCACTTTTCCCTCTTTCCAAGCAGAAGTCAATGCATCGTGGCTCATAGGGCCGTGCTGTTGATTTGCCAAATCGAGATAATACCAGAATTTATCTTTAGGTCCCTGGATAGCCGGTTCGGGTTTGACAACGGGCTGCGCCATTGGGATTGCCTTTTTTTTGCCTGAAGGGGCGAAAAAAATCGCCATGATTCCGAAAATTCCAAAAACAAAACCGACGAAAAACCAAATGTAGGGATTTCGTCCTCTTCGATAGGCGATATAGGCCGAAAGGGCGCCGATCAAAAAAGCGCTGATCAGGGCAGCTGTACTTAATGGGAAAGGCATTGTTGACTCATAACGTTATAAAGAAAAAATTTAATAACTGTGGCTTAATGCCTAGGATACAGCAAGACAGAAAAAGTTTCCATGCATGTCTATTTTTGATATAATCGGTGCATGCCTGCGAGGAGTGTTATGTACGATCAATTAAAAAATATGGATACAAGGGAGATCGAACTTCCGGAGACTGTTTTTATTCGCGATATCGAGACCCGCGTTTTTCAAGGTATTGCTTTACAATGCTTGGCAAAAATCGAAGGCATTGCTCTATTGGAAGGGAATTTATTCGACAGCCTCTTAGGACGCGAGCTGGAAAGAGTCAAAGGAATCCATGTCGAACAAGATCAAAAAAAACAATCGGTAGATATCAGGGTTGAAATCAACGTTTTGTATGGCATCTCTATTCCTGAAAAAGCGGAAGAAGTGCAAATGCGCCTCGCTGAAGAGATCAGCCGCTGGACAGGCCTCCATGTGGCTACTGTCCATGTGATTTTCAAAGAGCTGATCCCTCCCCACATTCCTGGAGATCCTCTGGGCGATCCTCTGCCAGAGAATCCATCAGCTAAAGAATTCGAAGAAGCCTTTTAACCTTGAGATTTATGTCTGCCCGTCAGGCGATCGCATCCCTTCTTCAATTGTTCCTCGTTTTCGCGTTTTTCACGGGGGGGCTTTTTTTCATTTGCCTTTCTCAAGTGCCTCGAACCCGGATCCTGATCGAAAATTTTATCTTAAATCATTATTCTGCCGGCACGTCCATCGGATTGGGATTTTTCATTGCCTCATTCGTACTGCTGGTCGGGTTTTATGGACTTAACCGGGGACGCTATTTACGCATAAAGATGGGGAAAAATTCGACGGACATCGATGTGAATGTGATTCGGCAAACGATTGAAGAACATTTCAAAAACCGCTTTTCAAATGAAATCGATCTGATCGATGTAGAAATTGTCCGCGGCGGCAAAATTCAAATCGGAGTCGCTATCAGACGGCTCTCCGACGATTCAAACGAAGAATACTTGGCCCAAGTCGAACGGGAACTGGTTCCTCTTTTACGCAGCCGATTCGGATATTCTAAATCGTTTCATTTGCAGATGAAAATTTAGGAGCTGCATTCCAGCTGTTGACTTCTAATCGATCGTCAAAGAGGAGCAGGTCGCAGAAATGACCCGTTTTGACTTTGAGTTTTTCCATTTGCCGATTCTGTACAAGCCTTTCCCATTCAGTTTTGAGAAAAGAGTAAAAAAACCGGATCAATCCATTGCTGCTGATAGCAATTACAGTGTCCCCGGGCATGTAGGTTTTGCGCAGATGGATGAGCCAGAGTTCGATGGCTTTCAATGGAGGCTTTCCTCCAAAAACAGTTTCAGCCCAGCGCGCTTCTTCAGTCCAATCGGCATACGCTTGAGGCCATTTCGCTCCGATTTCTTCAGAAGTCAATCCTTCCCAGGGTCCATAGTCGATTTCAGATAAAATCGGTTCGAGCTGATCGTCGGTTCGAAAAAACTGGCCGATGATTCGGGCTGTTTCGATCTGTCTTTTCAGCGGTCCTCTATAGATGGCGGCAGGACGTATTTTTTTCGATTCAAAAAAGAGGGCCATCTGTTCCGCTTGGGACCTCCCTTTTTCGGTGAGGGGCAAGTCGGTTCGCGACCCAACTTGGGTCGGTTTTTCATGAGCTTCGAAAGTGTTGCCATGGCGGACCAGAATGAGGCGAATCGAATTCACAGAAGTTCTCCTTCCCGAGCGATCACCGATTCTACGAATCGAACATCCTCAGGCCGGTCGACCGACCCATGCGTCCTCCCTTTGTAGTCGACGGGCACGACCCGGATCGGGATGCCGTTTTCCAAGGCCCTGAGCTGTTCTAGCTTTTCCGATTTTTCCAAAGGCCCCTCGGTCCATTTCGATAACTGCTGCAGGATTTCAGTCCGATAAGCATATAGACCTATATGGCGGTAGACCGGTCGATCGGCGCTCTCTTCATTGCGGTTATAGGGGAGAAGAGCTTTGGAAAAATAGAGGGCGTCCCCTTTTTTGTCGAAAACGACAGTCGTTCCGCTCGAATTGCCCCCCTTTTTATTGGCTATGAAATCGGACAGGGCTTTGCCGATCAAACGGACCGCCGGAGTGGCCATTTGGATGCTCGGATCGCCCAGCATCGCTCTTAAAACTTCGCCAACAACCCAGGGAGGAGTTAGGACCGCATCTCCTTGCAGACTGAAATAAATATCGTATTTGAGCCTTGAAGAGACCTCAGCGACCCTGTCGGTTCCTGTGACGCAATCGGGGCTGGTCATCAATACTTGCGCCCCAAAATCCTCCGCAAACCGCTTCAAGCCCTCATCGTCGGTCGCAATGAAGGCGTCGCTGCCTGAGGAGACCGCTTTTGCGATGCGCCACATCCGCTCGATCATGGTTTTTCCGGCGATCAGCGCCATGGGCTTATTGGGAAACCGGGTCGATGCCATCCGGGATGGGATTACGATTGCGGACCGAGTCATAAAATCACCTAGTATTTAGGGTGTTTGCGATCTATTTTAGAGTTCGAGAAATTTTAAAGAAACGGTCAACTCTTTAATTTTAATAAAATCTCGATATCCCGCGCAGTCAGCCCTTTCACCGTTTCCAGCTCTTCGCGGGTTGCGTTTTTGATCGCCTTCACGCTGCCGAAGCGCTGCAGGAGTCTTTTTTTCTTGATGGGGCCGATTCCTGGAAGTTCGTCAAGAGAGCTGGAGATCGTCCGTTTTGATCGCCTTTTGCGGTGGAATTCGATGGCCTGGCGGTGCGCTTCGTCGCGGATCTTTTGAAGGAGGAAGAGAAGGGGAGAACGGGGATCGATGAGGAGCGGGTCTTTCCGATAGGGGACGTAGATCTTTTCTTGAGTGAGGCCTTTGTCGTGCCGCGCTTCTTCTTTGGTCAGAGCGATCGCGTCGATGGAAGCGATGTCTAATTCTTTGAATACTTCGAGAGCGAGATTTAAATGCCCTTTGCCTCCGTCGACGATTATAAGATCGCAAAAGTCCCCTTTTTCTTTTTCACGGCTGAAATGGCGTTTCAGCACTTGCCGCATCGCGGTATAATCATCGGCTTTTTCCAAACCTTTGATCTTGAAGAGACGGGTCCGCGCTTTGTCTTTTTCTCCATGCACAAAACAGGCCAGGCTCGCCACTGGATCGGTCCCGGAGATATTGGAGGTATCGAAACATTCGATGCGGCGCGGGAATCGGGTCAGTTGGAGAGTTTCTTGCAGATCGAGGAGCATCTTTTCCTTTAGAGAGCGGGCGTCTTGCTCGCGGACGAACAGGGCTTTTGCATTGCGCTGGCCCATTTCAACCAGGTCGTGTTTTTTCCCTTTTTGCGGAGTGAGAACCGCTACTTTCCGGGAAGCTGTTTCTGACAGTATTTCTTCCAGCGCCGTTTGCTGCGGCAATTCGCAAGGAATTAAGATTTCAGATGGCATCAAAGGGAGGTTTTTATAGTGCTGCAAAAGAAACGATTCGAGGATTTCCGCATCATTGGAGGCGATGAGATGGAAGCTAAAGTGTTCCGAGGCAATGAGTTTCCCTTCGCGAAAAAGGAGAAGCGCGATCATCACTGCGTCCGCTTCGCGGTAGAGTCCGACTGCGTCGCAATCTTTGGCTGCCGGATTGTCGACATGCTGCACTTGGGTCACATGTTCGATTTGATGGATCATCTGCAAAAAGCCGTCGGCTTTTTCGAATTCGAGGGCATCGGAGGCAGCCTCCATCCGCCGCTTTAATTCGCGGAGTACTTCTTTGTCCTGCCCTTTTAATAACCGCATCGCCGATTCGACATGGTTTCCATATTCCTCTTCCGTACATTTATTGACGCAAGGGGCAATGCATCTTTTGATGTCGTAGAGAAGGCAGGGCCTCTCGCGGGTTGCCAATTCAGCGTCAGAGCATTGCCTCAATGGAAATAAGCGGGAAATGAGATCGAATGTTTGGCGGGCGGCCAAAGCATTGGTATAAGGGCCGAAATAGATCCCGTCGTCTTTCGGTTTTCCTTTGTAGCGGACCAACCGGATCATCGGCCATTTATGCCTTGTCACAACTAGGCTGATGAAGGTCTTGTCGTCTTTCAAGAGGACGTTGTATTTAGGTCTGTGCCGTTTGATGAGATTGTTTTCTAAAATGAGGGCGTCTTTTTCGGTCAAAGCGACAATCGTATCGATAGCCTCTACCTGCGCCGTAAGATAGGGGACCATCTCTCTTTGATCGCCGCTCGCCGCAAAGTATTGTTTGAGACGAACCTTTAGATTTTTCGCCTTACCCACATAAAGGACGACGCCCCCCTCGTCTTTCATTAAATAGACGCCCGGCTGATCGGGGTAAAGAGCGAGTGTGCGCGGATCGAAGGCCATAAAAAGCTGTTTTTTCAGCTCAGTATAGCAGATTATAGAATCGATGCGAACGGGATTTGAAGAGCGATACTATTTCTAGAAATCGGAGTTTCTTTTTTAACGGGACGCATTCGAGATGCGAGTTCTGCGCGCGCCCATTCACAGTCTTTTTCCGCCACTTTTTTATCAAAGAAAGCGGGGGGATAAAAACAAGGAAATGAGGAAAAGCTAGCCAATTCCGTGTCGGTAAAACAGACCCCTTTGTCCACGATAAAAAAATTATCATCATCGTAATCATAATAGCCTGTGGTTTCGAGCATATCGGCCATTTGCAAGACCTCCTCGCGCGTCAAGGGCCGCTTTACAGGCTTAATGATTTGGGTATAGCATCTGCATCCCTCTGCAAACGGAATCAATCTTTCCCCGTCGATTGTGATTGAAAGACTTTCGGCTCCGGGATCTAAAACCATGATTTTTTTTGGCACTTTGATCCGATCCCAATTCAATTTCTTTGCATTGTTTTCGATAAAATCCCTGCCGATGATCCTCCCGATAGGCTCTTCTTTAACTTTGAAATCTACCTGTGAATAGCGTTGTTCGAATTCAGCTTGAGTTAGAAGCAAGTTTTTTGCTCTTAGGTCTCTAAGGAAAGAAATCAGTTTTTTTTCCACAGTGCTTGGTTCATCGGTTCGGGTAAATAATCCAGGCCCTGAATTCGGACTGCATTCTATTCGTCTCCTTGCAGGACGCCGGCAGGTCTGAGAAATTCGAATGGACGACCAAATAGCAGCCGTCGCACTGATCATTCCAAGACAGATAGGAAAGCTGCCCAATGCATAGGCAATTCCTATCGATCCCATAAATCCAATCTGGGCCCATCCGGATAATAGAGAGTGTCTAGAAGGTGTAATTGATGCCATTTATGTCCTTTAAATTTATTATTATAAGAAATATATTAATAATTGTAAATTATAAAATATTTTCTATTATAAATATTATATTTACAACTAAACTAATTATTATAATAATAAAGATGAGAACGAGAGCAAATAAAAATGGTCATGGAGCTCATTGTAGGGATTATTGCTGCCGCATTTGTGGCTTTGGCCGTATTCGCCATTATTACTTTGCAAAACTTAAGCAAGACGCTGAAAAAAGCGGATCGCACTTTAACTGAAGTACATAAGATATTAGACGGACCCGCGATGGAGCTTGTCCAAAATTCCAATAAATTGATCGCGGATTTAAAGAAAAAATCGGAGGCTCTCGATCTTCTCTTTCGCCCACTGTACGTATTCAAAAAAGAGAGACCAGAACCTAACAATCGGTATGAGAAAGTCTCTGAAGTAGTGGAATTTGTGGCGGAAGGCGTTCGAATATTCAAAATGATTAAGGACGAGATCAAATGACAAAGCCAGATAAAGACTCGAACATCTTAACGTGGACTTTAATCGGCGGGATAGTCGGCGTGGGCGCGCTCACCATTTTTTTAGCTATGCGCCGAGAAAAAGAACCTCCCTTGAACACGATTGGAGAAACTATCGGCTTCATCGGCGAGATACTCCAAAGCAATAAAATAGAAGAACCGGGTCCGATCAAAAATTTTGAAAAGAAGCTGCGCAAAAATGAAAGCACTTTGGGCGACGTAGTGGATTGGATTGCGACGGGAATCAATTTATGGAAAAAATTTAAAAATTGAGGTTATATGTTCAGGTCCAAACCACAGCATTCTTATGTAGATTTATTCGAAGGGATTTTGATCGGCGGTTCTCTTGTGGCAATGACTGGTTTTTTATTCGGTACGAAAAAGGGGAAAAAACTGCAAAAAGATATGCTGCATCAATATAAAAAAATGAGACATAAAGCCGAAGATCTCCGGGAAAAAATTGAAAAAACTGTCAAGAGAGAAGCGCCAAAAATCAAACGAAAAGCCAAAAAATTAAGAGCTAAAGCTCGAAGAGTTTTACGAAAAGTAAAAAAATCGAAAACGCACCGCCAACGCCGCAAAAGAGCTTGATCAGCGGAGTAGAAAAATCGTCGTTTTAAAGGAAGTTTTGGGCTTTGCTAAACCTCGTACTCATCTTTCTGATCCTCTTCTCGCACAGGAACGAACGCAGATTGATAGGGAATATATGGATCAGGAGTTGGAAGGGGCTGAACTGGACTCCTTGCGGGTGCGGCAGCACTGCTGGAGTCGGTAGGTGTAGGCGTTGTGGGCTTGCTTGACTTCTTTCGCGACACAACTGCGGATCCGTGCCCTAATTGAACCACTATATGATCATCGCTCGGCGCCAATAAAGCTGCATTCAAACGAGCAGCGCGTAACTCAGCTTCAGAGGGTGTTTTAGGTGTTTTAGGTGTTTTAGGAGTCGAAGGTGTCGGAGTCGGTGCCCTGGAACTCCCAACACCGGTTCCACTTCGCACAATAACGGAACCCGGCGCTCCAGTTAAAGCTGAGGTGTGGCGATCGTCAAATCGACGATTAGGAATTCTTAATCTCAAATCGGTAATTGTTCTTATTAGCTCATTATCATCAGAGGACATCGAAGACGAAGATGATGAGGACATCGAAGACGAAGATGATGAGGACATCGAAGACGAAGATGATGAGGACATCGAAGACGAAGATGATGAGGACATCGAAGACGATGATGATGATGACATCGAAGAAGAAGACATTGAAGCGGCGGCAGCCATAAAAATTCCTAATTTTTAGTCGGGTTTATATTATATTTGCAATCTTGATTGTTTGCAACAAATTATATTTATTATTTATTTGTTTTTAATTATTTAAATATCTTGCACGTAGAGGGCTTGAAGATTTTCAGAGACTTTCACGGATCCGTCGGATTGCAAAGTAGGCCAAGTGAGGTTGAAGGTAATGCCCATATCGCGAAATGGAGTTGGAACATCATTGAATGGTTCAAGAGGAACGTAAGAATTGGGTTTCAAAGGATGATCTTCTTCTCGAATTGTCGTAAAATAGCATATTTGGGTTTTCCCCATTTTTTGTGCCAGAGCGACTGCTTTTTTATATAGGCCCTGAATCAAGCCAAAATCGTTTCTTTTTTCAGGGGCAACTAAAAATCCATGAATGTACAGAATTTTTCCGGGATCATACCCTTTTTCCTCGATTTCTCCCAAGCTCGCCAAAGGGCTGTATTTCACATCCAATAAAAATGAAGAATCCAAGGGGCTGGCCATGAGCAAGCCCACCTTCTTTCCCTGTTCCTCGGCGAAAAGGACGAAACCGTTCGGGTCGTCAGCCAAAACGTGAGTCGGCGGCACTTCTCCTTGCGCCACATATAAAAAGGGAAATTCAATATAACGGGAGACGATCCATTCATTGACGAGAGGCAATAGGGGCCGGAGATTGTCGCCCCGGTACATTTTGACTTCCATTCGAGGGCTCTCTATATCACTTTGAGCCTGTTGAATATTTGCGAAAAGTCCGCACGCGACCAGGCAAAAAATGGATACGATCATAATGCATACTTTTCAACATTCATCTGGATCAATTCTTTGAGAACTTGTTCTCCGCGGCCGGTTGGATAACCTGGGCAAGTATCTATAACAGACATGACCTGCTGCATTTTATCCGTCGCTGCATTGCATAAACAGAGGCGGAGGCTGGGATCTAAAACCTTTTCGCTTAATTTCCAATCTGGAGACTGTTTCAATCGTTCCTGAGCTAGATATTTGCTTTTTTGCGCCGAATTGCCGCTATATCCATCGATACAACGGAGCACGGTTTCCTTTTCCTCTGATGTCATTAGCCGGTAATTCTCTATTTCTGATCGAACTGCGGCAGAAACATTTATCGCTGCATAAGAAGTAGTGGATGATGCCATATTCCCTCAAATATTAATTTTTGTTCTTTATATCTGGCTTTTTTGGAGCCTTAAAAACTGTGGGAGCTAGTTCTTTCGCTTTTTCATAGTCCATGAATCCATCGACTAAGGTTTCAGAAGAGAATCGCCTTTGCAGGCATGTAAAAAGAAAAATAAGAATCGCCGATGCAATGGCAATCAAAAATTCTTTCATAGATTCTTCCTTCTCTGAGAATTTTAATTAAGAATATCTAAATTAGATGTTAATTTTCAATCAAATTTTGTTTCAAATCGCACAGTATGCGATGGGCCTGCAGAGGAGTGATGTTATTGAGATCGAGCTTGCGGATTTCGTCTAAGATTGGATGTTCTTGAGACGGAGCGGCGAAGAGGGGGAGCTGTTCATCGAGTTTGGCCTTTTTTCTTGCCGATTTCGTTTCAAGCTGAAGGAGCATCTCCTCGGCCCTCTTGATGGCTTTGTAGGGGAGTCCGGCGAGTTTGGCGACGTGAATGCCATAACTTTTGTCGGTGCCCCCGCGGATGATTTTTCGCAGGAAGAGGATGCCTGAAGGGATTTCTTGGACGGCGATTTGGAAGTTCAAAGCCTGGGGGAATTCCGTTTCGAGACGGGTCAATTCCCAATAGTGGGTTGCAAAGAGCGTTTTTGCCTGTTTATTAGAGGCAGTGAGGAGATATTCCGCCACCGCCCAAGCGATAGAGATTCCATCGTAGGTGCTGGTTCCCCGGCCGATTTCATCGAGAAGGACGAGGGATCGGGAAGTGGCGTTGTTTAGGATATTGGCTGTTTCGCTCATCTCGACCATAAAAGTCGATTGGCCCCTCGCGAGGTCGTCGCTGGCGCCGATGCGTGAAAAAATTTTGTCCACGATCCCGATCCGGGCCGATTTCGCAGGGACATAGGAGCCGATCTGGGCCAAGATGGCGATGAGGGCGACCTGACGGATATAGGTCGATTTGCCGGCCATATTTGGGCCTGTGATCAGCATGAGTTGCTGGTTTTGGTTCAAAAGGGTGTCGTTCGCGATGAACTCCGAAGAACCGATCGCTTTTTCAATGATCGGATGGCGCCCCTCAGCGATCTCCAATTGGTCCGATGAGTCCACAACCGGACGGACAAAGCGGCCCTCTTTTGCCGCTTTTGCAAGAGAAAGGAGGACGTCGATGCGGGCGATCGCTTTGGCGGCTCCATTGATGGCTGGAGAATGGGCCGCAGCCTCAGATCTGAGTTGTTCGTAGAGTTCCGATTCGAGGGCCTTCGACCGCTCTTCGGCAGTCAGTACCTGGTGTTCGAATTGTTTCAGCTCTTCGGTGATGAACCGTTCGCAATTGACCAGCGTCTGTCTTCTTTGAAATGAAGAGGGGATTTTTTCCGCTTGCGTGTGGGTCGCCTCGATATAATATCCGAAAGCTTTTGTATACCCGACTTTTAAAGTTTTGATCCCCGTTTGTTCGCGCAAGGTGGCTTGGTAGCGGGCCATCCAGCTCATAGAATCTTTTCCTAACTGGCGCAATCGATCGAGCTCGGGATGATAGCCATCGCGGAAGATTTCCCCTTCTCCCAGACGAAGGGGCGGCGAGTCGCTCAAGGCGGAACGGATTTTTTGAGCGAGAGGAGCCGCGTCAAAGAGAAAATGGATCTGGTTCTGTATTTCTGCGGCAGTAAAAGAGAGGAGGGCATCCTTAATGATCGGAATTTGGAAGAGGGAAATTCCCAAAGCGAGAAGATCTCGGGGCGTCGCATAGCGGGTCGAGATCTTCATCATCAGCCGTTCGATATCCCGTATTTGTTCCAGCATGATGCGGAGAGGCTCCGTTTCTTGCGCTAAAAACGCAGCTACCGCATCTTGCCGCCTCTCGATTTCAGAACAAGAAAGAAGGGGATGTTTGATCCAATGCCGCAATAGGCGGCCTCCCATAGGTGTGCAAGTGTGGTCGAGAAGATCGAGAAGGGTGAATTTGGAACTTCCGTCGTTCATCGATTCGGTCAATTCGAGATTGCGCAAGGAAGCCCTGTCGAGCGACATCGTTTGCGAAAGGGGCTCGGTCTGAATCGCAGCAATGTGTTCGAGCGACAAATTCAAATCTTCTTTGAGGTGGAGCATCAGAGCGCCGGCAGCGGCAATCGCGGCCGTCTGGCCTTTAAGTCCGAATCCATCCAGATTTTTTACGTCGAAATGAAAAAGGAGCGATTCTTGGGCGATTTTGACATTCAAACCCTCTTTTTCATTCACGACAAAGGGAAAAGAATGGGAAAGTTCTTTGAAAAAGAGGGGATGCGCTTCTTTGAACTTTTTCGACACCAGGAATTCAGAGGGCCTCAGTCGGAAAATTTCGTCGATCAGATCTTGTTCCTGTTCCAATTCCATGGCGCGAAACTCAGCCGTAGTCAGATCGAGGACGCTCAATCCGAATAAGGAACCGATTTGGGCGATCGAGGCGAAGAAATTATTTTTTTTATCCGAAAGCAACTGGGAATTGACAATCGTACCTGGCGTTACGATGCGGGCGATTTCCCGTTTGATCAACGCTTTTGCAGCTTTTGGTGCAGCTTTCGGGTCTTCCGTCTGTTCTGCAACTGCGATTTTGAACCCTTTGGCGATCAATTTATCGATATAGAGTTCTGCGGTATGGAAGGGGACGCCGCACATGGGTATGCCCTGCCTCGCTGTCAGCGTGAGGCCGATCTGCTTCGAAATGATCTGTGCATCCTCGTAAAAAGCTTCATAAAAATCGCCGCATCGGAAGAGGAGCAAAGCGTCTTGCGCCTGTGATTTGCACTCATGCCATTGGGCCATCATCGGAGTCGCCGTAGTCATTGTACTCATATTTATAACCCCATTCCGCCCTGTTTTTTTGTAGTTGATGGCAGCAAAGTTTTTCTATGCTAGCATTTCATCCATGTTCTGGCAACGCCCCCTCTAAAAAAATAATTCCAATCGACGGTATATTTGAATGCTTTTCCAATTGATTTTCTTTAAATTTATTTTATTATCGAATTTAATTCATAATTAACATAAAATTATTAAATAAACTTATATAAGGAAATAATTATGAGCTGCGGTGTTTGTATAAAACCAATTTCACAGAACGATCGATATGATTGTCCTGGCGCGGCAAATCTTTATCCAGGAGCAGGTCATCCTCCCTATCATAGATGGTGCATTACTCAAGTTGCGGAAGGAACGAGAAACTGGGGCTTTCCACCTCAATGTCCTCATGAGGGCTGTTCAACCTCCATCGAGTCCCTTTTGCCTCCAATATCTCTGTTCCAGAAATTAAATATTCGCGCATCATCGCTTTTTCAGAAATTAGATATAAGCACTCGGAATTTGGGTCCTCTCAGTCTCAGCGCCACAATTCTATCAGGTCTCGCGGCACTTGGAATTTTTGCGCCCATGCTATCTATAGCATCGAGAATAACCGGAGTAAATCCCGTAGAAAGTGCATTCCTCATGTCAATAATGACATTGGGTCTCATTGAGAAAGCGAAAAAATTAGAAAGGTTTCAAGTAAATTTAAGAGACCCAATGTTAATCTCTATTCTTAGAATAGCGATAATAGCTCCGCCAATCGTGTTAGGAATTATATATAAAATAGCTGACGCTGATTATAGATCTGGAATCGTATTAGGAATGATTGGACCATTTGCGGCGTTACTTATATTAGGGAGGATTTCTTCAACTGGACACCCTCTAGATATATCATGGAATGAAATGGTTCGACAAGCTCCTAGACGGTGATTACTAATCCGAAATTCAAACAGTTGACAAATGGCTTGCTGCGGCTTTGCCATATCGACCCTCTCTTCTCGGCCTAGCCTAGCGGCTATGGTCCTCGTCTTTCGGACTGCTCCCCACCCCAAAGAGGATGCATCTCCCGGTAAGCTTCGATCTAGCTTTGCCTCGCTAGCGCCATTTGTTGCCACCTATTTGAATGCCGGATTAGTGCTCCCTTGCCTGAGAGTCAAATCTTGCAATCCTGATTTATTGTAGTTGATGGCAGCAAAGTTTTTCTATGCTAACATTTCATCCATGTTCTGGCAACGCCCCCGTATTCTTCCATCGGTCACATTCGCCACATGCTGTTGGGAAAAAGATTGGCGCTTGATTCTTCTCGATCCCGATTATTTGCGAGTTAAACAGATTGAAAACCACGCATTTCCATTTGTCGAACGGCTGCTTGTCATCAACAACGTAAAAGATCTCGATGCTGTGAAAAAAGCGGCCCAGGCGAAAGTCAAAGAAGGGGTATTGTCGCGCTACATCATTGCGGAAGAAACCGCCTCCGAAACCCTTTCTTTTTTTCAACTTAAACGATCCGATTTCCGGCCCGTCAAAGATACTTTCAGCGTTAATTCCGATTGGATTTATTACAATGCGATAGCTCCGCTAACCGCGATTTATGCTTGCCATAGCGATTATCTTCTCTATTTAACAGGGGATGTGCGTCTCGACCGGAAGATCGATTGGATCGGAAAGGCGTTATCAAGAATGAAAAAAAATCCTCTTTACAAAGTCGCGAATTTGACTTGGAACGAACGGTACGATGAAGCGAAACGGGAATCGTATAATCGGGGTTGGAATTTTTTTGCGGCCCGCCAAGGCTTTTCCGATCAGCTTTTCTTAGTCAAACGCTCTGATTTCCGCCAGCCGATTTATGGCGAAATCCGGGTCGACAGCGCCCATTATCCGCGAGGCGATGTGTTCGAAAAGCGGGTTTTCAGCTACATGAAAAATCGGGGATGGGAAAGGATCACCTATAGATGGGGATCCTATAACCACGAAAATATCTGAAGGTCTTTATTTGGTCTGTTTTAGAAAATCAGATATCACTGTTAAATAATCTTTCAGATGTCTTGTAATCAAAAACTTCTCTTTGACCAGTTGTCTTCCCTTAAGTCCCATTTCAAGGGCTGTTTGGGTATTTCGAAGAAGGAATTCGATCCGTTGAGCCGCTTCCATGGGAGTGTCGACGAGAAATCCCGTTTCGCGATCGATCACCTGCAACCGGATCCCTCCGCAGTTTCCTCCAATGACCGGTTTCGATTTCCAGAGCGCTTCAGAAACAGTGAGTCCGAATCCTTCTTTAAGAGATTTTTGTATGACAATAGAAGCGCCTCGCTGAAGAGCGTTGATGATCCGATGCGAATCGGGAGATAAAAGAAGGAGATGGATATTGGGGTCGTTGTCAGCTTCCTTTAGAGCTTCTCTGAAAACGATTTCACCTTCCGGATCATCAGATGCTCCGCTTCCAGCTAAAACTAATTGCAGATCCGGAAATGCAGATCTAGCCAAACGGACCGATTGAATGACCCCTACGGGATCTTTGAATCTGTCGAAACGGGATACCTGCAAAACCATAGGCCGGGTAGTTTCGATCCCGAATTTGCGGTAGACGCTATGTATTTCTTCCTCATCCAATTCGATATTTTTTTCGCTCAGCGGATCGATGCTGGGAGGAATAAAATAAACCGGATGAGGAAGAGTTTGGGCAAAGTCCTTCATCGAAAAGATGCTCGCGTCATAAAGCTGGATATATTTTTTCAGATAATCCCAAGTCGATTCCGAGGGAGAGGAAAGGTCGATATGGCATCGCCAGATCCATTTTCCCTTCCGATCGGGAATATTCTGAAGAAGGGGCAAGGGCTGCGGATCATGGATGAACACCACGTCGGCATTTTTAAGGAGATCTTCCAGACGAACGGCATTTTCAGCGTTTGTTTGTTCGTATATTCTGAAAGATGCAGCATCTGGTTCAGGAATTTTCTGTCCTTGCAAGAGATTGTGCAATTGTTTCGTAAAGCGGAAAAAAGGCTCATTGCCTTGAATCGCCACCCATTCCACATCGAGTCCAAGCTCTTTTGTAAGCGGGACCATCTCTTTTAAAATTTCAGCAACTCCCCCCCCTTCGAGAGTCGAATTGACATGCACGAGCCGGACTCCTTGGAGCGATGAGGCTAATTGGACCAAAGGTTCGATCGCTTCGGATCCTAGCAGGGAACGGTACAAAGAAAGGTTTTTTTCCATTTTAACTCATTCTATCCATGCTCGCGTTTGTATCCATTGAAAAGTTGTAGCTGGATCGGCTCTATGGTAGTCTGATTAGTGACAATACAATGGGTAGGGAAGGTCTGATGGGCACGTTTTCTAGAGAAAGTCTTGAACTCCTGAAGTCTCGGATCGATTTGATCGAGGTATTGTCGCCCTATTTGAAATTGCAGAGGGCTGGAGCGGCCCATAAAGGGTTATGTCCTTTTCATGAAGAAAAGACCCCCTCTTTTGTCGTGCAGAGGGGGGATAGCCATTATCATTGTTTCGGATGCGGGGCGCATGGGGATGCGATCCAATTTTTGATGACCCATCTCCGAATGAGCTTTATTGAAGCTGTGGAAACTTTGGCTGATAAGTTCCATGTGCAGCTCGAAGAGACGCAGGACGACAACAGGCCTAAGGGTCCTCCAAAAGCGGCGTTGAAAGACGTTCTGGAAAGGGCGTGTCTTTTTTATCAATTTATCTTGCTTCATACTTTGGAAGGGCATGCCGCGCTCGATTATTTGTATTCGCGAGGGATCGATTTGAACTTCATTCAAACATTCCAGATCGGCCTGGCTCCAAAAACTCCGCAGCTTTTCTTGAAGACTATGTGGGAACAAAAAATATCGAACGCTTTATTGGAAGAGACAGGCTTGCTCTCAAAGGGGCGCGAATTTTTCTCTGACCGGATTACGATTCCCATTCGAGACGCTGGAGGGGCTGTGATCGGATTTTCCGCGCGGAAATTCAAGACCGATACATTCGGAGGAAAATACATCAATACTCCGGAAACGCCTCTTTTTAAAAAATCGAAAGTTCTGTTTGGCCTCAGCTATTCGAGAAAAACCATTGCAAAGGAAAGAAAGGCATTGATCGTGGAAGGACAAATCGATGCTTTGCGGCTGATCCATTGCGGGTTTAATTGGGCTGTAGCAGGCCAAGGAACTGCGTTTGGAGAAGACCATGCAAAAGAACTCATCCATTTGGGGGTGAGGCAAGTCTATTTAGCTTTAGATGGAGATGCGGCGGGACAGGAAGCTGCGGTGAAAATCGGGAATTTGTTTCAAAAAGAGGGAATCGAAGCGCTCGTGGTCCAGCTTCCTGAAAAATGCGACCCTGATCTGATCTTGCAGGAAAAGGGGCCTCAAGAATGGCAAAAAAGTCTAGATGCCAGCATCGACTATCTCACTTTTTTAGTGAACCACTTTTCCAAGTCGATCAATGTCCAATCTCCTGCGGGAAAAAATGAACTGGTCCAATCGATCGCGAAGCGAATCCGCGAATGGGACCATCCGCTGATGGTCCATGAAAGTTTGCGCAAGCTGGCGCGCCTCACGCAGACCCCTGAATCGATCATTGGGACTGCGGAAGAAAATGTCCCCCAAGTCTTTATAAAACGATCCGCAAGCGTCACATTTACAGATGTGGATCCCGACCGGATCCTTGAGGCCGATTTACTCCGATGGTTATTTTTGATGGGCGAAAGCTGCCCTTCATTGATCGCTATAGCGGAGGCCAATCTAAAACCGGAGCATTTCCGGGTAGCTGCCGGACGGAGCCTTTTTGAAAAATATCTCGCTGCGGCCCGCGATAACAAACCAAGGGATCTCTTGACTTTGGCTATCGATCTCGAGCAGGCGGAGCAGCAGCTTTTCTTAGCGGAAATCCTTCAAAAAAGGGTCAACCGGGAAAAGGCAGTTTCCTGTTTCCTCGAAACCGTGCAGAGAATGCTCGAGAGGCATTGGATGAACCTGCGTGAAGAAATCAAACTGAAGATTTATAGTGGAAAATGCAGCGAGGCCGAAGTTTTGGATCTCGCCCGGCAGTTCGACCAGATCAAACGGATCCGGCCGCAAGCCGCCATTCCTGAAGGGGTCAAAACGAATGCGTAAAGAGGCAGAAGCTGAACATTTGATTTTTTTTGATTCCGATTGCCCTCTGTGCCGGCGCGGCGTGAAGCACATCCTCGAGATCGATGTCTACAAACGATTTGCCTTCGCTCCGCTAAATGGGGAGACAGCCAAAGATATTTTGACCGGCCCCCAAAGGCCATTGACTCAGTCGAACAGTCTTGTTTTAGCTGAAAATTATCGGTCCACGGACCGGAGCTTTTGGACCCGTTCCCGCGCGATTTTACGCATCTATTGGCTGACGGGGGATGGGTGGGGGCTTGTCGGCATCCTTTCGTTTTTACCCGGATGGATCGGCGACTTCTTTTACAATTGGGTCGCCGCCCATCGGCATCAATTCAAACTCCAGGTTTCCGAACAACTCGGCCCTCAAGACCGGTTTTTACCTTAAACGATATAGAAATGGTATTACCAGTAATCACTTTCACTGCGCACTTCCTCACCAAGTTCCCTTGCCGTCCATATCAGAGTCACTCGATCGGTGCGAGTCACTTTATATGGTTCTTCATCATCTGAATAGACTGGCTTATTTTCCTTTGTAAAGAATTGATAATTGGACTTATATTGTACTGTTGGTCCCCATCCGCCCCAAGTATCAACTCGGAAACTATAAGGTGTATCGCCTATTTCAATTGTATGGGGATTGGCCCATTGCATAAGTTGTACACCTAAAGCCGGCAATATCCATAGGATTCTCATTGGCAGGCCAATGATCAAAGCAAACAACTTCCATTCTGAGACTCTTTTGATTATTTCGTCGCCTCTGTTAATAAAATGGATTGCTCGATCGGTATTATTCAGAACAGCGGTTGTTGATGTTGTTGGATTAGTTTGTTGTTGATATGAAACTGCAGACATTTTTAAGCTCCTTTTAATATTTAAAATTAAATTATAATATACTTTAATTTTAATTTAAATAATTATTTAAATTTAATTATCCCTATAACATAAAGATGAGGTTACAATCTGTTAATATAGAGGGCTTTGCGATAAGATTGTCTGAGAGACCTACTCTGAGGAAAGATCATTTTGTCGTGTTATTCAGAGTCTTGGAAGTCCTTCGGTCTCGCTTTACATCGCTGATAAATCAGTGAATTTTTGGTTCGAAGAGAGCGTCATCCAAAATGGGTATGCTATCTATTTTCTAAAAAATACGATGCCTATGCTGGAATCCTTCTTTACTTGTAAGGTGCCTTTGTGTAAAGATATTGCAAAAATTTTTTAAGGAATCAAATTATGGGACTAACTATATCTTCGATCGGTGCAGAACCTGTCAATTCTCTGTCACGTAAAGAAAATCTGGATAATCAATTCCTTCCCATTCAGGAAGCTCGACAAGCCATTACTGCCCATAAAGCCGCCTCTTCAGAAACTATCGAGCAACCAGTAATTGTGCTCTCTTCTAAACAGTTAACGGAAACACAGCCAGCGTCGGCATCTCCTAAAGCCGCCTCTTTGGAAACCATCGAGCAGCCAGTATCTGAGCTCTCTTCGGGACGACAGCTTGCAGAAACACAGACTGTGGCTGCATCTCCAAAAGCTGCTACTTTGGAAACGGTCGAGCAGCCAGTAACGGAGCCCTCTTCTGGAAAACAGCTTGCAGAAACACAGACTGTGGCTGCATCTCCAAAAGCTGCTTCAACGAAGGCAATCGAACAACCTACCCCTTCTGAAAAACAGCCGTCAGAAACACAGGCTGTAGTTGCATCGCCAAAAGCTGTCTCAATGAAGGCCGTCGAGGAGCAACCCATTCTTTCTGAAAAACAGCCGTCAGAAACTCAGACTGCGGTTGCATCGCCAAAAGCTGTCTCAATGAAGGCCGTCGAGGAGCAACCCATTCTTTCTGAAAAACAGCCGTCAGAAACTCAGACTGCGGTTGCATCGCCAAAAGCTGTCTCAATGAAGGCCGTCGAGCAACCTTCTGAAAAAGAGGCTGATCTTTCGTTGGAAGAGGCTTTCGAACAATTGATGGGTGTCAAATATTCGCAATTGGCCGCGCCCGATGTAATCGATAATTGGATCTTTTTCTTCTTACGTGCGGCATTGCAAGGAAATGCGGGCGTTTTGAAAAACAAAATGAGCGTTCTTTCTTCCGCCCATTTGCAGAATCAACAAGCAATCATTTCTTTGGCTTATATTTTGGCGCAGCAAAAAAAGCATGTGCAATGTACTCAACTTTTGCTCGCCGAAGATAAAACGGCTGCTGAAAATTGGGATCTTGCCTTCGATAAAACAAAGGAAATCGAAACAGACTTAATCCAGGCTTTGACTCCTGATTCAACGCCGGCCTATGTTCGATGGCTGAGTGCGAAAAAAGCTGAGGAAGCCTTTAAGAAAATCATAAAGGAGCGCAATCAGGCCTATTATCACGCTGGTCTGGAAGCTTTAAGAGATGAAGATTATCCAACCGCCCATAATGCCGTATTGAAAATTAGAGATCGCCAACTCTCCCAAGATTTGGGTTACAAGACGGATCTAGCGCTTTTAACCGAAGGAGAATATGCCCTTGAGGAAAAGGATTTGCAATGGAGCGAGGAAGTCTATCTAAAAATTAAAAACCCTCGAGTCAAAGAACGGTTGCGGGAAGCGATCGATGCTTTTCTCTATATTGAAGGTATGACGGCTTTAAAAAACAATGATGTAAGCAAAGCGCGGCAATTGGCGCCTTCTTTGTTGAATAAGGAACTTCGCGATGCGCTCTGGTCGAAAATAACCAATATCTATTTGAGCCAGTAGAAAAACACCATTCGAGCCTTATCCGCGCTTTCTTTGTCGGATTCGGATTTTTATCAAACTGCCTATGTCCAATAGGATATCCCAGTTTGGGAAAAACCGAACCGACTTTGAAATCATCGAATTTAGGCAACGAAGCGAGTTTTGCAACCGGCTCATTTGATTTTCATCAGTAAAAGCTGGAGGAGTTCGCTGATTGGAACTCTTTCCTGCTTCATCGTATCGCGGTCGCGAAGAGTGACCGTATCGTTTTCAAGGGTATCGAAATCGATGGTGATGCAGAAAGGGGTTCCCAGTTCGTCTTGCCTACGGTATCGTTTGCCGATCGCGCCTGACTCGTCATACTCGCAATGCATGAAAGGTTGGAGCTGTTCGAAGACATGCTCGGCTTTCTGAACCAGAGGTTCTTTTTTCATCAAGGGGAATATTGCCGCCTTGACGGGTGCGATGCGGGGCGCTAAATGAAGGACTGTGCGCATTTCTCCATTTTCGAGTTGTTCTTCTTCATATGCGTCGCAGAGGAGCGCGAGCAGAGTTCGCTCGACGCCAAAGGTGGGTTCGATCACATGAGGGACGAATTTTTCCCTCGTTTCCGGATCTGTATATTCGAGTTTTTGGCCTGAGAATTCAGCATGCCGAGACAAATCGAAATCGGTGCGGTAAGCGAGTCCGTAGAGTTCGCTTGTGCCGAATGGGAAGTCATACACGATATCGACAGTCCGTTTTGAATAATGGGAAAGTTGTTCTTTCGGGTGTTCTTTGTCATGGATCCGGGCCGGATTCAAGCCGATCAGTTTGCACCAATGGTGCATGGATGCGAGCCAATCTGAAAACGTTTTTTGCCACTCGGCCTCGCGGATGAAATACTCGATTTCCATTTGTTCGAATTCGATGACGCGGAAGACGAAATTGCCAGGGGTGATCTCATTGCGGAATGCTTTTCCGATTTGGGCAACCCCAAATGGAATTTTGACCCTCATCGTGTCGACGATATTCTTGTAATCGAGAAAAATCGCTTGGGCTGTCTCCGGACGCAAATAGGCGACATCGCCATCAGAGCCCGTCTTGCTCATTTGAGTATGGAACATCAGGTTGAAGTTGCGCGCTTCCGTGAAGTCTTGAGCGCCGCATTTGGGACATTTGACTTTTTGCTTTTGAATCAGGTCGGTCATTTGCTGGAGCGTCATCCCGTCCGCATTTTGATGGAGGGCCTCTTCAATCAAATGGTCGCAGCGGAACCGGCTTTTGCATGACTTGCAATCGATCAAGGCGTCATTGAAACCCTCGAGATGTCCCGAAGCCATCCAAGCTTTTGGATGGAGAAGAATGGGGCCATCCAAGCCGACCATATCGCGCCGTTTCTGTACGAAAGTCGACCACCAGAGATCCTTGATGTTTTTTTTGAGCTCCGTTCCATACGGCCCAAATGAATATGTATTCGCAAATCCGCCGTAGATTTCAGAGCCGGGATAAATAAATCCGCGCCTCTTGCATAGAGCGACGATGGGTTTGAGCGTTTCTTGAATTTGTTGGTTCTTTGTTTGCGACATAAGGATTGTTTCCAAAATGAGAAAGAATAGCTTCTACGAACAATAAAAGGGAAGCGGGGAGGATGAATTGGTCAAAACTCTTTTACTTCGTTAAAAATATAGGTTCAATATCGGGGTTGGCGGTCCACCCACCGTTTGAGCCAAGCGTCGATCGAGACCCGGCCCGGGCCGAAGACGAAAACTAGGATAGAGGTGATCAGGAAGGGGTAGGGATCTTGTTTTACGAGGGATAAGGGTTCTAAAAGAAAGCGAAAATTTGAAATATTCGGAGCATGGGCTGTGCTTAGGGCCGTCAGCATGATGATGATTAAAGGAATGGCTGCCAGCCGGGAGGCGAATCCGATCAGAAGGAGAAACCCTCCGACGGTCTCAATGGTGCCTACAAGATAAGCATTGAAGAGGGGAAAGGGAATATTCAGGCTAGTATAGAAATCGGCCACTTTATGAATATCTCCGAGTTTGCCTAGACCGATTATGAGGAACTGATGCCCCCATACTATACGCATATAGAGAAGAAAAACGCTCTGGAGGTTGCTGCCGATTTTAATAATAAAACTATATAGTAAGTCGACCCAATGAAGAAACGGACTCCTGAGCATATCCTTTTACCTGCTACTTTTTTTTACAATCGCGCGGATTCGTTTTAAAAACAAGAGGGGATCTGATATACTTTCCGCACTATGCAAGAAATTTGTTCATTTACGCTGGAAGAGCTCAAAAATTGGATCGTGCAAAATGGGGAAAAACCATTCCGCGCCGCCCAGGTATTCGATTGGATTTATGCGAAAGATGCGCTCTCTTTCGATCAGATGACGAATTTAAGCAAAGATTTTCGTTCTAAATTGGCATCCCATTTTGCTTTTCCGGTCATCAAACTGCTCCGCACACAAGAATCCGAAGACCTCGAGACAATTAAATTTCTTTGGGAGCTGCCCGATCAGAAAAAAGTGGAGTCGGTCCTGATCCTGTCAGGCGACCGGCGCACAGTTTGCATCTCTTGCCAAGTCGGCTGTCCTGCCCGCTGCGCGTTCTGCGCTTCGGGAAAAGAAGGACTGATGAGAAACTTGAGTCCTGCGGAAATCATCGAGCAAGTCCTCCATATCAACCGCTATCTAAAGCAAAAAGGAGAACGGGTATCCCACCTTGTTTTTATGGGGATGGGAGAGCCTCTTGAGAATTACGATGCCGTTGTGAAGGCCATTCAAATCTTCAATCTGTATGAGGCTTTCAATATCTCTCAGAGACGCATAACGGTTTCGACGGTGGGCGTCGTTGAAGGAATTCACCGTTTGGCCAAAGAGGAACTCGCCGTCAATCTCGTTCTTTCTCTCCATGCTCCTACTCAACATATCCGGAAGAAAATCATCCCTTACGCCAGGAAATATCCTCTCGAAGAGATTTTGATGGCAATGGATAGCTATGCACGGGAAACGAAAAGGGATATTACCTATGAGTATACCTTATTGGCAGGTATAAACGACCACTCAGAACACGCAAAAGAACTCTCCCAGCTCCTATCCGGCAAACAGTGCACGGTCAATCTGATTCCTTACAATCCAGTCGACGGACTGAATTTGAGACGGCCTGAAAAAGAAAAAATCGAATTGTTCCGCGAGATTCTTGAATCTGCAGGCATAAATACGACCTGGCGCTATACGAAAGGGAAAGACATTGCTGCCGCGTGCGGTCAACTGGCGATGCAGAAATAAGAGTTAGAGGGATTGATTTATTTTGATAAGTATTTTAGTCTGCTGAAAATAAACTTTAGATTATGAACATAGCGCATTGCTTCACTCTTCTCCGGATCTTCATCAGCCCCCTTTTCCCTATTTTATATCTTCAGCACGATGCGTTCGGAATTCAGCTCGCTGCTGTTCCTTATATCTTGCTCGCATTGCTGATTATTTCTGAATTTTCCGATGTGTTCGACGGGATATTGGCCCGGCGCCGGAATGAGGTCACCGACTTGGGCAAAGTTCTCGACCCGATGGCCGACAGCATTACTCATATTTCGCTGTTTTTGACCTTTACGCAAAGTATTGTCGGATTGCCTCTTTTACTCGTGTTAGTATTCCTCTATCGGGATATTTTCATAAGCACATTGAGAACTCTTTGCGCTTTGAGAGGGGTGGCTCTCGCCGCCCGCTTCAGCGGTAAAATGAAAGCCATCATTCAGGCCAGTGTCGCTTTCCTGATTATTTTTATGATGTTCCCTTACACAGCCGGGTTGATTTCACTCGGTCTCTTTCAACAAATCAGCCTTTTCGCTACTTTGATCGCAGCTATCTATACGGTGATCTCTATGGGCGATTACGTTTGGGCCAACCGCGTCTACATTAAACGGGCATTTTAGAATCTTGTGATAATCTTACGATAGATTCTTATTAATTCGTCAGTCGCTGATTCAATTTGTTTTTGGTTCTCTAATCTAGGTTCTGCAGAGTAAATGAATTTCTTTTGTTCAACACTTTGATGTATAGACGAATCATGATGATTTTGGAGTATCGCTATCGATTGGGAGATCTTCTTTATTATATCTTCAAGTTTAGGGATTAGACTTTTTAAATCTTGATCTGGTAATTCTTCGATGTGAGTTTGGGCTCTGCGAGCAAATTGAATGGATTGATTTCCCCGATCTATTAGAGTTTCATTGTGGGAAGCCAGTTCGCAGAGTATTTGAGAGAGAGACAGTGATTGAGGATTATTGTAAACAGCAGACATTTGTAATTTCTCATTTTTTTCAGGTCTAGTTTAATCGCCTTAAGCAATTTTGAGGAGTAAAAATATTTGCATAGAAAACTTTCTCGCTGTAAATGGAGATGAGCGGAGATAGTTATGGATAAAGAGATCGTCATAGTTACGGGAAGCTGCGGAAGAATTGGCTCGAACGTCGTCCGCAGGCTCGGAGATCAATATAAGATTGTCGGCTTTGAATTGTTAAAGGCGATCTATGCATCTGAAAACGAGGAACTGGTTCCTGTGGACCTCTCTTCAGATGAGAGCGTCCATCAGGCATTTATGCATATCCGCCAATTCTATGGCAACCGGATCGCTTCGGTGATCCATCTGGCGGCCTACTACAGCTTCGATCAAAAACATTCCGAAAAATATGAACAGGTCACCGTCAAAGGAACAGAGCGGCTTCTGAAAGCGCTGCAAAATTTTGAACTGGAACAATTCATTTTTTCCAGCACGATGCTGGTCTATGCGCCTACCTGCCCCGGATGTCCTATTAGTGAAGATTCTCCAGTTGAACCGAAATGGGATTATCCCCTTTCAAAAGTACATACCGAAAAGCTGATCCATGAAATGCGGGGAAGAGCCTCTACGGTCGTCTTGCGAATCGCAGGGGTGTATGACGACGATTGCCATTCGATCCCGATCAGCCACCAGATTCAGCGGATCTATGAAAAACAGCTTGAAAGCCGCTTGTTTTCTGGAGATATCACGCATGGGGCCTCTTTTCTCCATATGTCCGATCTGGTCGACGCGATCGAAATGGCTGTGCAGAAGCGCAAAGAATTGCCTGAAGAACTGGTTTTGCTTCTCGGGGAGCCCCATACGCTCAGTTATGATGATTTACAGCGGCAGATTTCCCGTCTCATTTACGGAAAAGAATTTAAAACTTGGCGCGTGCCGAAGCTGATTGCTAAACTTGGCGCTTGGGTCCAAGGGCATATCCCTTTCATCCCTAAACCATTCATTAAGCCTTGGATGATCGATTTAGCGGACGATCATTACGAACTTGATATTTCAAAGGCCAAAGAAGTTTTGGGATGGGAACCCAAACACAGCCTTGAAACGACTTTGCCTAAAATGATTGACGAACTCAAGGCCAATCCTGCAGCCTGGTACAAAAAAAACCAACTGCAATTGCCCTCAAAACTCCAATCTTCGTAGAGATTGGTTTATCCAGCGATTCGTTCTTTTGATAATGGCGCCGCAAACTGTTTTTCAGCGAGAAGCTGGCGATAGAGCTTTAAATATTCTTGGGCCGGTTTGGTCCAGCTCGAGTCTATTTTTACAGCTTGGCGGATCAGGGATTGAAATGTATTCGGATCTGTCCTGAACAGGTGGAAGGCTCTTCGGAGGGTTTCGTTTAAAGAGGCCGTTGTCGGTTTTTCAAAGACAAAACCATTTCTTTTTTCAATAGGAACAGCTCCGCTTTCGCAATCGAAGACCGTATCTTTCAGCCCTCCTGTTCCGCGGACGATGGGGATTGCGCCATAACGCATGCCGATCATCTGCGTAAGGCCGCAAGGCTCGAAATGAGAGGGAACGAGGATAAAATCAAGGGCGGCATAAATCTGATGGGCTAAAGTTTCGTTATAATCAAATTCGAGGATCAACTGCTGATTGCCAAAGTACTGCTTTTTGAGTTTTTCGAAATGGGCTTGAATTTCGGGTATCGGGGAAGAACCCAGAAGGACAAACACTCCATTGAGCTTCAAGGTCTGTTTGAGAGCTTCTTCAAGAAGTTCAGGACCTTTCTGCGGTACTAAACGAGTGACTGCGCCGATCCACGGTGTTTTATCTAAAGCCGTATGAAATCGCTTGCCGAGGGCCTCTTTATTCATCTGCTTGGCGGATCGAATGGCAGAAGGGGAGTTCCCGCTATTAAAATGGGCCGCAAGAGTCGAATCCTGAGAAGGGTCCCAAAGTTTTTGATCGATGCCGTTCAGAATACCAGTCAATTTCGAATGGTGTTTGCGCAAAGTCGCATCGAGGTTGAATCCCATTTCCGGAGTGAGGATTTCTTTCGCATAGGTCGGCGAAACTGCGACGATTGAATCTGAATAGACGATCCCGCCCTTAAGCAAGTTGATCGTTTTCGGATGGGAAGGATGGTCGTCTTGAAGTTTGTCTTTAGAAAGGTAGCTGCTTCCCTTAAGTCCGATCGCATCGAGATCGGTGGAGGCGCATTTTCCTTGGTATTCAATATTGTGGATCGTGAGAACGATCTTCTTGATTTGCAAGTCTTTGTCTTTGGCAAACAAGTCCCGGACGAGAGGCGCGCAAAGAGATACGTGCCAATCGTGGAGGTGGAGGATGTCGATAGGTTCTTTTTTTAATTTTAGGTACTCGAGCGCCGCGCGGGAAAAATAGATAAATCGGGCGATATCGTCCTCGCAGCCATAGATCTTGCCTCTATGGAAATATCCCGCTGGATGGCGCGATTCCAACAAATGCAGCCTGCATTGCTCGCTATCGGCCGACCACATCGCATTTCCATATGGAGTCCCGTTTTCAAGACACTTGAAATCGGGCACTTCCAATTTGACATGCTGGAGTTTTTTCATTTCGATGAAATCGTATTTGGGAATGAGGACATCGACTTGCATGCTGGCCCGCGAAAGCTCCCGCGCAAGGCCGACAATGACTTCCCCTAATCCCCCAGCTTTTGCGATAGGCGCAAATTCCGCCGCCAAATGGACGATACGCATGAACCCCTCTTATTTTTTTCTATAGCGAATACTGGCGATAAAGAAAAACTTTTAATTTTTATAAAAATAGAGGCGCTTCACGCAAGTGCTCGAGATAGAGAGCATCTTTTCTTGATTGAGTCCTCATTTTTAAGCCGGTTTATATTTGTAAGTCGCTTTATATAAGATAGTTATATATAAATTAATAGGAGGAAAGAGCCGATAAAGACGCTAAAAGCTGTTGAAGAACAGTTGTTTCTCTTAAGCGATTCTTGCAAAATATTTATGTTCTTAGCTAACATGGCTGCTGTTTTTGATTTCTCATCAGGCGAAAACTGCGCCATTGCATATTGTCTCGTAGATGTTGTGCATATTGCATTTTATGTGAATGATGGGGTGTCGCCAAGCGGTAAGGCAGCGGTTTTTGGTACCGCCATGCGAGGGTTCGAATCCTTCCACCCCAAACTTTTGAGAGCTGCCTTCGATGAAACACGCAGAAGCCATGTTATTTGCCGGTTCCTCCCACCAGGTCCTGGCTAAAAAATTGGCTGGTGATTTGAATGTTCATTTGGGCGAATTGCTCATTGAGACATTTCCCGATGGAGAAATCGGGGTCCAGATCCTTGAGAATGTGAGAGGGAAAGATATTTTTGTGCTGCAATCGGCAGCGCGGCATCCCAATCATTATCTCATGGAGCTGCTCATTTTAGTAGACGCGTTTAAGCGCGCCTCAGCCCGTACAATCGTTGCGGTTATGCCTTATTTTCCTTATGCGAGGCAAGACCGCAAAGATAAAGGACGGGTGCCTATTACGGCCAAATTAGTGGCCAATTTACTGGAAAAAGCTGGGGTGACCCGGCTTTTGACAATGGATTTGCATACAGAGCAGATCCAGGGTTTTTTTGATATTCCAGTGGATCATTTATACGCGCGCCCTGTCTTTGTAAAAACATTGAAAGGGCTGGGTATGAAGGATCCTGTCGTCGTTTCTCCCGATATCGGGAGCAACAAGATGGCAAGAAAATTTGCAGAAGATCTGAAAGCCGATATCGCCATTGTCGATAAACGGCGGATCAATGCGCAGACTGTAGAAGTAAACGCCCTGATCGGCGATGTGAAGGGCAAGCAAGCGATTCTCGTAGACGATATTTGTTCGACGGGAAAAACGCTGGAAATAGCAGCGGATGTATGCAGGAAAGAGGGAGCGCAAAGCGTGATTGCCGTAATCTCCCACGCGCTTTTGATGAGCGGACCGCCTTTAAAGGGGATCGATAAACTGTTTATCACCGATTCGATCGCTCCTTTTGAGGGCTTTGCAGAGACGAGGACCCAAAAAGTGCAGGTGGTTTCGATCGCCCCTTTGTTTGCGCAAGCGATCGAGTGCGTGATTTCGGCGAAATCGATTTCTTCGCTGTTTAAGACATAAAATTTTTAGAGGAATTATGAAGCTATCAATATTAAAGCGAACTACAGGAAAAAAAGGCGAGACGAACCGGATCCGCCGCGAAGGAAATATACCCTGTATTCTCTATGGAGATAATCAGGCCGGCGAGGCGGTAAGCATTAAGGGCGACGAAATCCAAGCGGTTTTGCGCAATATGAAATCAGGACTGCTTTCCACGACCGTCTTCGAATTGGCAGACGGACAGAAGAAGCATAAGGCGATTATCAAGGAAATCCAATACCATCCTGTGTCCTATGCAGTTTTGCATATCGATTTCGCTCTCCTCTCTGATAAAAAACCCGTTACGCTCAATGTCCCGATCGAATTGGTCGGCGCGGCTGATTGCGTAGGCATCAAGCTCGGTGGTTTTATCCGCCAGCCAATCCGCTCATTGAAAGTGACTTGCCTGCCAAAGCATATTCCTGAGAAATTTACTTTGGATGTGCGCGATTTGAATATCGCCCAGTCGAAAAAACTTTCCGATATTGCCATCCCAGAACATGTGCGTCCCAGAGCGCGGATGAATGAAGTCGCAGTCGTCGTCGGCAAGAAAGCCGGGGCAGCGTAAGGAAAGATAGTTGTGGCGAAGAGATCGCTCATCGTAGGCCTCGGCAACCCCGGCAAATCGTATGAGCGGACTCGGCATAATATCGGATTTGCTTCCGTAGAAGGATTTGCCAAAAAATATGGGCTTGAATTCCGGAAGCAGCTCAAATTTAAAGGAACTATTGCCGAAGGTCAAATCGGCGGAGATTCTATATTATTATTAGAGCCGCTGACGTACATGAACAACAGCGGCGAAGCAGTGGCGCTCGTCATGCGCTACTTGCAAATTGACCTGTCCCGACTTCTCATCGTTACCGATGATGTGGATATTCCACTGGGACAACTGCGGATGAAGATCAATAGCGGTCCAGGCACTCATAATGGCCTGAAAAGCATTGAAGAGCATCTGCAGACGAATCGATACGCCCGGCTCCGAATCGGCGTCGGCGATCGGCAAGAAGGGAATCTGGCCGACCACGTATTGGGCCGATTCTCTGAAGAAGAAGAAAAACTCGTTCCAGGCGTTCTGGAACGGGCCATCCAAGCCATAGAAATATGGCTGGATAAAGGAATAACCAGTGCGATGGATTTTGCAAATGTCCGGCCTAAAAATGGCGGGATCGGTCCATCGACTCCGAGCATTGGAGATTAAAATATGAAGAAAGAGCAAAGAAAAGGGCTCTATGAAGGGATGTATATCCTGAGCGCGACGCTCAGCGATGATTCCCGAAAGAAAGCCTTTGAAAAAATCACAGATGGAATCGCCCAGAAAGGGGGAGAAATCCATAAAATGCATGAACAAGGCCGGCGCAAGCTTGCATATGAAATCGATGGAAAGCGCGAAGGGTATTACTACATCGTCTATTTCACTGCGCCGACTCAAGCGATCATCGAACTCTGGAAAGAGTATCACCTGCACGAAGATCTGATCCGCTTCATGACGATGCGCACAGAGAAGGTCTTGGAAACTCTAGATTTCAAACCCCTCAGGATGCAAGGATAATTATGATGCCCAATAAAAGATCAGCACCCAGCAATAGCAGCGGTGGCAATGCCAATGGCAGCGGCAGCAGCGATTCTCCTTTTGCGAGAAAGAAAAAAAGCTGTCCGTTCACAGCTTCTAAAGTCGAAGAAATCGACTACAAAGATACTGAGACTCTAAAACAGTTTATCACAGAGCGCGGCAAGATTCTGCCTCGCCGGATCACCGGTGTATCTTATTTTTATCAGAAAATGCTTAAAAAGGCGATTAAGCGCTCACGCCACATGGCGCTGCTTCCCTTTGTAGCAGAGGAATAAGAGGAGGCCGATATGAAACAACAATTACTTTTGCTCCAAGACGTCGATGCGTTAGGAAAAAAAGGGGAAATCGTATCAGCCAAACCTGGCTACGTACGGAATTTTCTTCTGCCTCAGGGATTGGCAGTCATCGCGAGCGCAAATACTCTCCGCAAGCAAGAGCGCTTAAGAGCGGAACGGGCTAAACAAGCTGTCATCGATCGACAAGAATCGGAAGAGTTGGTCAAGCAAATCGAAGCAACACCTGTAGAAATCAAGGTGAAGGTCGATCCAGAAGGGCATATGTATGGTTCGGTTTCAGCCGCTGATATCGCTCAACTCTTTCAAGAGAGAGGAATTCCGGTTGAGAAGAAATACGTTCAAGTGACCCGTCCGATTAAAGAAACAGGCGTTCATAAAATTCCTTTGAAATTGAAAGAAGGAATTACTGTGATGGCCCAATTGACGATCATCCCCGAAGGGGTCAACGTCGCCGGCATAGAAAAAGTCGTCGCTCCTCTTCCTGTAGAGGAAAAAGAGACCGAAAAACCGGAATAATTTGTTTTTCAAAGCGCATTAAGGCGGTCGGATTTCCGATCGCCTTTTTCTTTATGTTGCCTTAATTTAATCGATTTACATATACTCCCGCCCGCTCAAAAAATGGAAGGCTTTATGGCAGAAAAAACCATTCAAATAAATCCTCAAGATAATCTGGTCGTTCGATTTTGGAACCATGCGCAACTGGGACTTTCAAAAAATATTCAAGAACATAAACGGAATTGGGTCGAAAGAGCCGGCGATACGGTCGTTTGGAATTTAGAAGACATGCCGTTTCTTGTCTGGGAAAAAATGAAAGATCCCCGTTTTGTGACGGTTGTGCTCACAAAACTGGCTTTGGCTGCCGATTCGTTTGCTTTCTATCCTGAGAAATCATGGGAGGCTACCAAAACGATCTATGAAAATCTTCCTCTGCCCCCATTTTGGGCCGTCAAATTCGGATGTTACTTAGCGACCTGTTCGCTGATCCTTGGATATTCTTCCCGCGCTTATGGACGATTCTCGAACAAAGAATTGATGGCCACCGCCTATCGCCAGATACCTACGGAAGCTCCAGCAGGGCCAACTGCTCCTGCAAATGGTAACAAACCAAAAAATCCGGGAGCTGAAACTGTAATAATAAATCCCACAGCACCGCAAAATCTCCCAGCGCAGCCAGCAAAAAAATGATCACTCCGACTGGGTTCCAAAGCTGGAAAGAATATTTTTCTTTTGTTTTAGCTCGGGAATACATCTCAGCTAAAACGGGGGAAGTGTTTATTTTTAAGAGAGAGAAGCTTGAAAAACTGGGAAGCTCCCTCTCTTCCCTCGGCATGAAGCCCCTTGATTTTTTCTTAAAAGAGATCCGCAATCCTTTGATGCTTGTCACAACGACCGCATCGGCTCTTTTTATTACTTCGATACTCTACTATCCATCGCAAACTGGATCGATTGTAACTACCATCCTTCCCTTCCTCAAAGAAATAGAACCTTATCATGTAAGGGCCTTTGCGTATGGCATGTGCCAAAGTATCATCTTAGGCTTAGGAATGCGAGCTTACGGACGCCTGGAAAATCACACTTTGATGGAAGCGTTTAAAAAGAAAGAAATCATTCCAATTTCGATCGGCACCCATATACGTAGATAAATCAATATGCAGGAACTCCCTACGCAAAGGCGCAAAGACGCAAAGGAAGAGTTTATTAACGTCTATTAACCTTCGGGCCTTTGTGTTTCAATCATGCGGGGTTTTGAAAAATTTGGCGTATTTGAGCTGATGTCCTTCTCTCCATGGACAGTAATCGTTGCAGTAATCGATCCGTTCGCCGAGAGGCGGATGGGTGCTTCGGCAGAACTTGAAGATCGGGCCGGGACGGGGATTGGCTAAATTTTGCATTTGCAGGGCGATGAACGCATCGCCTGCAGCTTGATTGTCCTGTGTGATTTCAAGCCCGAATGTGTCGGCATTATGCTCTATCTGCCGGGAAAAATAGTTGTCGAGCGGACTTGAAAGAAGAGTAAAGAGCCCGAAGAGGAAAATCAATAGAGGAAGCGATCCGATTTGATAAAGATGGCCAAATCCGAATCGGCTATGATAGCGATGCATCAAATAATTCGCCGACCGATAAGTCAGATAAAATATAACAAAAGAGAGAATGGCGGAAAAAAGCATGCCCCACCAGACATGGTGGAGAATATAATGGCCCATTTCATGCCCCATGACGAAGAGGATTTCATCCGGGGTCAGCTTATTGATCGTCGTATCCCATAAAACGATCCGATTCGTCGATCCAAAACCGACGACATAGGCGTTCAGCATATTCGTATCTTGGCTTTTATCCACTTCATAAACACGGCCCTGTTCGATCCCTGCTTGAGAGGCCAGGTTCAAGATTTGCCCTTCCAACTGTTTGTCTTTCATCGGACCGAATTTATTGAAAATCGGGTCGATCCAAATAGGTTGGACGAACATCATGATGAACATGATCCCAATGCTCACCAAGCTGCTGTAAAACCACCATCTGCGCGGGCTTTTCTTCAAGAGAAGATAGAAAATCCAAATAAAGAGAATCGCTGAGACCAGAGCCACCAAGGTGCTTTTGCCGTACTGGCTAAACCACCTTTCCAAGGTTTGAGAGGAAAGTCCATATGCGTGCTGCCTGATATAGCCTGAATAAAAGCTGAGAGGCAGATAGAGAAGCTGATAGATGGCGATATAGAAGACGAGATAAATGGCAATTGTAAAAAACCACTTTTTGCCCCACTTTGCAGAGAAGGATTCCAATTTTCCAGAAAATCCCGTGATGAGGAAGAGCAAAGGAATCAGCAGAGCCCAAGCTTGCTGGGCGATCCAGAGGATATTTCCGCTCCTGTAATAGCGCATGGCCTGTTCGGTTGCCTCAGGGACAATTACATTCGCGCATTCGGCGATCGGTAGGTGGGCTAAAATTGATTCCAACATTTCGATTAATCCCTTATAATAAATTCACCTTATCAAAAAGTTAATTTGATTTCTATGCGCAAGTATCACCATCTCGGCATCCCCACCACAGAACCCAACAAAAAGGAAAAATATGTTCCTCATTTGAAGATCTATGTTTGGGGATACGACACCAGCGAATACAAGATCGAACGGGTCCGCTATGGAGAAGGGGCCGAGAAAATGTACCATCCTTTGATGATGAAGCATCCCCATGAGGCATTCACAGTCGACAATCTGAAAGAAAAGGGAAAAAGCTGATTTGGGGCCCCCATGAATCTTTGCCGGGATTCACAGTCGCATTCATCGAGGAGAATGGCGCTCCCGTCGAATTGATAGAAACGAAATTAACGGAAGACGAAATCCTGGGCCATGTTAAAGGTCATTGATTTTTAGTGCCTTACATAGTTATTTTGTTTTGTTAGTTTTATTGTTCATATAAAAACAATTGAAAATAAATTGTTATTTTTATTATAATTGCATATATGAAAAACGAAATCACATTATTAACTTCTAATTTCTTTCCAGGGCAGTCGGCCCAATATATGCCTATGCCTACGGGCATTCATTCATAATTTTTCCCATTTTTTGTTATAAATAGAAACTGTTCTCGATCTACTTAGTTTGACTTGTAATTACTTACAAGGCAACACGATCGTGCACAAATTCATTTTAAAAATTTAATTTATTTAATAATGTAGGGAGTTTTATGTCTTTAACTATTGAAAAAAAGCCTGAATTTTGTGTGACTGATAAATTTTATGAGCTGGATGTTGAATTGTTAACATGCACTAAAGAATTATTGTCTTTAGTTGAACAAATAAGAGTAGACAAATACGATTCCGATTTGCTCGAATCTTTGTATGATAAAGATCGTCGTAGATTTCAAATTTTCGAAAATTTATTCAGTGAGCTTAGGATTTGTATTAAAAATTCAAATTATGAAGAGAGACGAAAAAAATATGACGAATTAGATGGTAAAAAATTTGACATTAAAAATATTAAAGACTTAAGTCCTCTTGTATTTGGTTGGGCTGTTAATTTTAAAGAGAGTAATAAAGTATTCAATAAAGTGATAGAAAAAATAACAGGTCTGAAAAAAGCGGGTGCGTGGCTTGAAGTCTCGTATGGAGGTCCTGCTCCGGCTCCAAAGATCGGTTCGACAAATCGAGATCTTTTTAATCCCGATGAGTGATTTTCCAGCAGCGGTGGATTTTCGGATCATGGAAATCGATCGGGATCGTTTTGCTTGCGACGTCTAAGATGGAACAGGAAGGAAAAAGAGTTTCATCAAAGACAAATTTGCGGGAATTCGTGCTGAAAAAAATCACTCCGGTGGGAGAGAGTAGTTTTAGGGCTTTTGAGATCAAATCGATGTAATCGACTTGGACATCGAACATCTGGTCCATTTTTTTGGAGCGGGAGATTGTCGGAGGATCGATGACGATGAGATCGTATTTCAATCCTGAATGGATCTCCTCGTCGAGGAACTTGAGACAGTCGGCCCGGACAATCGGATTATTTTCCAGAGGGATAGAGTTGAGGAGAAAGTTCTCTTTTCCCCATGCGGCGTAGGTATTCGACATATCTACGCTTTTGGTGAATGACGCGCCCGCAGCAGCTGCCTGGACGCTGAAAGAGCCGGTATAAGCGAATAGATTGAGAAGCCGTTTCCCTTTGGCTATCGATGCGATATACCTGCGCGTTTCACGGTGGTCTAGAAAAAGCCCCGTGTCGAGATAATCGACCAGGTTGACTTTGAATCGTACGCCGTATTCAAGAACGGTAAAAAATTCTTTGGATGCTCCCGCTTTTTCGTATTGTTCGGTTTTTTCCCGTTTGATCCGCATGCGAGAATAGATCGAATCGGGATCCGCTCCAAATAAAAAACGGAGGGCTTCTTCGGCAGCTTCCACGAGATCGGGGCGAGGTTCGTCGCTCTCTCGCGAAGTCGAGAAATAATGAACGCAAAAACGGCCCGCATAAAAGTCGATCGCGAAGGGATATTCTTTGATTTCTCTGTCGTAGATGCGGAAACAGTTAGTGCCGGTTCGCTTCGCCCATTTACGGACGTGTCGGTAGTTTTTACGGATCTTGTTTTTTAGGGGCGAGCTTTTATCCTCTCCATCGGCAATGGCGGGAAGATCCATTTGATTATCGATTTCCTCTAGAAAAATGGGAAGGCTGGTTGTTTGACCTGTTGTTGGAATGGGGCCGATTGTGTCTAGGCGACGTTCGAGGGGTAGAACGGCCGTTCGGGATAGGCTGTGCTTTGATCGAAGGGTCTGGCTCGAATCCGGGCACAATCACCTTTTCAAGAGGGCTTTTGAGAAGCCGTTCGATCTCTTTGAGCAATTGATGTTCGTCGAT
>Ga0206923_1003_pt1 | contig 72862 bp, 72 predicted proteins | sample Alteio_BWOrgHeat_64_FD_152961 | JGI IMG/M metagenome (GOLD analysis project Ga0206923, IMG submission 152961) | Enriched cells from forest soil in Barre Woods Harvard Forest LTER site, Petersham, Massachusetts, United States -... | ecosystem: Environmental > Terrestrial > Soil > Temperate forest >...
CGGGCAGACTACGTGCCCGACGCTGGGTATGCGTTTCTACGTGGGCATCCTTGCGGCATTTTTTCTTTTCCTTTGTTATCCAGTATGGCGTATTCTACTATTTCGGAGGGAGAAACCGTTCCTTTCGGCACTACGTCCCGCAATGAGCCCCTTTGAAAAACCGGAAGATCAAGAGATGGGAAATGCGATATCAGTTGCCAGCATCGACTTGGCAAAACGCTACGATATTTACTATCACGCCACATTCGAGGATCGGTTGTTTGAGAATGTCAGGATCTTAGGGATTAAAACACTCGAACGTATGAACAAGTTTTCGTCTGGAGTACTGAGCGGATGGATCGAAATTGAAGCAAGCAATGGAACCAAGATGATGATCCGCAATTCTGGCATACATATGATTTGTGACGCTGGTTCAACCCCCATATACAAGGTCATCCCACGACCGTTTGCAGATCCAAAGCAAACTTAAGCCCTCGCCTCGGGCAACTTCGTCCCATTGATCCAATCCCGATGCGTTGTGACCAGTCCAAATCCATTCGCAAGCCCGCCATTGCTACAGACAAATCTCGGCGGCGTTGCTCGGCGGCATGACCGGCGGCATGGTCATCGGGTGATGTTGCGGGTCGAGGGACTGGCTCGTTTGGCTTGCGGAATGGCGGGAGCGGGAGCAGGATTGACCGCCAACCAAAAATATGACCAGACGAATAGCTATTACGGTATTCATTGCCCATTTTTTAGCCTCCTACATTGGTGGGCTAGTTTTCTACGTCATGTTGTCGAAGTCTTTTGGCGATGCTGACCCGCACCTGCTTATTGCTGAACCAATCCTTTTCCCTCTCACGTTGTTGGTGTCATTATTCCATGGAGCAGATACGGAGGAGAGGATGGCAATCTGGGCTTATCTCGTCGCCTTCGGAAGCATTTACATTGTTGTCCGTTGCATACAAGACCGAGGTGACCGTAAGGCAGTGGGGTAAATTGCCGACAGGAAGGTCAATCTCGCCCTCGGCAGCCCAAACCCGTAGTTGAGGTTCCACCAACCGCTTCCCGCTGACCTCTGCTCCAGTGTGGATACGATTACGAATCCACTGAGATTGAGTCATAGCCCCGCCAATGCTACGGACAAACCTCGGCGGCGTATCCTTGGCGGCGTATCTGGCGGCATGGTCATCGGGTGAGTGCGGCGGGTGAGTGGCGGGGGAGCAATTCCATGCAACCCAAGGCGGTTGTTTCTGTTGTGCAAAATGCGGGTCTCGCTTCCCAAGCCGGTAAGGTGGGTTCGATTCCCATCGCCCGCTCCAGCCTTCGCTCGCAGCGCCGCGGAGAGCGGAGGCTGTCCGCCATAGCCGAGTGTCCGAGGCGAAGGCGGACCGTTCCTCCCACGAGCTACGGCTGGCACGCCAAATCTTCTTTGCTCTGCAATCAGCACAGGCGGCTGGTCATTGGCAGGTTGTGTTTCCTTCTTTGCCGCCTGAATGCCCGGCTCAGATTTTTCTGCACTCACCCAAAAAGGCGAGAGTCGCCGTATCGGGTGAGCGCCGGGGTGAGTGTTGTTGGGGAGCTAGGATTCCGAGGGGCAACGACGGCAGGAGACTATGGCAGCAACGAGTTACGGCGGCTGACGGCGGCTGGACGCAATGACGGGACTATGACGGGGGCGGATGGCGGCGAGGTCGCAGTGGCGGGTTGGGGGTAGGCGGATTGGGAAACCTGCCTGGACTGCGTTGGTTCGACCGCTGCCTCGGCGACGCTGGTGATGAGTCTGTTTCCCTTTTTCAGGGGTGGAGTCGTTACGGCTCCGGCCATGATTTCCCGAGCCAACTGTTCAGCCTGTGTCCCGCATCGCACAACAACGGGAGCACCCTGAATAAAGAAGATAACAAGCTCTGTGTCTTCCTTAACTTCAATGGCCGTGATTCGGGCAACCGGCCTTACCATTGTTACTGATGCTTCCCCGTCGAGGGTGTATGAAACGAATTCAGCCATGGCTATTGTCCCTTTCCTCAATGAGTTTATCGGACGAAAAGAGCAATATTTGAGCCAATTTGGGGATGTTCTCTCTGGCTATATTACGTGAGAACTGGCGACAAAATGCGGGCGGGGGGGCGGAAACGGCTCGCTCGGTAGGCGGTAGACCTCAACGGCGGCGGAGATACCAGCCAAAGAACCACGACACGAAAAGGACGAGAAGAAACAGGGCTATGAGCGCCCGTGCGGAAGTGATGCGAGACGGATTCTTTGGCTTGTTCTCTTGGTTCTGCGTCATGATTTTCCTACCGGCTCGGAACATCCCGCTTTCGTTCACCGCCTCAAGACCAACACCACTATTACAATCACCACCAGCAATCCACCGCCGCCCCCGAGGTAACCCCAATCGTTGCCTCCGTGTATGCTCCACGCCAGAAAAGCACTTGATAACATTGCGCTCATATTTCGCTAATGTAGGACTGAACTGGAAAGGTCCAAGGGGCGGGTTCGGGATTGGATCAGGCGGGGAACTGGGGGGGCACGATGCGGGCGGCTGAAACAGTTGGAGAATCGAGGCTCGAACTGCAACTCGGATAATTCGAGTAGGATCCGGTAGCAAAACATGGGGTGTTCACCCCATAGATAAAGTTAGACAACCGAAGTAATGCTGATGGAGCAATGATACTTGTGGCGAAACATTAACCATGAAACGAATCACTGTCTTGCTGGCGGACGATAACAGGGACGTGCGTAGAGTATTTAGACAGATACTGGAACTCGAAGACGATCTTGAAGTGGTCGGCGAAGCAAAAAACGGTAATCAGGCGGTCGCCATGGTCAAAAAGCTTCGTCCCGCATTAGTTCTGATGGACATAGCCATGCCGGTGCTCAATGGTTTGCAAGCCACTCGGCAGATTCTCAAAAACGCCCTCTCCACCACAAAAGCGCTCATGCTCTCGGTGCATAGTGACGAAGCGTATGTCGTGGGGGCGGTGGATTGTGGAGCGATGGGCTATCTGATCAAACATACCTGCGCTGACACCGTTTGTCATGCGATCCGAGAAGTCCAAAAGGGGAACACATTTTTCAGTCCGTCAATTCCCAAACGTCTTCACAAACGGAACCAGAGAAAGTAGCGGGATTGAACCGGATTGGTTGAGGGTTCTGGCGGGGGGAAATTAAGGGAGAGTCGAGGCTCGAATCTGCACCACTCTACGCTCGCAACAGCAAGGCAACTATGAAACAAAAATTAACCAACTGGGTACCGATGGCTTTCTGTGTCAGCCTTTCATTTATCTCCGTCATCGCCTTTATCAGCAGCAGTTCCGGCTCATGGGTTATTCCATTTCTTTGTTTCCTCCCCATGTGCTTTTTCTTCGAGGCGGCAACGACATCCAAATTGCAGCGGGAAGTTCGTGAGCTGCGAGAGCAGGTGGCGAAGTTGCAGGAGAAGCAAGTTACTTCACATACAAGAGCTGGCTGACAAGCCCCTGATGCCAACGATTGAGATCAGGCGGCGAGATGCGGCGGGGGATGGGCGGCAGATACTTCTGCCGTAAACAGCCCTAAACATTCAAAACCAGTTATAAAGCGACACTTGACTCGGATCGGCGACCAAGAGCAGAATCCTATTAGGAGGTCAGATTATGAAACGATTCGCATGGCTGTTCAGCGGGTTGATGATCGTCGGCTTAAGCCTTGCCGGTTGCGGCAAGAAGAGCAGCGTGGACACAGCGCAACTTCAGAGCAGCTTCAAGTCGGCTGATTCGGCGACCCAGAGTGATGTGGACAAGGCTGTTGCGTCCATTAGGGACGCCAACTACTCCCAAGCGCTGTCACAACTGCAAACCCTCGCCAAGAAGGCGAAGCTGACACCTGAACAACAGCAAGCTATCAAGGACGTGATCGCACAGGTGCAGCAACAGGTGACGGAAATGGCGAACAAGTCCGCCGGTGATCTCCAGAAATCGCTTCCGAAATAGGCTAGCGACGAGCAGTTAGCAACGGACGGCGGCGCATTCAACCGAGTGCGCCGCTTTCGTTTTGCAGTTGAGAGCAGGCGGCGAGATGCGGGCGGGCGGGTAATGAGAAAGTGCTTGCGAGCGATTTGCCTTTTCGGAATTGAGGCTTAAATTATCTGGGGTTGAAGGCAACCCTCAGTGGAGAAGAGGTCAACATGGTAATCATTAACAGTACAGGCAGACAGGCATTCCACAAGTTGCTGCCGTCGAATGCAATGTCTGAGATGGCTGACGGGGAAGAGGTCGAATGGTTTGCGGACGTGGCGGAAACCATCATCGGCACCATCGGATTCGACAGGAAGAACAAGGACTGGAACTACGCAATTATGAAACGTGATGGGATGGGAGAGTTCCGAGTTTCCGAGAGGCAAAGGTACTTCCCTACCCGCCATACAGCTAGGGTCATGTTGTTGCGTGGGATGGCAGGGGCAGAGGCGGTAGAAGCGTGGCGGCTTGCGGCGTAAACTTTGAACAGCTATTCCAATTGGCTGTCTCAACTTCAATTCTTCGGTCTATTGGATTCGGCGGGCGGGTTAGAGGAACAGGGGTTCCAGTGGTCGAGCCCACAAACCATCAACCCCGTCGCTCTGGAGACCGAATAGTCGAAAGCTGAGGGCGGCGCATTCAAAGGAGTGCGCCGCTTTCATTTTGCAGTTGGGATCAAGCGGCAAAAACATGAGGAGAGTCGAGGCTTGTCATCAGCAGTTCGTGCATCTTCAGAACGACGCATGGGGGCGTTGACCCCTAAGCAACGTACTGAGAGGATTGCTCGACTCTCCGCCGGAAGGTACGCCTCGGAATCAGGAATGCGACCGCCGGCATAATCGGCGAGACAAGAGATCGGGACGAGTTTCAGTTGTGATCAGACGGCGAGTACAACCAGAATAGGGACCGACGCTCAACTCCCCTTTGTTAAATCCGCTGGTTCGTCAGGAGTCGGGGTCTCGGCATTCCGTTGCCCCAATGGGAGGACCGTTCCACTCCCACCAGGAGTCTTGCTGAACTTAATTACTTCGTTGAGCGAGTCCCGAAACTGTTCAAGGCCGGTCGCAGGGATGATGATGGTGTTGCGGCGACCGCTCACCTCTTCGGTGACCCGCAAGAACGTCCCTTGGGGGTTTTCTCTCAGATCAAATGTGAAATGCTTCCGTTCGATCTGAAGATGGGCTGTATGTAATTGCGTATCCATTGCAGACACGTAGACTTTCCGAATGATACTGGTCTAGTCTGGCAACTCCTCCTTGCCCTCGGTTCCCCGCTGCGCAGAGTATGCCCAATTGCAGGAATAGCAATTGATTTTGGTGGTGGTTTTGTTGGGGCGGGATTTGGACGGAAAAAAACAAAAAGGAGAGTCGAGGCTCGAATCTCGGATTACAACCCCCGAGCCGCTCCAAATGCGGCTCCTCGCCCTTGAGATTTCCCAGCGAGAGAGCGTCTCGACCCTCCACTGCAACGTAAGCCTGATGGCGGGAATGGCAACCGATAGTTTCGTGGGGAGAACTATACTTTGCGAATTCATTAGGTTTATCATTAAATGGGGCTTACGTTGTTGTTGGTTTCAGCGGGCTGCTTCACTCCGGCCAAGACGCATAGCGACGCGGCATAGCAAGGCAGCCGAACGTAACCTCAATCATCGCTACGGCGGGGGGATTATGACCGACGACACAGTCAGCAATCAAAGGTCTCTTCCGGATCGGGAGAAATGCCGGACTAGGTATCTGGGGGAAACTCTCGATCTCACGGATTGCCTAGTGGAGAACACCGCCGGTTGCGAGTTTGTCTTACGTCTTGGTTTTGACGTCTATTGTTGCCATCCTGATCGGCGTAAGTTCGAGAAGACAGATCCGCTCTTGATGTCTAAAGCGGACGTAGGAGCATGATCGACACCACGGTCAGCAATCAAAGGCGTCTTCCAGATCCGGGAATATGTCGAACTAAATGTCTAGGGCAACCTCTCGATCTCTCGAAATGCATGGTGGAGAACCCCGAGGGTTGCCAGTATGCGGTTGCGGTTCGCTCCAGTTTCCTTTGTCACCATCCTGATCGACGTAGCTTCGAGAAGACCGTTCTGACTTGATGCCCCTCCATCTCCATCCGGCTCCTGATTGACAGAGCCTGCAAAACGCCGGACATTCCACTGGCAGTGTAGAGATGGACATGCTCCCTCTTCGACAGCCCTGTCGAAGTCCTAGCCTCGGGGGCATGATCGGAAACTACACTGCCGTCGTTTGTAGGCGGGTGAGTGTTAGGTTGATGGTTTTTGGGGGCGGGTTGAGGGGGCTGGGCGGTGGGAATTGGGCGGTTTGGACTTCCGAGCCCCCGCCACTATTGCCGAGGCTTCTCCTGTTGAGAACTACTATCGACGGGAGATTTGAAACTGACCGGGACGTTGGGCGGGAATGGAGACTTGGGCGCATTTTGAAGGAGAACCAAAATGAGACCGAGAGCGCCCCGCCCGTGCGGACTGAACTGGTATCAACGACGTGTCCACTTATTTTTCCGGCGAGCGAGGCGCTCGTAGTTTTGTTCGACGGCATCCAGCGAACACCTCCTCCAATACACGAACGGGACGGCTTGATTGCAAGGGGAAAGCGGGTGGAATTATGGTCGCTCGTTCTGGCTTGGAGATTGCGAAGGGCATCGGTTAAACTGATCAACTGGGTCGGTCGAGAACAATTGGAGAAAGGAATAAAATCATGAGCAAGATGCAGAAGAAGAACTTGTCGCAGCCGGACGAGAAACGGACTTTCGATAAGGGAGAGGTTGAAACCGTGGCTTTGGGTGGCGTGACCTTCGGTCGAGCGACGTTGCAGCCGGGTTGGAAATGGTCTACCTGCGTAAAGCCTCTGGTGAAAACCGAGAGTTGTCAGGCACCCCATCTGCAATACCATGTGTCGGGCCGCCTGCATGTCGTGATGGATGATGGCTCAAAAGACGAATTCGGCCCGGGGGAGGTCTCCTCTCTTCCGCCGGGACATGATGCGTGGGTGGTGGGCAATGAACCGGTCGTCGTCATCGACATCAGCGGGATGGAGAATTACGCCAAGCCGAAGTGAGATCGTCCAAGACTCCGAACGGATTTGGACGGCCGCAACGCCGGTTCAGCGGGCGAGGCAGAGTTGATTCCCATCGCCCGCTCCAAGCCTTTTCAGACAAGGCGGCAAGAAACTTTGAACAGGTATCTCAACTGCCCTGTCTCAAATTCAGTTTCCCAGTCTATTGAATACGGCGGGCGGGTTAGAGGAACAGGGGTTCCCGTGGTCGAGCCCACAAACCATTAACCCCGTCGTTCTGAAGACTGAAAAGTCGAAAACTGAGGGCGGCGCATTCAACTAAGTGCGCCGCTTTCACTTTTGGCCAAGAATGGAAGGGAACCGTGGACTGCAAAGACAAGAGGAGAGTCGAGGCTCAATTCTTGAACTACACCCCCCAGAGCCGCTCCCAGATGCGGCTACTCGCCCGTTAACATCTTCGCCCAGCGAGAGAGCGTCTCGACTCTCCACCACAACGTAACCCCAATCGCACGAATAGCAACTTTTTTGGTGATAGCCCGAATCGTTACGATGGATTGATTGTAGGATGGGTTTACCCGCCACAGGCGGGCGAGTCTTGCCCGTCGCTGTGGATAATGGCGGCCAAGAGCTACGACAAGGGATACGCCGAATTCAAGGTGGGCGTTCTGATTCGACAGGCGAGGGAACAGGTTGGGTTGACCCAGAAAGAACTTGCCAGGCGGCTACATGCCAAAAAGGCCGCCATTTCGCGCTGGGAGAAACATGCGACCGACATTCGCTTGAGCACCCTGCTTAAATTGGCGAAGGTCTTGGGCAAGGAGCTACGAGTGGCGTTGCGGTAGGATTGCGACGGCGGCGAAGAATTGCGGGTTCCGGTTGCTTGCGCGTTTGGCTTGCGGAATAGGAGGAGTGGGAGCAGGATTATGCTATCCACGCTATTAGGTCATAAAGATGCAACCTAACGAAATCGGCCGCAGCTACGACACGATTGCCCATGTTTGGCAGGAGTCCCACATTCAATCGAACGGAATTCCTCAGCTCGAACGGGCAATCAAGTTCACCAAGAGCCGCAACTACGCCTTGGACATTGGCTGCGGAAGCAGCGGGCGTTTTCTTGATCTCTTGATCGAGCATGGATTTCAAGTCGAAGGAACCGACGTGTCCGAGGAGATGATTGTTTTGGCCAAACAACGCCATCCGAACATTTCATTTTACCATGCAGACATATGCACATGGAATCTCCCTCGGAAATACGACTTCATTTCAGCATGGGATAGCACTTGGCATCTTCCTCTTGAAGAGCAGGAACCTGTTATGCAGAAGATTTGTGGAGGTCTGACGCAGAACGGGGTCTTTATTTTTACGACAGGCGGCCTTGATGAACCGGGAGAAAAGTCTGATTCATGCATGGGGCCACCGATGTATTACAGCGTTTTAGGCATACCCAAGACACTTGAGCTGTTAACACGGTTTGGATGCGTTTGCAGACATCTGGAGTATGACCAGCATCCCGAACAACACCTTTACATAGTGGCTCAAAAGACCTAGCGAACAAGAGACAGGCGACGGGAAACTTTGAACAGATACTCCAACTGCTCTGTCTCAAATTCAGTTTCTCGGTCGATTGGATACGGCGGGCGGGTTAGAGGAACAGGGGTTCCAGTGGTCGAGCCCATAAACCATTAACCCCGTCGTTCTGGAGACTGAAAAGTCGAAAACTGAGGGCGGCGCATTCAACCGAGTGCGCCGCTTTCTTTTTTGTGGGTCAAGAATTGGTGGGAAGATTATCGGGTGAGGACACATAGAGGAGAGTCGAGGCTCAATTCTCGGATTACAACCCCCCCGAGCCGCTCCCCAGTGCGGCTACTCGCCCTTGAACATTTTTACCCAGCGAGAAAGCGTCTCGACTCTCCACCGCAACGTAAGCCGGATTGCGGGAATTGCAACTATTTTGGTGACAGTTTTTGCTGCAGAACGTAGCGGAAAACGCGGATATTATTCGCCTTGCCAGATGTTAACGAATATGTTAACGTCTCCCATGTGCATGAGATAAACTTTTACAGGACGGCCGGTGGCAATTGTCCTGTTGAGGAGTTCTTGGACAGCCTGACGGGAAAGCAGGCGCAGAAAGTGGCGTGGACGTTGCAACTGATTGAGGAACTGGATCGGGTTCCGAGCAAGTATTTGGAAAAGATGACGGGAACTGACAATCTCTGGGAGGTCCGAGTTGAGTTTGCCGGGAACATTTTCCGTCTGTTGGGTTGGCTAGACGGGGGGAAACTAATCCTCGGACATGGATTTCAGAAGAAGACTCCCAAGACGCCTGCCAAAGAAATCGAGACAACGGAGCAACGAAAGAACGACTATTTCAACCGAAAGACAAGGTAGCCATGAGTGATCTCAAAAAATACATCACCAATCGCAAGCATCGGGACGCTGATTTTGCCAGGGGTTACGACAAGGGATACGCCGAATTCAAGGTGGGCGTTCTGATTCGACAGGCGAGAGAACAGGTCGGGTTGACGCAGGAAGAACTTGCCAGGCGGCTGCACACCAAAAAGACAGCCATTTCCCGCTGGGAGAAACACGCGACCGACATTCGCTTGAGCACGCTGCTTAAATTGGCAAAGGTCTTGGGCAAGGAGCTGCAAGTGGTGTTGCGGTAGGACGGCGGCGGCAGGACGCTATTCAGGTTGACCTGCTCGCTGCCGAATCTTACGCTACCGACGACTGTAGGAACTTTGCCCTTTGGACGATGAGTTTGTGCTAAGAATACTGTTCCACGCCGGCAGATGAAATGGAGAGGATACGCCATTTTATAGTTACGGTTTTGGCAGTCGGAGCACTGACTACTGTTGTTTTGTTCATCTTCGGAGTTCACCCTTGGGGAGGGCGTTGGGCAGTGCTTGCGGATGGGGTCTTCTGGTATTTAGCCGTATTGACACTGAGTCCGTATGGTGTTCTTGCATTGATTACTCGCCTTGGCAGTCGCAACTTTGCTCGCTCGGTCGTAGTTCTTGTCAGTTCCGTTTTTGTAGCGGTGCTCGGGATTGGGTCGGTGATTTACGCTTCCTTCATCGAACGAGGTCGATTACCGGGACTTGATATTTTCTTTGCGGTGGGAGCGGAGTGGATCGTCTGCGGTCTGACCGCTGTTGTCATTGCATGTATACCGGCACGGGTGGCTAGCCTATCCACCTTTGCCTACGGCAGATGGACAGCCCGTATTATCGAGTGTACTCTCGCCATTTGGGTTATTCTCTATTTGGTCGCCGCAGTTATTGGGGGCGGGCTGGAACTTTGGGCCGTTCTACTCGGCTGGCTTCCGGGATGGGTGCTTGGCGCTTCTTGGGAGTCATATGCGAGGAAGAAAGCACGGGCGAGCGAGTCGGTTGTTCACCGCAGCGGATCGAGTGGGGCGAAGTCGGACGGTTAACCTTCACGACCTTTAGGCAGCGCGCTAGAAATCGATCTATCCCCTTCCACAAAAGCTATTGCACTTTGGAACGCGGCTGCTATATATTCCTTGTGAAAGTTTTCTCAAAGTAGGTCGCATAGGGTCGGGCACAAAAAAGAGCATAAAACATGGCGTATTTCATTACAGACACCTGCATCGGCTGCACGGTCTGCGAGCTGAAATGCCCCGTCGATACAATCAGCGGCAGGTCGAAGGAGTTGTATGTCATTCACCCCGAAGGCTGTATCGATTGCGGGGTGTGCGCGATCTATTGCCCCGTCTCCTGCATTCAGGATCAATACGGAAACCTCGTCACCCGCATCAAACCCAGCCAGATACCGAAGGCCAAGGTCATTGTGGACGACTGTACGGGGTGCGAGTTCTGCGTGGACATCTGCCCGTTCGATTGCATTTATATGAAGGAAGATCCCACCCACACGGGTGCGGGTCACTACAAGGTGGCGGAGGTCGTGGCCGAGGAATGCGTGGCGTGCCGACTTTGTGAGATCGTCTGTGACAAAGACGCGATTATCGTGCCGAATGCTCCGACCCATCGGGCAGCCATGCTGCCGGGTCAGTTGGAAAAGCACTAGTTCTTTCAAATGAGTGACGCGAAGCAGTCAGCAGGAGCACCTTCGCCGCTTACGGCGGAATTGCCGGAAGAGAAAACGAAGCTGTTGACCCTGGTCGTGCAGTTGGTTGTGATTCCGCTGGCGGTGGTGCTGTTTTGCGTGGCCCTCGGGGGGCTGTTTGTCTGGCTCACCGCCGAGCACAAGGGTCTGGATGACTATTTGAATGCGCTACGCGCCAGTTCGGGCGAGCAACGCACGCAGCAGGCGCAGTATCTCCTGAATTACATTCAGGACTCCAAGCGTTGGCAGGGGATTTTCGACGTGACCGCGCAGATCAGCGCGGATCGCGACCAGTTCTTGGCGAAGAACCCGCGTGCCGTCACGGATATCGTGCAGGTCTTCAACGAATCGAAAGGGCAGGACCCGAGGACGCGCCGATATCTGGCATTGGTGTTGGGGTTGCTCGGAGATCGCGGAGCCGTCACCCCGTTGCGCGACGGGCTTGACGATAGCGATGCCGAGACCGTCAAGAACTGCGTATGGGCGCTTGGGCGAATCGGTGACGACGATTCAGCCTTGCGCATTATCGAACTGACGCACAACGATGAATCGTCCGTGCGCCTGATGGCGGTGTATGTGCTCGGTTCGATGAGCAACCCGAAGGCGCTCAGCGTATTGAAGGCGTCGTTGAACGACCCGGACGAGTTGGTGAAATGGAACGCGGCGTTCGGGTTGGCGAACAAGGGGGATGCAGCCGCGTGGGATGTATTGGTAAGGCTGCTTGACAAAGAATACGTTGACCGTGTTACTCAATTGATGCCGAGAGAGAGGCGCCCGCTGGCGGAGAACATCCAGCGGTACCGGGTGGCCGCGGTGGTCTGGGTGACGAAGTTGGACCCGACGAAGGCACGGCCGTTATTAGAGAAGATGAGCACCAGCGAACCGGATTTGCAGGTGCGTAATGCTGCGATTCAGCAAGTTAATAATTTAGAGCATAAGTAGCCATGGCAGAACTGAAAGTTGTCGGCGCGGACAAACCCCAGCAGGGGCAGACGTTGAGTCCGCGCGAAGAAGCGGTACGACGGTTGAAAGCCAAGGGAATCCTCGATCCCGAAGGCAAACCCATGCCGCGGCGCCAGTTCTTCATCAGCCTCGTGCTGGCGTGGGCGACGTTTGCCGCCGCGATGGGTGGCGGGCTGGCCGCGCTCTTTGCGTTCATGGTGCCACGCGTCGATTTCACCAAGGTCGATGTGTTCAAGGTCGGCCCCCCGGCCAATTTCCCGCCCAACACGGTGGACGAGTCCTTCAAGGCGGCCCACCGCATTTGGGTGGTGAACCACGATCACAGGATTTTCGCGATCCAGTCCGTTTGCACCCACCTGGGTTGCACGCCGAATTGGATGGATGGCGAACACAAGTTCAAATGCCCGTGTCACGGCAGCGGCTACACCATCGACGGCATCAATTTCGAAGGCCCCGCGCCGTTCCCGATGCGGCGCTACGAGGTTTCGCTGGCGGATGACGGCCAGATCGTGGTGAACCAGGGACGCTTGTTCTTCTGGGAGAAGGGTGAATTTGATGATCCGCGGGCGTTCGTCGCGGTGTAACGACCATGCTAGATAAACTTAAGAACTCCGTTCTGGATTCGCAGATCAAGAAATCCATCTTTCGCGTCGGCATCCCCAATACCGACCGCAAACGTGTGCTGATTGTGTTGGGCAATGTGTTCCTGCACCTGCACCCGACGAAGGTCCGCACCAGCGGCGTGAAATTGCGTTACACGTGGTGCGCGGGCGGGCTGAGCTTTTTCCTGTTTTTGGTGCTGACGCTGACGGGCGTGCTGTTGATGTTTTACTACCGCCCGACCGTCGAAGGCGCGTATGTGGACATGCTCGATCTTCGGTCGCAGGTGCCGTTTGGCATCATGCGCGAACTGCACCGCTGGTCGGCGCACGCGATGGTCATCATGGTCATGGTGCACATGTTCCGCGTGTTTATGACCGGCAGCTACAAGCCGCCTCGCGAGTTCAACTGGACCATCGGCGTGCTGCTGTTGGTGCTGACGTTCCTGCTTTCATTCACGGGTTACCTGCTGCCGTGGGATCAGCTCGCAATTTGGGCGATCACGGTTGGCTCGAACATGGCCAAGGCCACGCCGATGGTCGGCGCGGGCGGGCCGTTCGCGGACTTTTTGCAGATTGGCGGCGTGCCGTTGGTGCATCCGGGCGATGACGCGCGATTTTTTCTGATTGGAGCCAAGGAACTTGGCGGCACGACCTTGTTGCGGTTTTACGTGTTGCACTGCATCGGCATTCCGCTGATTGCGGCGGTGTTGATGGCGGTGCATTTCTGGCGCATTCGGAAAGACGGCGGCATCTCGGGACCGCTTTAACTTTCGGTGGGGGGAATTGGTCACAGGCAGGGACGCCTGTGCCACCAACTAAAATGTAATGGAACAGGCAGCGGCAAGTCATAACATTCTGTTCGAGGCGTTCAAGGCGCTGGCTAATATCATAGCCAGTCCGAAGTTGAGCTTTATGCTCGCGGCGGGCGGGCTGTTGTTGATGCTCCGATTTCGCCGGCATGTCTTCAATTGGTGCATCGGCATCCTGGCGATTGCGATCGAGGCAGGAGCGGTCATTTGGGGCATGAAAGACCCCAACTTCTACCTCATCGTCGGCAAACCCGACAACGTGCCGATCACGGCGATGCTGTTTATCTCCACGTTTGTGCTCTGGCTGGCCATGGTGCAGGCGGTCAACAACGATCGTCGCGCCCAGGAGAAACTGCCGCCGGATGAGAAGGAAAGTTCCAACCAGAAGACCTGGGTCTGGCCCGACCTGCTCTACATCGAATTCATCGCGCTGATTATCTGCTCCATCGTGTTGGTTCTTTGGGCGATTTACCTGCGCGCACCGCTTGAGCAACCCGCGAACCCGGCCGCGACGCCGAATCCATCGAAAGCGCCATGGTACTTCCTCGGGTTGCAGGAGATGTTGGTTTATTACGATCCGTGGTATGCGGGTGTCGTGCTGCCCAGCATCATCGTTGTCGGGCTGATGGCGATTCCGTACATTGACACCAACCCGAAGGGCAACGGCTATTTCACGTTCACCGAACGCAAATTCTCCATCGGGATTTTCCTGTTTGGTTATCTGGCGCTGTGGGTGTTCATGATCATTACGGGCACATTTCTGCGCGGTCCCGGCTGGAACTTCTTCGGGCCGTTTGAGTTTTGGGACCCGCATCGGGTTGTCGCGCTCAACAACGTAAACCTTTCCGATTACGTGTGGGTGGTGTGGTTCCAGAAAATCTATCACACCACGCATATCGAATGGTTCAATCAGGGTCTGCCGCAGGTCAATAATGTGATCCCGCGCCTGATTCCGCCCGATTTCCTGAGCGTCGGGTGGCATGACAGCACGTGCCGCGCGTTTGTGATCGAGCTGGGCCATGCGTTCAAGAAGGAGTTTGCGGGTCTGCTCTTTCTGGCGTTCTATTTCCTCGCCCTGCCCGGCGTTCTCGCGAAGACGGTCCTGAAAAAATTCTACACCTCGATGGACCTGGCTCGCTACAGCGTGCTGGTGATGCTGTTCCTGACGATGTTTACGCTGCCGTTGAAGATGGTGCTGCGCTGGACGATGAACCTGAAATATTTCGTGGACACCCCGTGGATCAAGTTCTGAGCCGATGAGAAACCAACCCGAGACCCTCCACGAGTACAATATCCCGCGCTTGCACTGGTGGTTTTTCCTCAGTGGCGGAGTGTTTTTCCTGACCCTGATCCTGATGATTTGGGTGGATTATTCCGGCGGCTACATTTCATGGCTCGCCCTGCACGGAGATCGGGGATGGAAACCCTACCAGCGTGAATTCTACAAGCAGGAAGAGAAACGGCTCGCCGCGGACGCCAAGGCCGCCGAGGTTCGGGCCAACGAGTCTGGCTTGAGCAAGATGCAGGACGAACTCAAAAAGACACGAGAGGAATTGGAATCGAAGAAGGGCGAGGAAGCCAAGCTGAAGGCGGTAGTCGATCAACTGAAAGTGGACGATGACCTCCTCACACGCAAGTTTACAATGGAAAAGGCCGTGCGCGACCAATATCGCTCTTCCTACGAGGAAGCCCTCGAAGCCAACAACCTGAATCAGCAGGCAGCGGACGTGATCGAATGGAAAGACAAGGCGGAATCCCAAAATCAAATTGTGACGAAGCTTGATCTCTACAAGCAGGCTGCGGATGCCAAACTGCAGACCGCCCAGGCGAAACTGGATGAAATCATTGGCCATGAGGACGACCTTCAGCGCAGCATCAAACATCTCGAGGACAACGTTGGCCTGCTGACCAAACGCCTGAACATACTGACGGACAAATTCGTGCAAGGCGTCGTCAATGCGCCGATCATTGAGTTCGCCGCGTCGACGATCAAGGTCGAGCAAATCGTGGCGGAAAGTCACCACATCGATGTCAACTTCGCGACCGTCCCGCGTGTGGACCGCTGCATCACCTGCCACAAAGGGATCGACCGCAAGGATCCGACTCCCGACGAAGTCAGTTTCCGCGCCAAACACAAGATCGACGCCATCGAGTGGTCGAAGTTGCCCGAGCCACTGCGCAATCATCCGAAGCTGGATTTGTTTGTCGCCGATACCTCCCCACATCCTATGAGCAAGTACGGTTGCACGACCTGCCACTGGGGTTGGGACCGCGAAACCACATTTTCGCACGCTGGTCACACGCCCGATGCCGACGAGAAACAGCCGTACACGTACGATTCCTCGAAGCAGTTGTGGGCGAAGGTGGAAAAGAGCGAGGACGACGACAATGATGATGCGAAGGTGCAAAAAGCTTCGCTCCAAAAGCCGAATGTCGTCCAAATGACACAGCGCGAAGCCTGGCAAAAGAATTATCATTGGGAAGAGCAGGAATTCCTGCTGCAGCCGATGCGCGCGGGAAAATACGTCCAGGCAAGTTGCCTGAAATGCCATAGCGGCGAGACAAACATCAAAGGCGGCGAGCAACTTGATCATGGCCGGCGCCTCATCGAACAACTTGGCTGCTGGTCGTGCCATAAGATGAAGCAATTGGAGACGTACACGATACATCACGTGGCCCCTGGCGAGGACTTTGAGGGCCTCTGCAAATTCTATGATGTAAGCCCCGACGAGGTGCGCCGGCTCAATAGCTTCCCGCCGGACGTTACCCTGACCGTCGCCCAAGATGTGAGCATACCGATTCGCACGTTGCGGAAGCCCGGCCCGAGCCTCTACAAGGTCGCGAGCAAGGACACGAAGGAGTGGGTTCGCAAGTGGCTGGCGAACCCCGTGGACTTCCGGCCTAACACTTATATGCCGCGGTTCTGGGGGCTAGACAATAACAAGGACACCGGTCCTCGCAACGCCATCGAAATGAACGCGATCGCCAGTTTCCTGTTTGCGGTCAGCGAGGAGCCGAAATATCCCGCACCGCCCGTGCAGGGCGATGCTGAGAACGGCAAGAAACTCGTCGGCCAGGTCGGCTGCATGGCGTGTCACGTCATTGATGAGAAGTTGATGGAAATCAAACCGCCGGCATCGCTCAAACAGTATATGGATGACTGGCAGTATCGGCGGTTGCGTTCGCAAGGTCCGCAACTGGCAGGCATCGGCAGCAAAGCGGACGTGAACTGGCTGTTTGCGTGGCTCAAGGACCCGAAACAATATAATGCACGGACGAAGATGCCGAACCTGCGCCTGAGCGATCAAGAGGCCGCGGACATCGCCACGTACCTGGCCACCTTGCACAATGAAAAGACCGACCAGGAATCGTTGCCAGAGACAAAGCCGGAAATGCTGGACAGCGAAACGGTCGAATACTTGCAGGTCATTTTCCCCACTGAAGAGGCGCGCCAGAAGATCAACAACCTCGATGACCTCATCGAGATGTATTTCGCCGACGAACCGACGATCCAGTACTACATGGATCCGGCGCGACTGGCCAGAGACGAAGCACAACTCCAGGCGCTGCAGAAACAGTTTCAGGAGACATTCGACGACGACATTGACCGCAAAGCCAAGGCACTGGCGGCGGACATCGACCAGGTAAAGGCGAAGATGGCGGCGGCGAAACAAAAGGTCGCCACACTGCAGCCACTCGAAAAGAAGAACATCTTTTTGGGCAGCAAACTGATTTCGCGGTACGGGTGCTACGCCTGTCACGACATTCACGGCTTCGAAACGGCCAAACCGATTGGGACGGAGTTGAGCGAATGGGGCAGTAAGCCCGTCGATAAGCTGGATTTCGGTCTGGTGGACATCGAGCACGATCGCATGCCGTGGTTCAAACAGAAGCTGCACGCGCCGCGGTCTTTTGACAACGGGCGCATCGATGTCACGCGCATGCCCCAGGAATTGCTGAAAATGCCGAAGTTCAATTTGACGGACGAGCAGATCGATCAGATTGCCACGGTCATTTCCGGCATGACGGACGAGAAGCTCACGCCGAATGAAGCCCGGCAACTCTCGCCCGCCCAGTTCCAGATCGAGCGCGGCCGCTGGATGGTGAAGGAGTTGAACTGCATCGGCTGTCACATCGTCGAGGCGCAGGGCGGCGCGATCCGGGCCACGGGCATTCCGCAGGGAATGGAACCGCCGATGCTCAGCGGCTTGCCAACGCAGTTACATCAGGGGCAACGCACGCAGCCGGACTGGCTATTTGGATTCCTGAAGGCACCGCAAACGGGCAAGATTCGTCCATGGCTGCACGTGCGGATGCCGACGTTTGGATTGACGGACGGCGAAGCGAATGTGGTCGTGAAATATTTCGCGACGGAAGGTCGCGCCCAGTTCCCATATCAATCGGCGAAGGTGGACACATCGCCCGAACATCTCGCGGCGGGCAAGCAGTTGTTCGAGCAATTGAAGTGCGCTTTGTGTCATATTGTCAATGGGAAGGCGCTTGGTAAACCGCTGTCCGAAATTGCCGAGGAAGACCTCCCGCGATTGGCGCCGAACCTTTCTCAGGCACACGAGCGCCTGCAACGCGACTGGCTGGTGAACAAGTGGCTGGTGAATCCCTTGTCGCAGCAGCCGGGCACGCGCATGCCGCAGTTCGACTACGGCACGGCGGTCGCGCCCAACGTCCTCGGCGGCGATGGACACAAACAGATTGAGGCGCTAGTGGATTACGTAATGACGTTGGGTACGCATGAGGAAGTCGCACAGGTGGCGCCGGCTGCGCCGCCGTCACCAGCGGCACCGGCAGGAAGGTGAATTTTCGCGGGGAAATGAACGTCCAAAGAAGTGACGGAAAAGCGAATCAACTTTGGCCTTGAAAAAGGTTGGTTCCAATAGAAGACTGGTCAATTATCGATTGAAGGAGAACATAATGAAATCATCCAGGTTGTTGATAGCGGTGGCCGCGGCGTTGTTCGTTGCGGCTGTTTCGCACGCGGCCGATTCCGCGTCGATTTCGGGCAAGGTTACGTTCGAGGGAACGCCGCCGAAACAGAAGAAGATCAAGACGGACGCGGACGCGAAGTGCGCGGAGATGCACGCGGACTCGCCGCTGTTGGCTGAGGACGTGGTCGTGAACGGCGACGGCACGCTGAAGAACGTGTTTGTCTACATCAAGAGCGGGTTGGGGGACAAGACCTTCGATGTGCCCAAGACACCCGTGGAATTGCACCAAACCGGGTGTCATTACGTGCCGCACGTGTTCGGGATGATGGCCAAGCAGCCGCTCAAGATCGTGAATGATGACGACACGCTGCACAACATTCACGCCATGCCCACCAAGAGCGAGGAATTCAACAAGGGCCAGCCCAACAAAGGCATGGAAATGACCCGCACGTTTGCCAACCCCGAGGTCATGGTGCATTTCAAGTGTGACGTGCATCCATGGATGTCAGCCTACGTAGGCGTGATGAGCAATCCGTTCTACAGCGTCACCGGCGATGACGGTTCATTCTCAATCAAAGGCTTGCCGGCCGGCGAATACGAAGTGGTTGCCTGGCAGGAGAAGTACGGCGAACAGACGCAAAAGATCAAGGTTGGTGACGGCGAAGCGAAAACCGCCGACTTCAAATTTAGCAAGCCCGCGGAATAACGACGGGCTGGGGAAAAGTTTGGACGTTGAGGGCGCTCGCCGGTAATGGCGTGGCCCTCAGCCGATTTTTCGGGAAGGAAACAGGAGTCAATGACAGAAGTCCATCAAATGGCAGACCTGCATCATCACGAAGAGCATCATGACGAATTGCCGTTCTGGCGGAAATACATCTTTTCGACCGACCACAAGATCATCGGCATCCAATACGGCCTGACCTCGCTGTTGTTTTTGTTCTTCGGCTTTTCCCTGATGATGCTGATGCGCTGGCAGCTTGCGTTTCCCGGCAAGCCGATGCCGTGGCTCGCCGCGCACCTCCAGAACGTGACCGATACGTCGCCGTGGATTTGGCGGTTCCTCAACACGATGTGGCCGGGGGGCATACTCGCGCCCGAAGCTTACAACATGCTCGGGGCGATGCACGGCACGATCATGGTCTTCCTGGGCGTGGTGCCGTTGGCGGTCGGCGCGTTCGGCAATTATCTCGTGCCGCTACAGGTTGGCGCGCAGGACATGGCGTTCCCCAAGCTCAACATGTCCAGTTACTGGGTCTATTTCATCGGCGGCGTGGTCATGCTCTGCAGTTTTCTCGTACCAGGTGGTTCGGCCCAATCCGGCTGGACTTCCTATCCTCCGTTGTCGGACATCACCCCGCAAACGCATTCCCTCTTCTCAGGACAGTCCATGTGGCTGGCGGGAATGGTGTTCCTGATCACGTCCTCGCTCCTTGGATCGATCAACACGATCACCACGATCATTCAATTGCGCACCAAGGGCCTGACGTGGATGCGACTGCCGTTCTTCGTGTGGGCGCAGTTGGTCACGGGCTTTCTGTTGGTGCTGGCGTTCCCACCACTGGAAGCCGCGGGCGTGATGCAATTGATGGATCGCATGGCGGGCACGAGCTTCTTCCTGCCCAGCGGTTTGGTTGTTGCCGGCAAGGCGCTGAATGTGAGCGGCGGCGGCAGCGCGCTGCTCTGGCAGCATCTATTCTGGTTCCTGGCGCACCCGGAAGTGTACGTGCTGATTCTGCCGGCAATGGGGATTGTGGCCGAGATCATCGCGAACAACACTCGCAAACCACTGTGGGGCTACAAGTCGCTCGTGTATTCGGTGATTTTCCTCGGCTTCATGTCGTTCATCGTGTGGGCGCACCATATGTTCCTGACCGGCATGGGCACGGCCATCAACGCGTTCTTCCAGACCACGACGATGATCATCTCGATCCCGTCGATTGTCATTCTGACGGCGCTGATCCTGTCACTATGGGGCGGGTCAATTCGACTGAATGTACCGATGCTCTTCGCCCTGGCGTTCCTGCCAATGTTCGGCATCGGCGGCTTGACGGGCCTGCCGCTGGGTTTGGCGAGTGCGGACATTCACCTGCACGACACTCTCTACGTGATCGGCCATTTCCATTACGTCGTCGCGCCGGGAACAATCTTCGCGCTCTTTGCGGGCATCTATTACTGGTTCCCCAAGGTCACTGGCAAACAGTTGAATGAAACGTTGGGCAAATGGCATTTCTGGGGCTCGCTGGTTTGCATGAACGGCATATTCACGCCGATGCTGATCCAGGGGATGGCGGGCGTGTCTCGTCGCTTGTACGACGGCGGTACTTCCTATCTGCACGCGCAAAACGTCCTGGTGTTCAATAAAGGGATGTCCTACTCGGCATGGGCGCTGGCGGTATTTCAATTATTCTTCATCGTAAACTTTTTCTGGACCATCTTCGCGGGCCGGAAAGTGACCAGCGATAATCCGTGGGAGGCAACGACCCTTGAGTGGGCTACGCCGACGCCACCCCCGCATGGGAACTTTCTCAAGATTCCCGAGGTGTATTGCGGACCATACGAGTACAGCGTGCCCGGCGAAACGAGAGATTTCCATCCCCAAAACGAGCCCGACCATAAGAACGACGGGAAAAACTAAATGTCTACCGCCATAGAAATTCCTTATAACTCGACCGAGCGACCGGACACCGGTCTGTATAACGCCAAACTCGGCGTGTGGCTGTTCCTCGCCTCGGAAGTGATGCTCTTCGGGGCACTGTTCTCGACCTACGTGTTGCTGCGCACCGGCGCGGAAACATGGGAGCATGGAGCGGAATTTCTCAACGTTCCACTGGCCACCATCAACACCATGGTACTGATCATCTCCAGCGTGACGATGGTCATGAGCTGGGCATCGCTGAAAATGGGGAACCTCGGCAGGTATAAGCTGTACATGGGCTTGACGATACTCTGCGGCGTGGGCTTCCTCGTCATCAAAGGCTTTGAATACGCCCACAAATTCGAGACCGGGCTGTTTCCCTCGACCAGCACATTCATGGCAATCTACTTTACGATGACGGGGCTGCATGGCCTGCACGTCATCGGCGGGATGATCGTCAACAGTTACCTCTGGGGCCCCGGCGCCAAGATGTGGCGCACTGATCCCCAGCGATTTACCAACCGCATCGAAGTCGCCGGCTTGTATTGGCACTTCGTCGACCTTGTATGGATTTTCCTGTTCCCAACCCTTTACCTGTTGCCGGGCAAATAAATCGACTGAGGCACCATGAGCGAAACACATCACGAAGACATCCAAAGTCACGTAGCGACCTACATCAAGGTTTTTACCGCGCTGGCGGTTGGCACCATCGTTACCGTGCTGGCCTCCAACGTCCACATGGGAATCATTCTGGGAATCGTTGTGGCGTTGATCATCGCGACCGTTAAGGGTTCCTTGGTGGCGGCCTTTTTCATGCACTTGTCCGCGGAACGAAAACTGATTTACGGGGTGCTCCTGCTCACGGCAGCATTTGTCGTGGTGATGGTCGGCCTGATCATGTTCGCACGCCAGGACCAGCAAGGCGCGCAACATGGGATATTTGCGGTGCCGCAGGGCCACGTGCAGGTGCATCACGCCGAGACGTCCGAGGGAGCGCACGCGGAGTAAGCCATGTCATTGAAGGCATTCCATGTTTTCTTTATCACGATGGCGGTCTTGTTGTGCATCGTGTTTGGCGCATGGTGCGTGAACTCGGACTACACGCGCGGTCACGCCGGCTATACGATGACTGGATATGCCTCGTTTGTGGTGGGCGCGTTGCTGGTGGTATACGAGATCATGTTTCTCAAGAAGTTGAAGGAGAAGAAGTAGACTGATGAAACGCTGGAAATTGTTTGTACTGACCCTGGCAGCGGGCTTGGGCCCGCGCACCTTGCTCGCGTGCGCCGTTTGCTACGGCGCGTCGGATTCGGCGCAGACGCGCGGCATGAATTTTGGTATCGCGACCATGCTTGGCGTTACGGGCGTGGTGCTGGGCGGTGTGGGCGGCATGTTTTTTTACTTCGCGAGGCGGGCGCGCCGATACAGCACGGACCTGACGCCGTAGCGATACAAGCGAAAAGGACTGGACCATGTTGCAGAAGATACTTGGATTACCGATAAACGCCTCGGCGCACGGAGAGAAAATCGATTGGTTGATTCTCTATGTGCACATTCTCATGGCCGTGCTGTTCGTTGGATGGATAGCATTTTTTCTCTACACAATCTTTCGCTTCCGCAAGAGCAAGCACCCGAAGGCTGACTATACGGGTGTGAGAACGCACACGTCGTCGTATTTGGAAGCGGTGATCGCCGTGATCGAAGTCGCGCTGTTGGTAGGGCTGTCGATCCCGTTCTGGTCGTGGAAGGTCAGCGCGTTCCCGACCGAGCCGAATACCGTGCACGTGCGCGTCATCGCCCAGCAGTTCGCCTGGAATATCCATTATCCTGGGCCCGACGGTGTGTTTGGCCGCACGGACATCAAGCTCGTGGATGAACAGGCGAATCCCATCGGTCTTGATCGCAAAGGCGATCCGCGCGCCAAGGATGATATTGTTACCCTGAACCAGTTGCATCTACCCGTCAATCGTCCGGCATGGATCGACATCACGACGAAAGACGTGATTCACAGCTTCTTTCTGCCGGTTATGCGCGTGAAACAGGACGCCATTCCGGGCATGCTCATACCGATGCACTTCGTTCCCACAAAAACTTCTGATCAAATGCGCGAGGAGTTGGCCGAGACCGTCGCGCTTCCCGCGACCAAGAGCCTGGATTCCTACGTCGCGATGGAAGATTACAATGCCAAGGACGGGTCTGCCCTCGTGAAGAAAGGCAAGTCGATCAGTACCGACGCCGCAGTCAAGCTGGTCGCAAACGGCATTACGGCGGTCCGCATCGCACCGCGCTATCCCGCCGAAATCGCTTGCGCTCAGCTTTGTGGCCTCGGCCATTACCGCATGAAGGGTTACCTGACCATTGACAGCGAAGAACAATACGCGGCATGGGTCAAGGACCAGGAAGATTCAATCGAGGAGTAACATTGGTTGGAAGGCAGTTTGCGTTGAACGAAATGAATGAATACTCCCATCGCTGGTTGCATCGTTTCTGCTGTCTTCTGGCGTTTGCGACGTTCATCCTCATTGTCGCGGGCGCGAGCGTGACCAGTAACCGTGCGGGTTTGGCTGTTCCCGATTGGCCGACTACATATGGCCAGTTTATGTTCTCGTTTCCCATGTCGAAATGGGTGGGTAATATTTTTTACGAGCACGGACATCGTCTCATTGCGAGCATGGTCGGCATGCTGACCGTTATTTTAGCAATGTGGATGGTGCGTGCGGAATCACGGCGCGGCGTGCGGCGGCTTGGTATCGCTGCATTGGCCGTGGTGATTGCCCAGGGTATTCTGGGAGGACTGACGGTCAAGTTGATGCTTCCGCCGTCGATTTCCATCGCTCACGCCAGTCTCGCGGAGGTGTTCTTCTGCATCACGGTGGCCTTGGCGTTCGTTACGTCGGAGAAATGGTCGCGGCCGACACCCCTTCGGGAAATTCCCAATGCCGGATTGATTCAAAAAATTGCGCTCACGTCGACCCTCGCCGTTTACGTGCAGATCATCCTCGGCGCAACGATTCGCCACGCCGAATTGGGAGTCGTTGCTCATTTAATAGGCGCGGTAGCAGTTCTGGGATGCGCTATCGCGAGCGTGTTCGTAATCCTGCTGGCCGGTCGCCAGAAGGAATTCGCGCAACACGCACTCGTGCTGTTGGGTCTGGTTATCGTGCAGATCGCGCTGGGTCTGGTGACGTTGATCGTGCGCATGCCGAAGAATGCCGACGGGCAATTGTCAGCAGTCCAGGTCCTTATGCCGACGGTGCATCTGGCTCTTGGCGCGCTGATTCTCGCGACGAGCCTGGGGATGACGTTGAAAACCTATCGTTACCTTGCGTCTCCGCGGGAAGAACCGGCACTGCCATTCGCGCAGGGAGCTCTTTCGTGAAAAACGTCTCCGCTTATGTCGAGTTGGCAAAACCGCGCATCTTGTCGATGGTACTGGTCACGACCACGATCGGTTATTTTCTCGCCGCGAAAGGGATTCATCCACTCTCGACACTCTTCCTGACACTGCTCGGCGTCGGTTGCTCGACCGGCGGCTCAGCGGCGCTGAATAATTATCTGGAGCGCGAAGTGGACGGCAAGATGGAGCGCACGCGCCGTCGGGCGCTGCCAGCGGGTGTCATCCAGCCATCGAGTGCGCTGGCGTTTGGCATCAGCCTGACGTTGACCGGGTTGTTCGTCCTGGTTTGGGCTATCAATCTGCTTACCGGTTTTCTCGTGTTGCTGGCGGCGTTTCTTTACGTGCTCGTTTATACACCCATGAAACGGCTCACGTGGCTCAATACAACTTTTGGCGCGATTCCCGGGGCGATCCCGCCGATGTGCGGCTGGGCTGCGGCGACCGGCCGCCTTGACCACGGCGCATGGGTCCTGTTCCTGATTCTATTCGCGTGGCAACACCCGCATTTCTATGCCATTGCGTGGATGTTCAAGGACGACTATCGCAATGCCGGCTTCAAGATGTTGCCTGTTGTCGAGCCAACGGGCGCCAGCACCTTCCGTCAAACGATTCTGTTCTCCGTATTGCTTCTGGGTGTCTCGGTCCTGCCCACCGCCATTGGCATGACCGGCAAAGTGTACTGCGTCGGAGCATTGGTGATGGGTCTGGCGTTGCTGGCGGTCGGCGCGATCTTCACGCGCACGAAATCGTTCCTCGATGCCCGCCGGTTACTCAAGGCCTCGGTCGTCTATCTTCCGTTGCTTTTGCTCCTCATCATCATCGACGCTGGTTTTTAGGAGTTCCCTGGTATGGACGTCGCATTACTCGCGGTCGAAACGCTGACATACCGTTACGGCGAACGCATCGCTCTCAACAAGGTCAGTTTTGAAGTCCCCAAGGGGGAGATCTTCGGCTTGCTCGGCCCGAACGGCGGCGGCAAGACGACGCTTTTTCGCATCCTCAGCACGCTCATCAAGCCGCGCGAGGGCAGCGTGCGAATGTTCGGCATCGACATAGGCAGCAATCAGGGCGAAATCCGGCGGCGTATCGGTGTGGTCTTTCAGTCGCCAAGCCTCGATCGCAAGTTGACCGTCCTGGAGAACCTCCGCCACCAGGGTCATCTGTACAATCTTCGCGGAGCAGAACTGCAATCGCGTGTCGATGAGTTGCTGGCGCGGTTCGGCATGGCGGACCGCAAAAGCGATCTGGTGGAAACGCTCTCGGGCGGACAGCGACGCCGCGTCGAATTGGCCAAAGGTTTGTTGCACAAGCCGCAGATGCTATTGCTCGACGAGCCAAGCACGGGGCTTGATCCACGTGTGCGGCGCGAGTTGTCGGATTATCTGGAACGGCTGCGTGACGAAGATGGAATGACAATTTTGCTGACAACGCACTTGATGGAAGAAGCGGACCGTTGCGACCGGATTGCCATTCTCGACCAAGGCCGGCTCGTCGCCCTCAGCTCGCCGCGACAATTGAAGGAGCGGATCGGCGGCGATGTGATTTCAGTGACGACGGCTCAGCCGCAACCGCTGGCCGAACAGATCAGTAAACGGTTCGGCATCGAGGCGCGAGTGTTGGATGGCAGTGTCCGCATCGAACGCGCGGAGGGTCACAAGTTCATCACGGACCTGGTCGAGGCGTTTCCGGGGCAGATCGATGCCGTCAGCGTGCACAAGCCGACTCTTGAAGATGTGTTCATTCGTTTGACAGGCCATCGGTTTGAAGGAGACGACGCGTGAGCGATTCGCAGGGCAACTACTTCGTTCTTCCCGCGTTGACACTGTGGTGGCGCGAGATGGTGCGGTTCTTCCGTCAGCGTGATCGCGTGGTCGGCGCGTTGGCGACGCCGGTGGTGTTCTGGTTGCTGCTCGGGTTCGGGTTGGGAAAATCGTTTAAAACTCCGGGCGCGCCCGAGGGACACGGTTATTTGGAATACTTTTTTGCGGGGACATTGGTGATGATTCTGTTGTTCACGGCGATATTCTCGACCATCTCGGTCATTGAAGATCGGCGCGAAGGTTTTTTGCAGGCGGTGCTGGTGGCGCCCGTGGGACGATTCGCCATCGTGTTGGGAAAGATTCTCGGAGGCACGACGCTCGCGTTTGTGCAGGGATTGGTGTTCCTGGCGCTGGCGCCGCTGCTGGGTTTGCACCTGACGGTGGAATCGTTGGTCTGGCTGGTGGTCGTGATGTTCCTCGTTTCATTTGCGCTGACGGGATTGGGATTTGTCATCGCCTGGCAGATGAGTTCGACGCAAGGGTTCCATGCGATCATGAATTTGTTCCTGATTCCGTTGTGGCTGTTGTCGGGCGCCGTATTTCCTTCTGATGGCGCGCCGGTGTGGCTCGGCTGGGTCATGAATATCAACCCGCTCGGCTACGGCGTGACGGCGTTGCGCGACGGATTGTATTGGACGCTGCCGCACCCCGGTGCGATGGCCGATTTGGCGGTAACGGCCGTGTTCGCGGTGGGCATGTTTGTGTTGTCGCTCTGGGCGGCGCAACGCACGACGCGGGGGGACTTGCAGTGAAGGTTCGGACGATGCTGAATATCGGTGTGGCGAGCATGTTCGCCGTCATCGTGAGCACGATCCTCCTGATTGTGGTTCGTGGAGCACCGTCGAAGGTCTCCGCGATGGAAATCCCGGTGATTGGCTCCGTCCCGGACTTTTCGTTGACGGAGGCGAATGGCACGACGTTAAGGCACGCCGACCTGCTCGGCAAAGTGTGGATCGCCGGCTTCGTGTTTACCCGGTGCGCAGAAGCGTGTCCGACGTTGATGCGACATGAGGTGCAGCTCCAGGCGCAGTTGCCGGTGCGCGACGATTTGCGGCTCGTGAGCTTCTCGGTCGATCCCGATTGGGACGCGCCCAAGGTGTTGACGGAGTACGCGCACACATTTGGCGTGGACCAGAGCCGCTGGTTGTTTCTGACTGGCGACAAGAAGCAAATCTATCACCTGACGATCGACGGATTCCGTCTCGCCACGCAGGATGGCGATCCCACGAAGGAGATGCCGATTCTGCACAGCACCAAACTTGTCTTGGTGGACCGTCACGGCGCGATTCGCGGATACTACGACAGTTCGGACGAAGATGACCTGCGCAAGCTCGTTCGCGATACGCGGCAGGTGCTGGGAGAGCGGTCGTGATCAGTTGGTCGGACCTGCCGACCGTCAATGCCACGTTAAATGCAACCAGTGCGGTGTTTCTCGGGTTGGGTTATTGGTGTATTCGCCAGAAACGCGTGGACGCGCACCGTGTTTGCATGCTGGTGGCGGTAGTGGTGTCGATTGTGTTTCTGATCTCTTATGTTACCTATCACGTGCATATCGGCAGCAAACATTTCGCGGGACAGGGATTGGCTCGGCCGGTGTATTTCACTATTCTGCTTTCTCATACGATACTGGCCATGGCGGTGGCGCTTTATATGGCGCCCGTAACGTTATATCGTGCGCTACGCAAGCGATTTGACCGGCATAAAATGATCGCGCGGTGGACGCTGCCGATATGGTTCTATGTATCGGTGACCGGCGTGGTCGTCTACCTTATGCTGTATCATTGGTAGGGCCGCGCTGCTGCGCGGCCATTCGGATTCGGATGCGGACGCGCAGCAGATCGTCCCTACCGGGGGCTTATGTAGAGATTGTTGGGAGGGCGCGTCCATCATTCGGCGGTTTCGGGCACACTCCGCCGAAGTCCCGAAAGCTTTCGGGACGAAGGCCGGAAGAAACCGCCCTACCGGGGAAACGACGACGGACGCGCAGCAGCGCGTCCCTACCTTTCTGTGCTTGCCAAAACGAACCCGGCTGGCATATAAAACGCTTTACCAACAGTTTCGATGGGTGAGGGCAGTTTGGATAATCAGGGAGCCGTTCGATGCACTCTAAAGGTCCTTTGCGAGACACAACAACCACGTCTGCCGACCCATTTGATCCCAAGCTTTTCGACCAACACGAAATTACCAAACGAACCCATCCGAGAAGTGGAGCGCAACACATGAAAACGATCCGTTTCTTCATTGGAATCCTCACACTGGTAGCCGCCACGCACACGGCGTTCGCGGATTCGTCGTGGATCACCACCACAGGCGGCACCTTTGACTGGAACAGCAGTGGCAACTGGACCGGCACCTTCCCGCCCGCCCGGACCGATACCGTGCGCGTGACCAACAGTCTCGCCTCGTCCCAACTCATTACGAACATGGGCGGGTCGAGCGCCACTGCCACCACCAACACGATCAACCAGATCATCGTCTCCAACAGTCTGGGCGGCGCATCGGTTACCGTGCAGCAAGCGGCGGGCGTCGTCATGGTCTTGAGCAATGGTTTCCAAATCGGCCAGAACGCGACACTAATCCTCGTCACCAACACGAGCTTCGGCGGCTTCGGCACGACCCCCGCCGGGGGGCAGCTCAATTTCAACCTCCGCGCAGGCGGACAGCCGGGCACGCTGATCCTCTCCAATGCCTCGGCCACCGCCGGCTTCAGCACCTTTGCCAATTCGGAGGGCGGGATCACCAACAGCATTGCCAACCAGGGCACCATTCAATTCAACCCCAACGGCAACCAACTCGTGTCGATCAACTACGCCCAAACGGCCTTGTTCACCAACGACGTGCTCGGCACCATCGTCATGAATGGCACCGGCACGGGGGCGTTCGTCGGCAACTTCGGCAGTCGCAACATTACGTTCCTCAACAACGGGACCATCTTCGCCAGCGCCGGCACGTTCCGCGTCGATTCGCGCGACGCGTTCAGCCGCGGCGGTTTCCAGAACATGTCGAACGGCTTTATCGAGGTCGATGCCCCCGGCATCTTTGAACTGCGGCGGACCACCAACGCCTGGGTCAATGGCCCGACAGTGACCAACGTGGGCACGATCTTTATGAATGGCGGCACCGCGCTGCTGTTTGATCTCGACCAGGGTGGCAACGCCATCGGCACCAATACCGCCCGCATCCTCGCCAACGGCACGAACAGCACCACCGGATACATCTACGGCAAGGGCTTGTTGAACCTGACCATTCGCAACGCCGGCTCCATCGAGGCCCGCGGCGGCACGCTCTCCTTCGTCGCCAGCACCGGCAACGCCGGCACCTGGGTTTCCACCAACTACGGCGGCGGGTCCAGCGTCTTGAATTTCACCACGGGAAATTTCGATCTCGGCGGCGGCTCGATCGTGAACACCAACGGCGGGCTGCGCGTGATCAACGGCGCCAACATGACCCTCTCCACCAGTTATCGCCAGAACTTCGGCACGCTCGATTTCGCCGGCGCGGCCAGCGTGTTCGTCGCCAACTCCCCCTCGGCGGGCGCGCTCACCAACGAGTTCGTCATCAAGAAATCCGGCAGCGGCCAGGCCACGCTCACCACCGGCTTCGGACAGGGCCAGAACAATTACGCCTTCATCAACAACGGCACGCTCAACGTCAGCGGCGGCGCCGGCGGTACGCTCACCATTAATGCGGGCGACACGTTCTTCAGTTCGTTCAGCAACACCGTCACCGGCACGACGTTCATCGACAGCGCCAACGCCCTGCGCATCTCGCGCACGGCCAACGCCTGGGTCAACGGCACCGCCACACCGTTCAGCAGCGGCACGATCTCGCTCAATGGCGGTGCGCTCGAACTGGCCGATACCAACTCAGTCAACCCGGCCCGTTACCTCATGAATGCCGGCACCCTCAATGGCAACGGCACGATCAGCGGCTCGATCAGCAACCTGCCCGGCGCATTCGTCTCGCCCGGCTTCGGCGTGGGCACGAACACGATCAACGGCAGCGTCGCCTTCGGGAGCAACAGCACGTTGTCCATTGATCTCGGCGCGCTGGCGGGCCAGAATGATTTGTTGAACGTCGGGAACACGCTCACGCTGGACGCCAACAGCGTCCTCAACATCTCCGGCGGCGCGGTTGGCAATGTGTACACCGTCGCGACCTACTCGGCGGTTTCGGGCAGCTTCGGCAGCACGACGCCCTTCTACTCCGTCACGTACAACGCCGGCAACCTCACGATTGCGCCGCTCCCCGGGACGAATACCATCACCGCCAGCGCCGGCGCCAACGGCGGCATCTCTCCCAGCGGCAGTGTGAGCGTCACCAATGGCAATAACCAGTCGTTCACCATCACGCCCAACGCCTGCTACAACGTCGCCACGGTGCTGGTCGATAGCGTTAATGTCGGCGCGGCGAGCAGTTATACCTTCACCAACGTCACCGCCAACCACACCATCAACGCCAGCTTCAGCCTCATTAGCTACACCATCAATGCCAGCGCCGGCCCCAACGGTTCGATCAGCCCGAACGGCGCGGTCAGCGTCAATTGCGGCGCCAACCAAGCCTTTACCATCACACCGAACACCGGCTACCACATCGCCGACGTGCAGGTGGACTCCGTCTCCGTCGGCGCGGTCAACAGCTACACGTCCATGAACGTCACGGCCGGCCACACCATCGCCGCCACCTTCGCGATCAATACCTACACCATCAACGCCAGCGCCGGGGCCAATGGTTCCATCGCGCCCAGCGGCGCGGTGAGCGTCAACTACGGCAACAACCAGAGCTTCACCATCACCCCTAACGCCGGCTATCACATCGCCGATGTGCAGGTCGATAGTGTTTCGGTCGGCGCGGTGAGCAGCTACACGTTCACCAATGTGACCGCCGCCCACACCATCGCCTCCAGCTTTGCCATCAATACCTACATCATCACGGCCAGCGCTGACCCCAATGGCTCAATCAACCCGAGCGGCGCGGTCACGGTCACCAACGGCAACAACCAGAGCTTCACCATCACCGCTAACACCGGCTATCACATCGCCGATGTGCAGGTCGATTCCGTCTCCGTCGGCGTGGTCAGCGGCTACACGTTCACCAATGTGACCGCCGCCCACACCATCAACGCCAGCATCGCCGTCACCGGGCCGACCAATAGCTGGATCGACGGCACGGGCAAATGGGAAACCGGGGCCGACTGGTCGAAGGCGGTCGCGCCGTCGCTTGCCGATGCCGCCGACCTGATCACCAACGCCGGCAACAACACCGTCACCATCGACGCGATCACGACCAATTCGCCGGGCACGATGACCATCAGCAACCTGACCGTGTCGGCCCCAGCCGGCTCGTCCAATACGCTGCAAGCGATCAACGTCGAGGCGACCCCGCCACTGCACGTTCTCAATACGATGACGATCTCCACGGGAGGGGCGCTGCTGCTCCAGACAAATTCCGTGGTCGCCATCGACAACGTCGGCACCGCGACCAACCTGTTCAACGAGTACACCGCCGCTCTTGTCGTCGGCAACCTCGGGCAGGGGACGCTGACGATCAACGGCGGTACGGTCACCCTCTTGGACCCCGTGTCGGATCTGTCGATCGGCGATAACATCAACTCCACCGGGGCCGTCTGGCTGACGGGGGGGACGCTCGTGACGACGAATAATTTCGGCACCGTTGTCGGCAACGCGGGCACGGGATACATGACCGTGTCCAACGGCACCTGGCTGGCGGGGCCGGTGTACGTCCCCCTTGGTGGCAATGGAACGTTAACCATCGCTGGTGGCACGAACATCTTCACCTCCACCACCTTCTTCATCGGCGGCAACAACATCAACGCCACGGGCACCGTCTGGATGACCGGTGGACAGTTGTCGGTTCCGAATTTGGGTGCGGACATCGCTGACGGGAGCGTGGGCAGCATGACGCTTTCCAACGGCACGTGGACGGATGGGGTCCAGACCACCGTCGGCGCTAACGGCGGCGTCGGCACGCTCACCATTGCCGGCGGCATCCTCTCGACGCCCCAGCTCGATATCGGCGACAGCGGCGGCACGGGAACGGTCTGGATGACGGGCGGGCAGATGGTCCTCACCAATAGTTCCGACGGCGCCATCTTCGTTGGTTTCCTGGGCGGCCGGGGGCTGATGGTGGTCTCCAACGGCACAGTACTCGCCCAGGAGATTGACATCGGCACCAATACGTCGTCCAGCGGCGAACTCGACGTGGTTGGCGGCACAGTGACCGTTCTGTCAGCGGGATCGGCCTCCGTGCTTCTCGGCACGGACGTCGGCTCGACCGGTACCGTCACCGTCACCAGCGGGGGTGCGCTCACGATCACCAACGGCACGTTCGGCGTGGCCGTCAACGGCGTGGGCAGCGTGACGGCTACCAATGGCGCGCTCAACCTCAACGAAGCCGAAGTCGCTTCGGGCCCCAATTCGGTCGGCACGGTGACGTTGCTGGCGGACACGACCACGACCATCCAGAGCAACCTGATCGTGGGCGCCGGCGCGGGCGCCACCGGCATCGTCAACTTCATGGGCGGCACGCACGTAATCGGCGGCACGCTTTCGGCCGGCAGCGACGGCGCTTGCGGCGGCTCCGGCTTCGGGCAGATGAACATTGCCAACGCCTCGGTCACGGCGGCCAACATCCAACTCGGCAGCAGTCTCGGCGGACACGGCATCATGAACGTCAGGAACGGCGGGATCATTCACATCCCGCAAAACGTCATCGCGGGCGGGCTTACCATTAACGAGGGCATCCTCAACGGCGGTGTGATTGACGCGCCGGGCGCGACGATGTGGGCCGGGAAGTGTCACCCCGGCGAGTTCATCGCCTCCAACGGCGTGGCTTCCGTGATGCAGTTCCACGTCGGCCTCGACAGCCAGGGCACGTACACCCACGTCGGCGGCACGGTCAACGTGTTCTCCAACCTCGTCGTCGGCAGCGGCGCGGGCGTGACCGGCATCGTCAACATGACCGGCGGCTCGCTGTTCGTCACCAATTCAACTGGCAACCCCGGCATCATCGCCGTCGGCAACACCGGCGACCCGGCGCAGGGCACCGGCTTCGGCCAGATGAGCATCCAAAACGCCTCGGTCACCGCCAACAGGATTAACCTCGGCAGTAGCGCCGGCGGGCATGGTGTGATGACCGTCGGAACCGGCGGCACGGTGCACATCCCGCCCGGATTCGGCGGTTGCGGCGCGTGCGGGCTTAACTATAACGACGGCATTCTGGACGGCGGCGTGATCGATGCGCCCGGTGCGCCGTTCTGGGCCGGCCAGGGGCATCCCGGCGCGTTCATCGTCTCCAACGGCGTGGCCTCATTCCTGAGCGGTTACGTCGGCTTCGACAACACCGGCACGATGAGCATGTATAACGGTACGGTGAACATCTACAGCAACCTGGTCGTGGGCGATTGCGGCGCGAGCGTGACCGGCAGCGTCCTGCTGGCCGGCGGCACGTTGTACGTCACCAACGCCACGCACAATGCCGTGCTCGACGTGCGCGATGGCACGTTCACGGTCAACGGCGGCGTGCTGGTGGTGGATACCCTCGTGGTCACCAACCCGTGCGGTCATCTTGTCCTTGTGAGCGGCACGATCTCGGCCACCACGACCAATCTCGACCCGACCCTGAGCGCGGTGGGCGACGGCATCCCCAATAGCTGGAAACAGCAGTACGGTTTCGGCCCGTTCGATCCGACCGTCGCCAGCGCCGATCCTGACGGCGACGGCTTCAGCAACCTGCAAGAATACCAGGCCGGCACCAACCCGCTCGACCCGAACTCGAAACCATTGCGCATCACGGCGGTGGCGCGTCAGGGGAACGACTTCACGGTGACATGGCTGACGTTGGGAGGAACGACGAATATGCTGCAGGTGACCGGCGGAACCGGTAACGGCAGTTTCAGCACGAATGGTTTTGCGGACATTGGAGGTTCGATGACCATCGTGCCCGGGGTCGGGCCGGTAACGACGAATTATACGGAGACAGGCGGTGCGACGAATACGCCGGCAAGGTATTATCGGATACGGCTGGTGCCGTAGGGGTCGTTCGGTATCTCCGGTTGTCGGTAGGGCGCGCTCTTCCGGCCTTCGTAGCCGAAGCGGCTACTTCGGCGGAGTAGGCCCGAGCGCGCCGCGTCAATCAATCGGCGGTCTCGGAGAGACCGCCCTACCGGGGAAGGTTGTTGGTATTTCCGGGTCGTTGGATTGAATGTCGTTGGTAGGGCGCGTTCTCCGACGCGCCGTTCGCGTCGTTAATCAATCGGCGGTTTCGGAGAAACCGCCCTACCGGGGGAATGGATTTGAACGCGCCGCAACGAAAATTCCTGCCGCATGATGTTCCGCTGTCCATCCGCGCGGACGATACGGTTTTCTTTCTGACCATCTGCGCCGAACCACGCGGGGAAAATCAATTGTGCCACGGTGAACTTGCGCCGCGGTTGTTTGCAGCGGTGGCGTTTTACAACGGGTGTGGGAAATGGTGGACGCATTTCGCGCTGTTGATGTCGGATCATTTGCATATGTTGGTGAGTTTTCCGGATGTCGTTGGTAGGGCGCGGACGGCGGTTTCGGAGAAACCGCCCTACCGGGGAAAGGTCGGTCGTTCCCCCACGATGGCGGGCGCGGTCGCTGATTGGAAACGATATACCGCCGGCGAATTCGGCGTCCGTTGGCAACGGGATTTTTTTGATCGTCGGTTGCGTGGAGAGGAGGGGTTTCGTGATAAAGAGGAATATATCCGGCAGAACCCTGTGCGCGCGGGTTTGGTGACGGACGCGTCCGAGTGGCCATATGTGTGGTGGCCGGAAAAACGGTAGGACCGGACGGCGGTAGGGCGCGGACGGCGGTTTCGGAGAAACCGCCCTACCGGGGAGACGGATGTTGGTAGGGGGCGATCTTTCGGTCACGCCCCCAAGGAGGACCTTCGACAGGGCTGTCGAAGAGGGAATATGTCCATCTCTACACTGCCACGGGAATCTCCGTCGTCGGCGACGCTCTGTCAATCACGACCCCGATGGAGCCGGAACGGGATCAAGGTGGGCTGTCCTATCGAAGCTCTGCCGATCTGGGTGATAGCAAGAGACGCATGAAGCAAGGCGTACTGCAAACTGGCAACGATCGGGATTTTCCACGAGGCAATCCGTGAATCCGAGAGATTTCCCCATATACCTCGTCCGACAGATCTCCGGATCCGGAAGATCCCGTTGATTGTTAAGAGTTTCGTCGGTCATTCTAACACGGCTCAATCGCCGCTGATGCGGTCTCCCGAGTGCCAAGAAGCTCGTCAACGGCGCTGATCAGGGTAGCGGCGACCACCGGCTTCTTGAGCAACTTGTCGATGCCGTCGAGATACTCTTTGGGCAACGAGTCGAGCTTCATAGCCGTAAGTCCAATGACCTTGGCGTTCGGACTAAGTTGCTTGATAAACTTGAGCGCCTCGTCCCCGTTAAGTTTCGGCATACTGTAATCGAGCACCACGATGCGGATGTCACCAGCATAACGGATCATGTCCAGTCCCTTTGGAGCCGAAGATGAAGTCAAGACATTGAAGCCCCGCTTGACCAGCAACGATTTCACGGTTTGGAGCACCAAGGGATCGTCATCAATGACCAGGATGGTGGACGGATCGGGTGGGACAGGATTTACAGCCTCCGACACTGTCTCTTCTCGGTATTCCCTGCTATCTGTTTGAACAGACTCATTCATGCTTCTAGAAATAGCATTCCGCTTGCCAGTGTCGTCCAGGTCGAAGTCGCTGATGTCAAACTGGTTCCGTAGACAGCCGATTTGCATAACGGCTGGGCTTCGGCGGGCATATGCTTTGCTTATTAAGAAGGGAATATTTATGTCGTCCATGCATCGCCACGACCTCAAATGGAGAAACCATGGCTTTACCTTGGTGGAAATCATGATCGTGGTCGCCATCATCGGGTTGCTGGCGGCTCTGGCGATTCCCGCCTCCATGATAGCTCGCAAGCAATCCCTGGGGCGACGGATCGTCAATGACTGCCGTCAAATGGACGCCGCCATCGATAAGTGGTCGGTTAATGCCGGGATTGCGGATGGCACGGCCGTCGATACCGTAGCCGCCGGCACCTACCTGAAGACGACGTGGGCTACGATCGACCAGATGGGCAACCAATACGTCTTGAATCCCACCGGCCCGGGTCAGATTCAAATCAACACGGCAACCAAGAGTTCCCTCGACGGTGTCGGCATCGATTGGGGAGTCTACTAATTCTTTTTGTAGAGATCGACTGGGAGAGTGGTTGTCTTCTTACCGACGTGATACGACATTGTCGATGTTCCAAGAAGGGTGAACCCTGAGGGGGCAGGACTGCCAGACGCCAGTGCTATAATCGCGCCCTGGACCAATCCATCACCCGCAGGTCCTTGCGGACCAGTGGCACCGGCAGGACCTTGCGGACCAACGAGGCCTTGAGGACCGGTAGCACCTGTAGGGCCTTGCGGACCAGTTGAGCCTTGTGGACCAGTAGCGCCCGTAGGGCCTTGTGGGCCAGCAGCTCCTTGTGGACCGGTAGGACCCGCAGGACCTTGCGGACCAGCGGGGCCTTGCGGACCGATACACCCTGTGCACGTGGAGGAGGAATTGCCGTACAATTCCGCAACATCCGTCTCGGACAACGCGCGGTTGTAGATGCGGACTTCGTTGATCAGACCATTGAACCCGCCGTCGTCCCCGGCCACTGCCGCACCGCCAATGTACAGGTCGCCAGAGTGCGCCAACGGGTTCGACAAGGGAGTTTGATTGATGAGCACGCCGTTTTCGTAGGTCTTCATCATTCCATCCGCGACAGAATATGTCCCCACGATATGTTGCCAGGTAGTGCCGGTGAACGTCAAAAACTGAGCGGACGCCGCCGTTCCTCCGGAACAGGGATTCACGCCATCGATTTGAAAGCTGGTGCCACCGTTGCAGCCTCGGATAAAGTAGCCGGCCGAGCAACCATCCGCCTTTCGCAGAATCGTTCCCCAACCGAAGCCGCACGCCTCGCCCGGCACGCCGTTGCACCACATGGAAATCGAGAGACCATCGGGAGGCTCCAACGACGCCGAGCGCGGCACCACCACGTATGACGATCCGTTCCCGGCAAGCTGCAATACCATGTTCCCGTTCGTGCCATCGGGTTGGAACGTCGCCCCGACCACCGTTCCGTTGTTCCCGTTGGTGCTGGCGTCATTCGCGTTCCCATTGAACGGATAGTACGCGACAAGTCCGTTGGTGATGTCCGCCCGGGTTGAGGGAATGGCAGCCAGCCCGCCGATGGCTAGGAGGACTAGAACCGAAATCGAACGCTTCTTCATGGGAGCCCCTTTCGTAGGTTGAGAAGCAGAACAGATCCTGTAGTGGGTGTCAAGGGAAAACGCGCTACCCAATTGCGTGCGGATGCCGACAGGGTTACCGCAAGCGGCATAGTTTTTGTGTGTCCGTGCCAAAGGCGTGACCGTGAACATCGACGGTCCCCGTCCTGAACCGCGTCTCATCACATCACGCGCCGCAGCACGCGCAATCGCTCCCGGCCTTCGCGCCCGCCAAAGGCCACATCGGGCACATAATCATCCACGATTTCGTACCCCACTGCAAAGAGCGTCGTCAGTTCAGCCACGCTGAAAGGATAGGGAGGCCCCTCTTCACCCGGACCGAGCGCCGGATCGATGAACCACACCCCGATCAGTAAGCCCCCGCGGCGTAGCGTCAGATCAATGCCGCGCCGGTAGTCAGCGCGCATCGACGAAGGCAGCGCGCTCATGCACGTGTGCTCCAGCACCACATCATATGCGCCGCGCATCTCCTCCGGCGGGTCAAACAAACTCCCCGTCACGAACCGCTTCGCCAGTTGCGGATATTGCGCGCGCGCCTCCGCCACCGCCGTCGGCGCGATGTCCAACCCCGTCGCATCCAACCTGTGCTCCACCGCCAGCGCCACCTCGTGACCGCGGCCGCAGCCCGGTACCAGCGCCCGCCCACGCAGCGCGTGACGCTCCAGATACTGCTTCATTGGCGGCGACGGCCCGCCGCGATCCCAGAACACCTCGCCTTTTTGGTACATTTCATCCCAGTTCATGCGCTCCGTTCAACCTGTCGTCAGCGATGTCAATCACGAGATTCTTTGGGATTTTTAGGGTCAACGCTCCCTGGTTCGAGAAGAAATTGGAGGCGGGTGTGAGAATCGAACTCACGGATAGGAGTTTTGCAGACTACATATATGGGTTTACCAAGGTTCATCCTTGTTCGTTAATGATTGGATTTTCGTTGGGAACCAAGGTTTTACCTATCGGAACGGAGTAGAGCGAACACAGGCGAACGGGCGCAAACCAACACGAACCCGGGTATCAAAGGCGTCGCAATTCTCTACAGACAGCGATTTGGCAGCCATCTGACCGAAGAATTGTTTCAGCCGAGGAATCGCTTTCGTTTCGGTTTCAATCGTGGTCTCCGCCTTTCGTCGCCGGTCGTTGCTTGGACACCCGGCCTTCACGTACTCGTCGAGCAACTGGGAAACCGTGAACTTCTTCATTTCGAACACATGAGTTTTCGGTTGTATCCCATACTTGCGAAGAATCCGTCCTTCTTTCCAGGCTTCGAACACCTTCTTTGCTTTGCTCAACTTGTGCGTGCCCGTGCTGATGAATGTCCGGCTCCCATCCATCCTGACGCGAATATGGATGTTGATGCCGCGCCGATAGAGTCCCGGCGCGACCCGCTGGGGCGTGGTGCTCTTTCCTTGCCCATTCTTGCTTTTGTTGCGGTTGGACATTGGCGGTAATGGTCTTATCGGGACCACCTGTTCTCGGCCAAGCACTAATTCGGACGGGATCCGGTCCCTTGGATTTACGACGCGTGTCGACGAAGAAATTCGTTCAGATCGCTTCGGCGGATGCGCTTGACTCCATCAATGGTGATGGTACGCAGACCGCGCTCATTCTGCCATTTCCACAGCGTCGAACGGCTCCGCAATTTGCACATTGCGCGAACCTCCTTGAAGGTCAGCAATTCATCGCCGCGAGCCGAGTTGTCAGAATCGTTCCTGCTCATTTTTTGTCCCCACATACTTCATTGTTCAGTTTCAGTAGGTGCGCGGTTACAGGCAGTTGTCCTTGGTTACCACCGGGAATTCCCTCACCCTCAGATCCTCGGGGAATTCGCTGATGTCGCCGCCCTTGTGATCTCGCAATTTCAGCGGTTCGCTTCCGAGAAAAGGGCGTGCGCCGAGTTGCTTGACGAACACGGCTGCCCCAGCGTCGTGGCAGTCCTGAACCGTGTCCTTCGCCCAGTTCACGTCGAACGGGCGAGCCTGATGACCGCTCTCTCCTCCAACGATCACCCAATCGATACCGTGTTCCATGCTGAGCCACGGGGTGAACGTGACCGCTTCGAGTGCAGGTTCATAGCTCAGGAAGTGGACACTGGCTGGAATAGACGTCAACACCGGGATGCGTTGGGTCAGCCTGGACAATGTTCGCCCTGTGCACGCGCATGCTCAGGGGCCGGTGGGGCCTCCGAGATGGGCAATGGCTGGCGGCTGGACGGCATGGCACTCCGCATCGCAGCCGGCACCACGGGCACCGCGCCCGACATAGGCACCGGTGCCCAAGCCAACGCGTCGCCCCGACTGATCCAGTTTTGGATTCGGACCACACCCATTTTGGCTCAGACGACTCTCGACTTGCCATCGTCGGGATGCTAATCTCTTCTGGCAATCGGCGGGAGTCGCTCGGGTTCTGAAGGCAGTCAGATAGGAGAGTCGGGTATGAACAAACTGATGCCAGTCATAAAAAGGATGTTAGTGCTTTTGTTACCCGCCCTGCTTGGTGGGCTTGCTGGATGGGCAGAACAACCCGTACTGACCAATTCAAATATCGAGTTTACTGTTACCGCCCCCAATGCCCGGACCGTCAGACTGGTGGGCGACTTCAACAATTGGAGTCCAGTCGCGACTCCCATGCACAAGCGACCCGATGGGGAATGGGCGGCAACGCAATCGCTTGCGGCTGGACAGCACCAGTACAAGTTCGTGGTGAATGGCAAATGGATTACGGACCCGGAGAACAAAGTGCAAGTAGATGACACGTATGGCGGTAAGAACTCGGTTATTGTGGTCGGGCCGCCAGGTCAATCCGTCAATCTCCCGCCGAGCACAAATATCACGACCAAGACCCTCAATCCTTACGAGATAACCGATTCCACCACCTCGCGGGCCTACGAGGTCGAATTTACCTTCGCCTCGCCGGATGCCCGCAGCGTTGATCTGACGACGGAGTTCAACCATTGGAGCCCAACCGCTACGCCGATGCAGAAGCGCCCCGATGGGGAGTGGGCGGTTAAGGTACAACTCCCGGTTGGGCGGTACGAATACAAGTTGGTCGTAGATGGCAAATCGATTCCCGACCCGGAGAATCCCGTCCAAGTGGATGATGGTCACGGCGGCAAAAATTCGGTTGTTGTGATCGGGCAATAACTGGTGTCTCAACAGGTGAGTTTTGGAGCGCCGTCCGTAGGACGTGGTGGGCGCAACGCCGCCGAGGTCACCCCAGTAAACCAAACCCGGTTTTCTCACCCCCGGGGGAGGGTAGGGACGTTCGGTGCCGTTGGTTTCACGAATTGTTCGTTCGACAACCCGTAGACATTCCTGTAGTCTGGTTCCGGTTGGCGAGTATGCCGCACCAGCGAGTCATTGGAAACTTGGTTTGGTGAGGAGAGAGAATGCCCAAAGACCTGAGCGCCATCGACACCATCGTCGTCGTGATGATGGAGAATCGTTCCTTCGATCACATGCTGCCCGGCGGCATCCCGCCACAGTATGTCTGTAACTACAATCAGTCCGCCTATCGCCCTTTTGCGCTCACCAATTCCAACCTGCCGTTGCCGGACGACCCTCCGCACGACTGGAAGACGATTGCCACGCAAATGGGAACTCCGTCGCAAGGAGTGTTTCCGATGGACGGCTTCGTCACGAGTTATTCGGCAATCCATCAGGTCAACCCCGGCGACCAGCCAATCGTTATGGGCTATTTCAACGCTCCCCAGGTTCCGATGACGGATTTCTTCGTGCGGAATTTCGCGGTCTGCGATCACTGGTTCTCCTCGTTGCCCGCCAGCACGCAGCCAAACCGACTCATGTCGATGAGTGGCATCTCCCAGATCAACGACAACGTACTCGTTCTTCCGGAACAAGACCTCGTTTACGATTGGCTCGAGCGCCGCAAAATCCGTTGGCGGGTCTACCACGAGGGAATTCCGTTCTTCGCACTCATGCCGAAGTGGCTGCCGGCGATTGTCGCCAACGATCATTTCAGGCCGTTCGGTCAGTTCTTCAGGGACGTGACCGAGGAGCCCGATGACGAGTTTCCGCAGGTCATCTTCCTCGAGCCGACCTACACGGATGCTCCGCACCTTGGACGCAGCAGTGACGATCACGCGCCATCGCCGATCAGTCCCGGTCAGCAGTTCCTGCTGGACGCATACCGAGCTGCCAGTCTCGACCCTGGAAGATGGTCACGGATGGTGATGGTGGTGACCTACGACGAACACGGGGGCTTTTTCGATCATGTCTCCCCACCACCGGTCCCGACTGCTCCGCCCGCCGGGGCCAACTACAACACACCGTTCGGCAGCCTGGGCGTACGGGTTCCTGGATTCGTGATTTCTCCATTGGTCAGCAAGGGTAGGGTGCACAATGGAACCCTGGACCATATTTCGATCCTCAAATTCATCGCTGAGAAATTCGACGGCGGTCAGAGTTACTCGGCGGTGGTGGACAGTCGGGCCGTCGGCAGTGTCTCCGACGTGCTTGATCTGACAGCACCAAGATCGGACATCCCGTCTGCACCACCCTTGGTGGACTATGCCGCCGGAGCCCCCATGGACATCGGCTATACGCCTGGCACGCCTCGATCCTCAATAAATCACGCGGCCTTCAAGGGAGCCTTGAACCAGATGCGAACGGATCACCCGATTGAGGCACAACAGAAGTTTCGTGATCTGCTCGTCCATTTCTGAGCATGAGACGCATTTTACAACGCCGAACCCTGGTAGCGCTCCTCGCAGCACTGTCCATCGCGCCGTGTGGCTGTTCTCTGCTTGGTAGTCCGCCATATTCCACCAAGGATTTTCAGGCGATACATGCTGCCGCGGAGGAGGGAGACCTCCCGACAGTGAAGCGGCTGATCGAGGCCCACCCGAAACTCATCGAGGCGCGGGACTGGCGGAGGTTCACGCCGCTACAGTTGGCAGCATACCATGGTCACACGGACGTCGTTGAGTATCTCGCGTCAAAAGGTGCGAATGTCACCGCGATCAACCAGGACGGTCTCACGGCGCTACACCTAGCCGCATTGTCTGATTTCAAGGACACGGTGCTCGCATTGCTTTCGCACGGCGCGGAGGTCAATGCTCGGGATGCCGACGGGCTGACACCGCTGGTTCTGGCCAATCAACGTCACCATGCAGATATTGTTCAGTTGTTGCGCCAGCATGGTGGGCATGAGTGAGGTGGTAGACGAACTGGATGTTGGGGCAACGCCGCCGAGGAGCACCCCAGATAAGCGGTTTTCGGCATTTCGGGTCAATCTCGTTTGGCTGCATCACGGAGCGCCCTCTTCGCCTTTCGGATCGCTTGGTTGGTCCTGGACAGCTTGTCATCATCGTTGACCCATGCCACGTCGAGCATATCGACCAGTGCGGACCGCACCCGAGCCACTCGGCGTTTCAATGCCGCATTCTCAGCCTTCAACCGTTTGAGAAGTTCTCTGTCAATCATTTGTTCGGTCCACCTCCAACCCTATGCAGTGTTCCGCACAGACGAGAATGGAGTGGCGGATCCGGCTCACTGGTGTTCCTGAGTAGCTCTTGCACCCCGAACGATCGCATTCATCTTTTCGAGAATCTGCGTGTTTGACCCATAACTGGCATCGAAGCCTTTCTCTTGGTTATAAAGGACATGCGCTTCGTTCCTGCATATGTGCGCGAGGTCAAGCGAAAGTTGTTCGAGCTGACTTGCGGACGCGCCAGCGTCTACACCTTGCTGAAAACGAACCATTGCAGTCTCTACATCGTTGCCCTCGGTAATGCACATGGGGCCCCAGTAAAGAATCTTGAACTGCATTTCAGCGTCCTCGATCTGGCTTTCCGGTGCCCCTTTGGACTTCAAAGCCGCTACCCCCGCGGCTGCTTCAGTCGCCCGTGAATATACGGCAAGCTTCTCATCGTAGAACCTCCTTGACCATTGATCTTTGATGGCCGCCGTTTGATCGTCGGTTGCTTTAGCTTGGGCTTTGGACTGTGTCACGAGTTGAGAGAAACCGAAGCAGATAGATGCAATTACGCCAACAGCTCCGATAACGGAAATCAGGGTGTCGATGCGCTTTAGGCGCAACTCTTGGATTTGATCTTGTTGTTCGGTCATTGTGAGTAGAAGGCGTGCCACTATTCTCCACCTAACCTCAGCGTCCTTCTTGGGAGGCATGCCAACTTAAGTTCTAGTTACAAAGATTCTCACCTCGCTTGCGACTTGTCAATCGCACCTGGAAGGACTTCACCGTCTCAACTCCTCCGCTGGCTGGCTGTTTCCATATCCATTGGCGTAAGCGTACGTCGTTGAACACCATCCCGGAAGGCGATAACCGAAGCTCCACACAATCCACTCGACGAAGGCATCCGCGGCCCAAGCTCGCGGGAACCCTTCCGCGGAACAGTTTTGGTTTTGGCCTCCCGTTGCCTTGCAGGGGCTAGACAAATCCAGAACCTGGTGCAACATAGGAACACCCTCGGACAACACAGCCATTGGCTCGAAAAAAAGTGATCTAGTCGAATGCGTCTGCTATCTGCAATGTGCCTTACATACGCAGTGTCCGTAACCGAAATCACTGGACATCTAATCGCCGATTTGATACACAACTTCTCACGGTGGCGACGGGCGAGTAGCGGCTTTTTACGTACGAGGCGTTCCTTTCTCGGTCAGGCTGATTACCCATGTCCCGTATGCGTGGAATCCATTGATTCGAGTGGGTTGGCTCAAGCGGGAGATAGATCGGGATATGAGAACTCCAAGCCGCGAGGGCAAACTCCGAATTTGGAGTGTTTTCAAATTTAGGGTCCAATGCCCCTTCGTCTTGCCAGTTCTACTTGGTTGTTTCAGTTCCATCGTCTTCTCCGCGGTTACATCACGAACATCCGATGCAGCACTTCCAAACGAGAGCACGAAAACGGGGTTACGCTTTTCACAATCTCCTACTGAGTTGGAGATATTTAACGCCCGGGTTTTTGATGAGCCGCTGATTCCCATAGGAGGTAGACCGACGGAGGAGGAAAACAGCGCACTGGCAAACGCCCTTGTTGGCTACGCAGGACGAACGAACCTCGAAGACTTTTCAAGCCTGACCGGGTTCCTCACGCACTTCCCGCAGTCTCCATGGGATGGTTCATTGCTCCTCCACCTCGGAGTCGAGTACTACAATTTTGGGTACTACTCCAAAGCCCTAAACGCCTGGGAGCACTCGTGGAGAGGATGCGAGCACGTCAGTGACCCAAAATCGATGACCCAAGCGGACCGCGCTTTGGGCGAACTAGCTAGGATGTACTCGAAGCTGGGTCGGATGCGTGAATTGAGTGCTCTTTTGGAGTCAACAAAGGATCGGCCACTTTATGGCCCTGCCACGCAACTGATCAGTGCGGCCAAACAGGGACTCTGGATGATGCAACACCGTCCCGAAGTCTCCTTTCGATGTGGGCCGCTGGCCTTGGATCGCATTCTGTCGCACAGCGATCCGACAAGGGCGGCGAATCCGCTGGTAGAACAATCCAAATCGACTACGAACGGTTTCTCACTATTTCAGGTTGCGGGACTTTCCCGTGAGTTGGGAATGGACTACCAGCTGGCATTTCGATCTCCGGGCGCGTCGTTGATCGTGCCGGCGGTCGTCAATTGGAAAGTGGGCCATTATGCCGCCTTGGCGCAACGCGATGGGGCACGCTTTCTGGTTCAAGACAGCACCTTTCGCAACAGTGTTTGGATGACCGCACCTAGCCTCGATCAGGAGGCCAGCGGATACTTTCTGGTGCCGCGCGCTCCGCTGCCAGCAGGTTGGCGGTCTGTCTCGGATCAGGAAGCTCGGGGTGTTTGGGGTAAGGGAACCATCGGTAGCCAAACACCAGGGGCCACCACCAAATACGATTCGACCAGCGGCGGTTCTAGCGCCGACTCTTGCGGCATGACGACGTATACGATGCATACGATGTTGGTGAGTTTGACTTTGAACGACTCGCCGGTCGGATACACTCCGCCCGTTGGCCCGCCTGTTCGCTTCACGGCGACGTACAATCAGATCGAAGCCGATCAGCCGGCGACGTTTTATTACTCCAATCTCGGACAAAAGTGGACGTGCAATTGGATCTCCTATATTACCGACAACCCCACGAGTCCCAACGCGGACGTTTCGTTCTATGTGGACGGCGGAGGCACCTTGGATTTCACCGGGTACAATCCCGCCAATCAAACCTACACCGTTGAGATGATGAGCCAGGCACTGTTGGTCAAGACTTCCGGCTCCACCTATGAAATGCGGTTTCCCGACGGTTCCCAAAGAGAGTTTACGCTCTCGGACGGCTCGACAGGCACCGTGCGCCGCGTGTTCCTTACGCAGGTCGTTGATCCCGCCGGGAATGCGGTACAGCTCAACTATGATTCCTCGCTCCGGATCACCAACATCGTCGATACCATCGGGCAATCGACCTCACTGCTGTACACCAATGCGACTTTTCCTAACGCCATTACAGATGTGATCGATCCATTCGGCCGAGCAGCCCACTTCCAATACAACTCGTCTGGAATGCTCTCCCAGATAACCGACGTCTTGGGGTTGACCTCTCAATACAATTACGGTGCCAGCGACTTTGTCAGCTCACTGGTGACACCGTATGGCACAACGACCTTCACCAATGCTGGTACTGTGGCGAGCGGAGAAACATGGCTTCAGGCTACCGATCCTCTCGGAGAAACTGAATTCCTCGAATTCGATGACAACACTCCCATAGCCATGAGCGACCCACCCGCAATCGTCCCGGCTGGTATGGGCGTCGTAGACAACTACCTCGTTTACCGCAACTCGATCTTCTGGGACAAGAAGGCGTATGCGGACGGAGCCGGTGACGTGACCAAAGCTAGAATTTATCACTTCCTTCATGAGCCTGACATTTCCACGGAAAGCCCCATTTTAGAGAGCGTAAAGGAGCCGCTGGAGAATCGAGTGTGGTACACCTATGTGGGCCAGCCTGAAGGCAATGTCATTGGCTCGACTTCACGGCCTTCCTTCGTGGGCCGCGTTCTGGACGATGGCACGACCCAGCTTTCGGGGTACCTGTACAATGCCGTTGGAAACGTCACGAACGCCACCGACCCAGCAAGCCGCAACTTCACGTACATTTACAGCACAAACAATGTGGATCTGCTGGAAACCCACATGACACACAATGGCAAGGATGAATTGCAGAGCCGACGCACCTATAATTCACAGCACAAACCCCTCACCATTACGAACGCCGCCGGCCAGACTACCACGAACACCTACAACGCGCGCGGCCAACTCCTGTCGACGACCGATCCGCTCGGCGAGGTCACCAGTTTTTCGTATGACACGAATGGGTTTCTTCTCGCCGTCACCGGCCCGCTTCAGAACACGAACGACGTGACGCGCTTCACATACGACGCCTTCGGACGGGTCTATACCGTGACCGACACCGAGGGTTACACGCTTACATACAACTACGACGCCATGGACCGGAGAACGCGGACAACCTATCCCGATGGCACGTTCGATCAGTTTGCGTACAACCTCCTCGACCTGGCCGTCACCTGTGACCGGATAGGACGGTGCACTACGAATACGTACAACGCCGACCGGCAATTGGTCCAAACCCAGGATCCGCTCGGCCGCGTCACCCGTTACGAGTGGTGCCAATGTGGCGTCATGACGGGCTTGGTTGATCCGATGGGCCGTCCAACGCTTTGGGATTACGACGTACAGAGCCGGCCGAGTGCCAAACACTATGTGGACGGTTTAACAGTTTCGTACGTGTACGAAAACACCACCAGCCGCCTGCATTCGCGGTTGGATGAGCAGGCACAGCAAACAGTGTATCAATACAATCTTGACGACACTCTCGCCAGCGTGAGCTATCCCAACGCAGTGATTCCAACTCCGACTGTCAGTTACACGTATGACCCTGATTACAATCGCATCCTGACCATGCAGGACGGCATTGGAATCACAGTTTACAACTATAATCCGATTACTCTGGCGCCGGCTCTAGGCGCCGGGCAGCTTGCTTCCGTTTGCGGTCCGCTTCCGGACAGCACGGTGGCGTACCAGTACGATCAACTCGGCAGAGTGGTGAGCCGCAACATCAACGGAGTGGCCCAAACCATGACCTATGACGTGCTGGGGCGGCCGATCCTCGTGTACAATGCTCTTGGCTCCTTCAAGTACGGTTATGTGGATGCAACGTCGCGACTGGCCTCGGAGGCGTATCCGAACGGGCAAACAAACCTGTATTCATATTACAACAATCTTGGAGACCAACGTCTGCAGCAGATTCAGCACCTCTACCCCAACGGCTCGCTCCTGTCGGCTTTCGGCTATTCGTATAATCCTGTGGGGCAGATCACCGCCTGGACAAACCAGTGGGACACGCTGCCAACCCGCGTGTGGTTGCCCGGTTACGATGCGGCTGACCAATTGACAAACGTTGCCTGCATCGGCGGTTCTTCCCCGGTGACGAATTATGCCTATGCGTATGATCCAGCTGGAAACCGCACCCTGGCTCTGACCAACGCGGTTTCAAGTCAGTTTAACTATAATGCGCTCAACCAACTCGTGGGCGCTACTCCTGGCTTCACAAATACTTCGACCTACGAGTGGGACGCGGAAAACCGGCTGACCGCGATCAATCAGGGACCAAACCGGAGTGAGTTTTCTTACGACGGGTTGGGTCGACGCGTCGAGATCGTGGAAAAAACGAACGGCGTAGTGCAAACGGACAACCATTATCTCTGGTGCGGACCGGAGATCTGTGAAGTGCGCGATGCCAGTGGAGCAAATGTTTTGAGACGGTTGTTCCCGCTAGGCGAATCGTTGGTAGGCACAAACAGCAATACAAATTATTTCTACGCCAGGGATCATCTCGGCAGCATCCGCGAGGCGGTGGGCTCGAACGGGTCGCTTGTGACGCGCTACGATTATGATCCGTTTGGCCAAAAGTCAGTCATGGAAGAAGGCGTTCAAACGACGTTTGGTTTCACGAGAGATTTCGTTCACCAGAATTCGGGATTGTATCTCACTTGGTTTCGACCTCTCGACGGCATTAGCGGACGATGGCTATCTAGGGATCGATTAGCAGAGAAAGTCAGCAGAAATCTATATGTTTACGCCGGCAACAATCCTATCAACCGCATCGATCCAACAGGCCTTTGGCAGATAACGGTTGGAGGAGGCCTAGGTGGTGGATTGTTAATTACTATTGGCAACAATAGCGGACAGTGGAATTTCGGGGCTTATGGAGGCACAGGCACAGGGTTGTTTGCAAGTTTGGATCCAAACGACTCCGGCTGCCATACATCAGGAACCGTTTTTGGCATCAGGGGAGAGGGCGGGATTGGTTTAGGCGACAGCGTATCGGCATCTTCTGAGATCAATTTTAATGGAGAGAGCACTACAGATATCAACGTTTCTGACCCAATTAACACTGAACAGTCATGGTCACTGATCAATCCATCACCCGAGCCAACTTGGGGCTGGGGCGAAGGGGGCTTTATTGGCGTTGGTGCAACTACTTATTCTAGATAGCGATCAAATGAAAACGCATTTAATGCTAAGTTGCGCGCCGATTGTTTTCTTGATCGTCATTGGCTCTACAGCTTTTGGACAACAATCCAGCTATACTTACGATCCGTCTGGGAACACGATTGGTGTGGCACCCACCGCCAGCTCTTCTCCCGTAATTGAAGCGCAGCCGGAGAATCAGGTTTTCCAAACAAACGGGATTGAGAGCTTTTCAGCGGTTGCCAGCGGCGTGGGGTTGACCTATCAGTGGCTCTCCAACGGGGTGGCCATCGCGGGGGCAACGGGGGACACTCTGTGGTTTACAAATCTGCCCGCTGCGCCTTCCGGGAGTTTCAGCGTCGTCATCAGCAATGCGTCCGGCGTCGTGACAAGCACTCCGGTGGCGATTTGGCTCAACTCCAACTCACCGTCAACCAATTCGGTCTCCTCGTCAACCAATCTGGTCGCGAATCCGGGTTTCGAACTGGGAACGAACGGTTGGACATTTACGGGCGATGCGGGCGTGACAACATCTCCGCACACCGGCAGCTTGGATGCGTATGTAAATATCGCATCCGGATCGGTGGCTCAGGCAATTACCACTACTTCCGGAAGTGTTTATGTCGTCAGCTTTTGGCTCTCGGCAAATGGCTTTTCTTCCAGCGCCACGATCACAGCTTCCTTTGGCTCTACGACGGGATTTGCCAAATCGTACGGCTCTGGTGCGTTTGGCTACCAGCAGCAGACTTTCACCGCACAAGCCACCGGGACGAACACGCTGTTCATCTTTTCGGGTGTGATGAACGGCGGCACGTTCTTTCTCGATGACGTCTCGGTTATTCTAACAAATTCGGGACAGATGCCGCCGTTCACGCCGATCATCACGCCTGTCAGCGAATTAGTTGGTTCGGGAACCAATGCGACCTTCACGGTTACGGCCAGTGGTTCGCCCCCATTGAGTTATCAATGGCAGTTTGACGGAACGAACTTGATGAATGGCGGGAATATTGTCGTGTCGCCTGCCGGCACTTTGACCGTGAGCAATGTGACCGCTGCCAACGATGGGATCTATTCGGTTACCGTAAGCAACGCGTACGGCGCAGCCTCCAGCGCGGATGCCGTCCTAACATTTTCAACAAATGCAATTTCACCGCCAGCCAATCTGGTCACGAATCCGGGTTTCGAATTGGGAACGGACGGTTGGACGTTCACGGGCGATGGGGGCTGGGACAATCACGATCTTGCCCACACTGGCAACGCGGAAGCGTATGTCAATATCGCATCCGGATCGGTGAGCCAGACGATTGCCACCACTTCCGGAAGTGTCTATGTCGTCAGCTTTTGGCTTTCGGCGAATGGCTTTTCGTCCAGCGCGACGATCATGGCTTCGTTTGGGTCTACAACCGGGTTTGCCAAATCGTACGGCTCCGGCGCGTTTGGGTATCAGCTACAGAGCTTCACCGCGCAGGCGACTGGGACGACGACGGTGTTCACCTTTTCGGGGGTGATGAACGGTGGCACATTCTTTCTCGATGACGTGTCAATTGTACCTACAGTCCAAGTGGCTCCGCAGATTTCGATTCAACCCACAAGCCAGTTGGTCGTCCCCGGTGATACCACGGCTTTTTCCGTCGGTGTTGCCGGGTTAACACCATTGAGGTACCAGTGGCAGTTTGACGGAGTGAATCTCGCCGGGGCGACAAATAGCACGCTCATATTGAATGCGGTCGCGATCACCGACGCAGGCAATTACGACGTGGTCATCACCAACGCCTACGGCTCGGTTACGAGTACGACCGCAACATTGAGCGTGCTGGGAGTTCTCCCGGTGTTCCAAGCATGGCAACTGCAGTACTTCGGTTGCACCAATAGCGGTTCTCTCTGCCCGCAGGCCGCAGCAAACGCGGATCCATACGGCAAGGGCATCAGCAACACCAACCAGTTTCTCGCCGGACTGAATCCGACGAATCCGGCCTCGGTGTTCCGCATCGTCGCGATCAGCCAAGCGGGAGTCACCAACAAGGTGACGTGGAAGACATCCGGCGGCGATGTCAATGCCGCGTTGTTCAATGGCCCGACCGTTATCACCAACATCGTGCAAGGCTCGGTCGGCACGGCCAGCAGCGAATATAGCAACAACTTCACCGACATCAGCGGTCCGTTGATCATTGTCCCGCCCGGTGACACGGTCACCAACTACCCGGATGCTAGCGGCACCAACCACTACTACCGCATTCGTCTTGGGCCATAAATCTGGTTCATCACCGGCTACGACCTGCCCCACGAAGACGTCTATCCGACAAGCTCGCGGGAGCCCTTCGCCAAACCATGTTTGGGTTTGCCCCTGGCCCTAGCGCTCCATGCTTCCGGCAATTCGCCGAAAAGTCGGGAGCACGCCGTCCCGCAAGTGGTAAATCCTACCACTACCGCGGCAATTCTTTGAACCGATGGCGTCGGAACTCTGAACGAAATACCCCCACCGAAATCAAAAAGTGCCCCCAACTTTGATCGGTCCTGGTCCTGGACGGCATCGACTCTGAACTGTCTGGAGGGAAGTCTGAACAGACGGGGCGTTTGGTTGCGAGATAGGCCCTACGACACCTTACCGGCATTGCCTGCATCGTGAATCGCCTGAATCTCTGATTGTGAAAGCGCCTTGCTGTACAGTGATAGCTCGTCAATGGCTCCTGCGAAGTACCGGATTATGCCGGGTGTGCCATTGTACGCAATATTGCCAATGCTTGCGATGCCTCCCGTCCCCGTGTTGACGCTCAAACCGGCCGTTTGGCTGCCAATCTGAACTCCGTCAAGGTACATGGCGTTAGTATTGCCGGTACGAACAGCCGCGATGTGATACCATAGCCCTGAAGCCAAGGGTACAGGGATGACGAGGTCGTTCTGATTGGCAGCGGTATCGCGCACCATGAAGCGCAGCGAAGGAGAATCAGGAAAGCCGGAGAATTCCAGAAAGTAAGTCTGGTCGTTGGGAGCGATACCCGTGACCTTGTGAAGGACTTCTTGTGCCCCCACGAGAGAATCAAAACGACACCACGTTTCGATGGTGAAATCTCCTGCGGCAAAATCCATGCTGGCGTTGTTGGAGAGTGCGATGAAGCTGCTGGTTCCGTTGAAGAGGAATGCGCGGCCTACCTTGCCTTCGGTAAACGTCGCGCCGCCTTGAAGCGAGCCATTATTGCTACCGATTGCATCCTCGGCGCTGTCCTGAGCCCGCCACCACACCACGATGCCTGAAGGCACACGCGCTGGGTTCACTTCTGAGACCGCACGATAATACCCCGCTACGCGGAGAGGGGCGCTGTCGACGTAAGTATAGACACCGTCGGGAGGCATCGTGATTATGGCTAAACCCGACCAGTTCTTAAGGTGGATCGAACGCTCGATCCGATAACGTGAACCTCCCAATCCAGTGAAGCTGACCCGCACAGTATCAGCGGTCGTCGCCACAACGATCATTTCAGGTGTCAACCGTTGTGGGGGACGCGACGCAAGTTCAATTGCATCGATGTCGATTGGTGCCGATGAAGTTCCGCCGTGGTTCTGCAGGACAACGGTGTTTCGCCCCGCGACCAAAGAGTCAACGGGCACAAGAAAATCAACACAGTCTGTGATTTGCGGGGCAAGCTGATTGTACAACTCAGGAAAGAGTGTCGATGAAGTCGGCACGCCTAGGTGGCCGAGAATGTGTCCATTCAATTCCACACTCAGAGTGGCCGACTGAAGGTCCCCCCCGACGATCCGTAACGTGTGGCTGGCGCTGGAGTTCAGAGCCCCGATGTAAATTTCTGCTTCCATAGATGCGCTTGGTGCCAGTTGGCTGGCGGGCAGGCTAACATTCGGTCGATTCTCAAAGTCTCGGTCGGCGTCGTCAAGTCGTGTCGCGAGGAACAAGCGGTTTGTTTGAGCGAGCAACTCAGGACTAGGAAGTTGATTGAGGACCGCTCTTGGATCGAAATGCCTGAGAGGCGGATCTTCAGTTCGAGTCGCGTACATGTTGTAGAGGTAGAGACCATCCGCACCCCTGGCGTACAAGGCAGCCCCAATGCCCCGATAAGCTTCCGCTGTGGCATCCCGCCTCGGCCTATAGAAGGGTCCACTCGAGAGCAGGAACTCCAGACACCCGTAGGTAGCCACCGCAGGAGCGTCCAGCTTAAATGCCTCTACGTCCAAGTCCGCCGTTAGCCGCAGGAAGCGAGCAAGGGTAATCGCTTGAATGTAGCCGTTTTGCGCCCAAGTCTGCGGATCAAGCCCCAATTTAATGCAGCTTGCGAGCGACGACGGAACCCTAACCGCCACTTCCAGAGAGCGTCCTCTCGAATTCGCCACAGTCGTGCTGACGTTCGCCACCTGCGAAACGAAATCAGTCATCAGGTTTGCGTATGGGGAAGCATCCGCAGCGTTGAAAAAGGGTGGACCGCGCAGAAAGTCCAATTCGACACCATCAATCATCGCATAGCGCTCGAGTAACTCCTGGATTTGGTAAACGCGCTGCTGACGTACCTCCGCAATGCCAAAATCAAGAGTCGGGCCGCCTCCGGTACGCCATCCTGGATGCGTCCGGTAAAATGCATCGCTGTATGGCCCATTTGGACTCGCCTCCAATGTATGAACATCGTTCAGGCGTAAAGTTATGAACACTCGCAACCCCATCTCTTTTGCTTTTGCGAGCGCAACTGCATAGGGGTCGACGCCTTCAGCGCTCCATCTGAGAACAACAGCGGCGGCAGCCTCAAGAAGCACCCGCAAGTCGGGTGCCAGACTTGTGAACGAAGCGAGTTCACTCGGTGACGGAGGGACTCCGCCGTGACACATCTCCAAGTAGGCTCCAGGCCGACAAATGAATGCTTGCCCAACGTTAGGGCTCAACATCAAAGTCGTAACTCCGGTGTCAGCAATTAGAGCGATGTTCGTTTCGATGCTCGAGTCATCAGCACCTAAAAAGAACGTATTCCAGGCATCGTAGTTATAAAACAATGGCCGGCCTTTTGGCGCCGGGATAACTCCCGCGGAGATTGCCTTCGAAGCCAAGAACTGACGGTGTGTTAAGTGGAATTGTTTTTTCATGCTTTGGTTCGTTTTGCTGCCCGCATGGTAAGTAGCAATGACTCCCCCAGATGCTAGCACAATTCTCCAGCCATCGCACGAATGCATTTTCCGCGTAGAGTAGTCCCAAGGCTCAGTTCGCACCGAAAGCTCGCGACGGTAACGCGGCATGTTTCAGCGTGGTCAAAATGGTAGAAGATCGCAGAACTCTTAGCGAACTGTGGACAGAATATCGCCCCGGTAAATCGAAAACCCCTGAAACTCTGAACACTACTAGTTTCCAGTGGCTTCATTTCTGAAGGATTAGACGAGAACTCTGAACAGAAGCGTGTCCCGATCAGGGGACAACGGAACGGCACCACTCGACATCTGTTGACGAGTTTTGCCGCACCAAACGCCTTGCCGGGGAAACAGTTCCGTAGAGATTCACCCAAACGTAGGCAACACTTCCCCCATTTCCACCCCCATCCGAGGTCGACATTTCCCGAACCGAGGGAACACAAGGGCTGTTCTGTTACCCTGGTTGCCCCAATTTCGGACGGCTATAAGCACGATCATGGGAATTCAGGTTGGAAGGCGGAGTCTCACTGCACCGTCGCTTCCGTCACGCGACCAGGTGACCCCGGCAAGTTCGCGTCCACAAGCGGTCGTGCGGATTCCGTCACGGTACGGCGCATCAGCCGGTCCATTGCTACGAGTCCGTTGCGGGCCTTCGTGTCACAGACGTCCGCGTAGATCGCGGTGATCGACGGCGAACTGTGCCCTAATTGCCGCTGCACGAAACGTAGATCAGTGGTCGCTTCGTAGAGCATCGTGGCGTTGGTGTGCCTCGAATCGTGAAGTCGATGGGCTGGACAGAGTTTCTTCCACCGTTTGTACAGGCCAACCCGGCTGACGCGTTCCTTGCGATGCCCTTTGATCAGATAAGCCTCGGGATGCAACTCCCCCTGCTCCCCTTTCCACCGCAAGAACCATCGTATGTCGCGCTTGAGATCGGGGCTGATCTTCACGACGCGGGATTTCCCATTCTTGCCGCGACGGACGACGATCTCGCTTCTGCCGTAGCTGACGAAGCAGTCCACGACTTTCAGATCGGACATCTCACTTGCTCGCAGACCGGAAAGCAGGGCGAGGCGGACGAGCATCCAATCCTTCACGGGCTGGCGTTGGTGCCGCGACACCCCGCGCAGCCGGGACTCCTCTGCGGTACGGAGCAGTCCGACCAGTTCGTCCTTGGTCAAGAATTTGTCCGGAGTCAAAACCCAATCTTTCACATTACCTCCGCGAGCACCTGTCGTCCTTTGTCCGTCACCAGCCGTCCGCGGGCTGTGCGCTGGATCAGTCCCTGCCGGAGCAGGAAAGGCTCGATGCTCTCCTGTATGGTTTCCGTGCTTTCGCCGAGCGTGGCCGCGACGGTCTCCAACCCGACCGCGTCGTCGTTTTGGACGAGACATCCCAGGTAATCCCGGTCGGGGCGGGTCAGTCCGTTGGCGTCGATCCCCTTCAGTCGGAATGCTGCCTCCAATGCCTCCGTCGTTGCTACTCCGCCATCGGCCATCACGTAGTCGCGATACCACGCCAGTGGCTTGAGATTTCGGAGAGTCCTTCAACAAACCGCAGGATAAAAGCCTTGGCGTCTGCATCGGTTCGCTGGGCGGTAAAGTTCCTGAGCGGTATGCAACCATCTGCTTTGAATCCATCGTATCCGTCCCAGTGTGCCGGAGTTGGACTCCAATACAACGTCCATGCGATCCTCAGACATTGGTCCTCGTTGCCAGTGCATGAGCCGAGATTTTTGTACGTATCCGACCAGCTCTTATTGATGAGTTCCGTCAACGATGTCCGCTCGACTATTTCATTCCGGTAAACCCAGTGCATGAGATAGTTCTTTAGCAGTTCAAGCACTGACAGTCCCTTGCCCCGCGAGTTCATCAACTCGAATGTCATCCCAATCTCGCACTCCTCCTCAATCGCGTAGAACGTAAAGTGCAACTTTTGGGTAATGGCGTGGTAAATCTCTTTGAGGTAGTCCGCACCAGCAATGCCCCGCTTCGCCATTTGTTGGTCAATATGTTCCTGCAAGCGAGTGAAGGCAGCGATCAGGCGCTTCTCGTGCGGCGATCGTGGTTCGGTGTTTGCGCGCCCGGCTTTCAATAGATCATAGAACACATTGTTGGTGTCGTTGGCAAGAGTGAGCTTGCAAGTTGCGCCCGAATATAGGAAGTCGGAGACATCGCGCTCGAAGTCCCGTTCTCCCTGGTTAACCAACTTGATGGAAGCAGAGACTGGTGGGAATGTATCGAAATCAAAGATCGGCATCTTAAGTTCTATTCTGCGACCGCAGACCTAACGCTTTGCTGTCTAGTCTGCGAAGACTTGGCAAGGTTGGAGCCCATCTCCGAGATGATCCGTGCTGTCGGACCCAATCTCGTTGTTGCTCTTCTCATGGATGGACCACAACTGCCGAGCAGGTGGCCGGCCCGGTACGCGACGGTGTTGGCAGAGGACCCTGGGTGTTCCGTGCTTACTCTGACCAGCCTCGGGATGGCTCTTCTCAGTCGTCCACCATCCGGGGTGGCTGAATCTAGGGCCATTGCGCTTTGGAAGGATGCGAAATCGAACTCAGTATCCCAGATCGACCTTCCTATGGACGCGGAGGCTGCAGTATTGACCCTGACTTCAGATTGCACGGAGGAATTCACTGCGGACGGTCGAAGTGATGAAGGTGCGGCATGTCACTGGATATTGAAAGGTGTTCATCCGATCCGCAGGATTGGCAAAAGGTCCGCCAAGGCGACCACCACTTGACATTCTGGACAAGAGATGCTAAACACAGACATGTTCTTGAACGAAATAGAAGCAACGATTCTGGGTTTGGTTGCTCAAAATCCGGTTGCTAATAGGCGCCTGCTTCGAAAGCTTAATGGTCCAGCACTTCAGATTGGGCGGTTAATAACCGGTGTCGGCGCGGCAAGCAATGACCCTTCAGTCATAGAGGCTGCCAATGCGATGTTAGAGTGGGCTGGTCGATCAGCACCGACAGTTAGCTCTAACAGTGGGCTGCGGCAGCCGCAGGCCGTTCGCTAGAGATTATTCACTACTTTCAGTGGTCCTCCTGTTGATCCTCGCGATCTGCTCCTCCTATTAGCCAAGTCTCGCAAATTCAGATACGTTCCCCAAGACAAGCGTCGAACATAGTGCTACGCCAAATTGTTGCACACTCTGAGTTACGGGGACTACGTCTCTCTCATCAACCTATCTGTGACCGTGCGGGCACCCGGCGAGACAAGTTTTTCAGTGCGGGGCGTGAGCTTGGCTTCGCTCCTGCCACGGGGGTCACGTCAGCCTCCAAGCAGGTCGCCGTCCGTCCACGCATTGTTCGCCTTACCCCATTGCCAGATGTTGCCCATCGCCGGCTGCCATTCCGTGGACGCAGCACCTGTTTTTCGACTCCTCATGGTGCACCAAATTTTGTCAGCGTTTGGAGATGCCGCCAGCAACGGACAGCGCAAAACAGCAGTTTTTTCCACTTTCTGCCCCCAAAAACCGTGATCGTCGAAAACGGGAGGGATCCGCGACCGCGGCAGTATCGATGTGGCAGGCATAAATCCGTATCAATTCCCAGGTTTTCGTCGCCCCAAATCTGTTCACTCTACTGCCGTGCGGCATAGGTTTTCGTATGCCCTGCAGGCCTTGACTTCTCGACGGATCGGCCCGACCCTGTGGCCCCTTTTTGGAGGCGGGGTATGAAATTCGAATTTCATCCTGAATTGCTGCAGTATCGAGCCGACATCATGGAGGTGTTGGCCGAGGCTGGCTATCGATGGCTGTCCACGTTCAGGAGCATCGACATCGATCACGCGGACATGTTCCTGGAGGTCGACGGCGTACCGAACGAGGACACGGCGTGGGGGATTGCCAAGACGCTGGCCGACCGGTTTCCTTGGGGAGTCTGGGCGTATCGCAAGGACTGGGGCGCCGAGGATTGGGTGGTCATGCTTCTCGTGCGGGGCAAAGGGTTCTCGTTCGGCGGTCGTGGAGATGATCGACTCTCCCAAGGATCGTCGGTCGAAGCCGGCGCGACCGATTCAAAGGAACAAGAAAGCACAGTTGAGGAGGAACCGGACGGAACAACTGACGGACTTCTGATGCCGTCGCTTGGAGGATTTGAGATGAAGAGCAAACCATTGGCACCCGAGGAAATGTTGCGACGCTTCGCCAAGCTGCTGGAGGCCTTCACCCGCCGAGATTACATCCCCCAGATCGAGATCCATGCTCCCGTGCGCGCCGATGGCGGTACCGGTGATCCGCAGTGGGACGGGATGGTAAAGATCACCGTCCGACTGAGTGATCTGCGCGTCACCGTAGGACAGGTCCGCCAGATCGTGCCGCTGTTGAAATCCCGCACCGATTTACTCGACATTTTGGCGGAGACAATTCTCGTCACCAAACGTGATCGTCTGGATGCCTTCCTTGGCGATCTTCCGGCCACGATAGCGGATAGGTACGAGTTGCTGGCGTCGTTCCGTGGCATCCTGCACCACGGACTGATAATCCTGCCGCCGTCAGCGACGGAGTCCGGGCGGTTGGCGTTTCTGGTGCATTGTTCGGCGGTTTCAGAGGTGTTGGATGAGGAATTACAACGGGTCGCCGCGGAAGGGGCGGAGGAGGCAAATAAGAAATGATGGGCTGGGTTACCGGTGTGCGGACATTCCGTGCGCGGTCAAAGCCTGTGGTTTTGACAACGGCACTCGTCTGGCTATCATTTTCACAATGAGCGAGCAATTCCCATCCGGCCCGTGGCTTGGGTTTTACACCTACGACAGTGGCCGTGACCGTCATCGCATGGATTTATCCTTGGAATTTGGCAAGGGCATGATCGGGGGCGAGGGAACTGACGACATCGGACCGTTCGTCGTGCGCGGCCGGTATAACACGAAGTCAAAGGAATGCCACTGGACGAAGACATACGTCGGGATGCACGACGTGTTCTACTCAGGAATTCGACAAGGGAAAGGCATTCATGGGACATGGGAAGTCGGGCGGGCGGTCGGCGGTTTCAAGGTGTGGCCACTGGCAAGCGGCGCAGACGGGGATGAGGCTGAGCCTGAAGAGAACCTGCAGCCCGAGGAAGTGGTGGAGGCTGTCGACGAGTTAGTCGGGGCGAAGTAGACGGCATTCCGTGTGCACGGCAGCCAACCTCAAGCAGACGGATAGCCTCAATAGACCTCCAACTTGTGTGCCCCCGTCGTCCACTTCACGACGACACGTCCGTATTTCGACTTCGGCCAGCGGTACGGATTCTTCGGAGCGTAGTAAGCACGTTTCCACTCCGCCTCCGTCGGGTTCGGGACAACCGCGAAGGCGTCAGTCTTGGCGCATCGGAGCATGAGCTCCACCGTCCCGATGCAGGTGGAGAAGACCCACCTGTCGTGGTCGGGCTTGGTGTCGTTTTGGAAAATGAGCTTGTTGATTTGTTGTACGTTCTTCATTGCTCTCCCACTTGCATCATACGTGGCCGACCGCTGCGCCGGCACTTGACCAGAACCAAGTGCTGATCGACGCGAGACGGCCTTGTGAGATTCCGATTGTGTATGCGAACCGGTTATTTTAACATCGAACCCAGGTCGATTGACATTCCCGCCGAGGGGAAGCGGCTGCAGAAGTTTCGAGACGATTGGATGGACGACCTGCTAGCGGACAGTGCTTCCCACCGCACTATCTCTATTGGCGTCTCGTTCTTGCGGTCCTCAATTGTGGTGGGAGCAATCCGAGTGAATCGATTGACCGCAAGAGAGTTTAGTCGTAAACTCACACAATAATAATCAGCAGTACGACGATCACACCAATCCGCTTTACTAGGCTAGTGTGTAAAAAATGGCACAGCTCTGTTGTGCGGGCTGGCGCTAGTTTTCTTAGTGGTGTACGTTGGGGCAACTGGGTTTGCATGCAATTGGAGGAATTTCAAGGTTGAACAACATACCCTCACTGCCGCACGCGTGTTGAAACCCCCTTTGTTAACGCGAATCACAACGTTACTGCGATCGGTCGCCAACTTCGCGCTCTCATCCAGACGCATCCGAGCGGAACGAGAACCGTCCCGCATCCATGTCGCCATCGAAATCACTCCACCGCCGAACTGCGTGGGATGCAAGATTTGTGCGGGCCTAAAGCGTGACGGAAGGACCTTCGCCTGCGGTAAGGAGGTCGTCCCAGAACACGGTAATGTGACAGTCAATATCCACGCCATAGAAGCTATACAGGCTCCGACAAATGGCGAGTGCGAGTTATGGCTCACGATCAATCGCGACGCGCTGGAGTCCTGTTATCCAAACTACGGAGATTTGTTTGTGCACCAGAACTGGATGCCGCAGAAGGCGTCGCCAACAATTAAGTTGGCCGATCCGTCCGTGTGGAAGGAACGAACTCTGTCGGCACGCGAGAATCTAATTACGGTCCACTATCACAGATACGACGAGGACTATGATAACGTGAGTGTTTGGACATGGGATGCGCATCTGATGCGCACCCCCGTCCAGAATGAACTTTTTGTGGTAGGGCACGACGACTATGGACCCATCCTGCAATTTGACCGCACTGACTACGGCAAGAAAGGCGACTCAAACCGTATCGGTTTACTGGTTCGGTTGGCGAGCAACTGGAACCGAAAGGACGGCGGTGACAAATTCTGGAATCCAAATATGGGAAATGAGATCTATCTCATCGGCGGGATGAGCCACGTGTGGACACAGCGACCGGACACGAGTCCCCGGGTGGTTGGCGCTTACATCGACGCACCGAACCGGATCGTTCTAGGGATGTCTCGTCTGTTGAATCAAGGCGACGTGACACCGGACAGAATTACCATCACTGACGATCAGCAAGGACAACAATCTCCCATAGCCGCGCGACTTCTCTTCCACGAGGAGAAGACGACAACAACTGGGGCCGTGCTGGATATCGGGACGCCGTTGGACATCACTCGTCACAGTTACAAGGTGAGCGTGCAAGGTTTCGGCGATAGTGTGCGCATACTTCCGCGCACCATCTTGGCGGACGCAAAATTGTTTTATGACGGCACCGCAGTGCTCGGGGCCACGTACACGACGGAGCGTACGATATTCCGTGTTTTCGCACCAACCGCATATTCGGTACAGGTAGTGATCTATGACCAGACAACAGGCAATCAAGGGTGTGTGTCCCACGTAATGCGACCGGTGGGTAGGGAGTGGAGTGCGCTTCGTGGTCTGCCCAGCCTGCGTCTTGGCCCAGTACCCACGTGGCGGTCGTGGGATTCTTAGCAATTAATACCGAGACAGCGCGCTCGGCCACCACGCCGAGTTCGGGATTTGCTTGTTACATACAAGGGGGCCACTTTAGAATCGCTCCATGGCGAAGTGCTTACGAGATGGTGACGACCAAACCCGCGGCAGGTTGCCGATTGCGTGCGGCCCGGCGGGGGGCGCTTTCTGCCTGATCCGTTCATTGAGAAGGATTTGCGACTCTACCGAGTGCATGAAGAGAACGTTGTCACACTTGCTCCAATACATTAGTAGAGATGAGAGCCTTGTGTCACATAAGTCGAATGTGTCGGTGTGATGGCCGACCGGGATATTGCACGAAAACCAGACGCATTAACCGATCCACACGATGCTGAGCACCCCGAAAACGCAGAATGACGCATTGCTTGAGCTGATACCAGAAGCGCTACGAGATCTGGAGGAGGGTCGGGCAGACGGTGGGGCAGTGAATGAACTCGCAAGAGTTCTTATTGGTCCTTTGCGTGCATTCATGTCCAGAAAGGGGTGGGGTTTAGACGATCCGGAACGCGCGGCGTCCGAAACATTGTCACTTGTACTTGCTTCCCTAGACAAATATGACAGCAACCGGGGCGCCCCAATGGCTTGGGTGTGGGGACTAGCACGCAACCATCTCCATGAGCTGTTGCGGCTAAATGCAAAAGCAGGCGGTGCGATTTCAGTGCCGAACGAATATGAATCGGAACACGCACGAAAGCATCACTTGGCCATTGTGTCGCCGGAACAACGCGTGGATCTTCTCGCGGCGGTGCTCGGTCTGTCGGAAGAGGATTACCAATTGCTCTTCCTTCTTTTTGTCGAGCGAAAAGACGCGTCTGAAGTTGCTGAGGTACTCGGGATCAGTCCCGCCTCCATAAGACAGAAGAAAAGGCGTCTTGTGGCGCGCTTGGAGTCGGTTTATCGGTCGGGCGCGAGGCACGGTTCGAATAACAAACAAAGTCACAAGACAGTGGTGTAATTCAACGACTATTTCTATGAACTCAAGAAATGATTTTGAGAATTGTCTGGTCGACGCCCTTGAAACGTCTGGTGCGATTCGCACGTCCCAACCAGAAGTTCCCATCGCCAGTGGTAGAGCGATACGTCATGGGAGACAGGCCGATTGTCGGGAAGCCATCGCGCATGCGATATTCTTGCGGCGACTCAGGCGACAGTATGGCACCACGGGGTTTCTCGCTATGCCGCTGGACCAGTACATAGGTCACATCGGACGACTCGCGCAAGTGGTACTGGCTACCGACTCCGCGGCGTCGCATGACATCTCGCTGTCGTCTCGTCTCAAGCCATGGATTCTGTTGGCTCAGAAATTGGATATGACCGTACAACATCTTAATTTGTGGATCCGCATGTGGTTCGCTGAGGAATTCTCACGGCCTGTTGCAGGCACTGTGATGTCCCGGGGCAACCTCTCACCGCGTCCAAATCGTGAGATGCAACACTTCTCGAAGCTTCGCGAGAATGCTTCTCCGCACGAAGTTGAAACGGGGCTGTTGCGGATTGAAGCACTTTACACGGCACCGCAAAGACGCCAACTCAACGATGTGCTGCGCATAATCAATTGAAAGATCTGCCGAGCAAGCAAGAGCATTCGGATGACTCCGTTGCCAGGGCTGGGGACGGAGCCCCTCTTGTACGGGCATTAGCTACCGCCAACCCTCGTAATTTTCCCGTTCTCGCACGACAACTGATTCATCGATGGGGTAAGGCCCTGGGAGGGGAGACCGTGTTCGAGCCATCTGATACTCCGCACATTCAGTTCAGAACGCTTATTACTGGGCTGTATTTGAGGGGATTACAGGATAGCTATAGTATTATTCTGCCGCCATATCTTGATCCATCCCTTATCACCCTGTCGGCGCTGTTTAGTAACAGCACCCTTGAGAGTTCAGTGTTTGTTCTCTGCTCCTCCAAAGAGCAAAGCAAGGTCGTCGACGCTTTGCTACCGAAAGGACGCGCCTTTGTGCTGTCTCCGGAGGAGATCGAACAGGTTTTTCTCGGAGATACCAGACGCAACCGTGACGCCCTGCGCAGGGTTGTTACAACGAAAGCAGATAGCTTGCGGCGATTACATACCTTTGACACGAAACATCCGGCATACGGAGAGATGTTTTTTGGCCGCCGTCCAGAATTGGAACTCCTCGTGTATGAAGAACGGGATTCGTTCCTCATCACTGGTCCGTCAAAGATTGGAAAGACATCCTTACTTTTTCACTATCGATGGCATCTAAAGAGGACTGGTGATCCTCGCTTGGGACGTTCGATCTACATTGATTTACAGTCTTGCGCACGGAAATCGGAAGATGAGGCGGCACGATATTTCGCCATGCATTTTCGGGATGTTCCGTATACCTCCCAAGATCTTAAGATAAATGAGATGCAGAATTTTCTGTACAGCGTTTTAGACAGAATGGGAGGGCCGTTCGAGATTATTCTTGATGAGGCTGATGGAGTTTGCCATACGCAACTGCTTATTACGATTGCCCAGTTCGCATCGAGTAGTCGCAGTCGATTGATTGTCACCGGCCGAGGTGCGCTCCGTCGCTTCTGGCGAAAGAATCAGGCAACTGCTCTCGGTCGGTTGCGGGACCTTCGATTTCAAGCACTGAATCCCGATGAGGCCTGGCAACTCTTCAGCCGTCCCATCGAGGCTCTTGGCTTACGCATTGATTCTCCGGATATTGTCCGAGAATCAATTTTACAGCAGACTTCTCGAATGCCACACCTTGTTCAGGGCTACGCGCGCTCGTTAATCGGATTGCCGTCACTCCCAACTGTGGGCGTCATCACGCCAATGATGATGGGCCGCGGGCAGGATTCGTTTGTTGGGTTTGGCATTCTACGGACTCACTTGGAAGATCTTCAAAGCGATCTGGCTCGAATTGCGGCAGTGGAAGTGCTTACCGACTTCCGCACTGGCCTCTATACTCCCGAGAGGATCCAGCACGTACTCAGGCGACATGGATGCGCCCTGAGCATAGGCGAAGTCATGGATTTGTGCGACGACCTCGTTATGAACTGCCTCCTTACTTGGGAACACACCGACTCGTATGGGCCTCCCAGGTGGGATATTTGTGAGGTGGCTCAACGTCAAAGAGAGTACCTAACATCTCTTCGACGCGAGTGTTTGGATCGCGTTATGGCGGGCGATAAATGAGCTTTGAGATACAGTACCGGTATTGTGAATTAGGCGAAACACTGGCAGATGAACTTCTTTTGCATGTGCATCGAGGGGAGAGCTTCGTGCTGCTGGGTTATCAAGGTGTTGGGAAAAGACACGCTCTCGCGATACTTGGAAGCCGATTAGAACGGGAGAATGTGCCGCATCTTGTCGTTTTCCTTCGCGATAATCATATAATAGTTACCGAGGCGGAATTGCTTAAAGCCCTCAAGATGCGCCTCCGTCATTTTCGATGCGATGGAATAACCGAGGCGCTTTCGGGCGCAACAACTCTCGCGGATTGGTTCCACCGTCTCGGCGAAAGGACCGAGGGCAATTGTCTGCCGATCGGTTTCGCAAATATCGATTGGTTGGCGGACCCTCTTAAGGAACAATTCCTCACGCTAGTCCGGAATTCTGTACAAATGCGTCGCCTAGTCGTCGGCATTACCGGCGAAAGTCTCCTTGCTAGGACTCTTGCGAAGGAGACTTCGCCATTCCAGTGCGCCTATCAATTTGTACTGACCGGGTATAACAGAGAGACAAGCCGCAAGTTTTTTATGAAGCGAGTCAGCGCTTATGGTTTGCGATTCTCCGATTCAAAGGAGCCATCTTGGAATGCTGAAACCGCTTTCGAATGCCTTTATCAGCGAACTGGTGGGAACATCACATTATTGAGGGCGATCTTGTGGGAACTCAGCGAACATCGTCTGCGCTTCGATTCAGAACTTGAGTCCGATTGGGGCATTAGACGATTCGATGTCGAACAGGGCTACTTCGATCACACATCCATTCACCTTTTCGGGCTGAGGCCCTTTCAGGCGGCTAAGTCACTAATCCAAGAGCACAGAGACGCGCTCCTTCGCTTGGAGCAACTACTTGATCGAATCCAAGCAGCTTGCGATCAAGGTTTGGATCCGGAGATTGCCAGCACCGCGACCTCAATTCCAGCGGAATGCGACACCCCCGAGCCGCTCGAGTTGATGGGTATTGTTAAGCGGGATCCTGAAACAAATCATTTGGTGTTTTCGTCGTCGTACGTCGCTGAGTTTGCTATTCACTATTTTTCATGGACATGCCGAGGCGACTTCCATGCCAAACAGGGTAATTGGCAAGAAGCGTTCGAGCGCTACAAGAAAGTCAAAGTTCCCGAGCGGCTACGTCGTCCAATCGGGGAGAATGATTTTTACATACTGGGCGCCATTGTAAACAGGCTTTGTCGGCATTTTGCTGAATGCATTACGAAGGAGGATTCGATTGACCAGTTAAGTAGTCTTATAAGCGATAGCGGCAAGTTACTCTTCGGGCTAAAGTCAGCCCGGGTAATCCAGTTAGACGAGAGAGGCAATTGGATCTTCCACCAAAACCGAGAGGCAACACCAGACGATTTCGATGCTCGGATTCAGACCATCAGCCGCATCGAACCACCGTATCACACGCGCAATGAACTGGACGACAACTACTTGTTTCACACAGATCCATCATGCCGCACATTGGTGGTGCGATCTCGTCCCGGGAGACGAGGGAGACCGGAAATGAATCCGCGCCACGCCCTCTTATTCGAATCCGACGAGGAAGGGCCCGTAATTGAAGGACTACGATTGCGGCTTCTCGGAACAATCGCGACAAGTTTTCTAACGTGCTTTGATGAGGCGCGGGTTCATAAAAGAATGTTTGGAAGTCGGCTCCGACTCGGGGAAGCTTTGCAGAAACTATTCCAAGGCGAGAGTATTCGGGAAAGTCTGGAAGCATTGGGCGGGTATTTGCATACAGAGTTTCTCGCTACTGGAGTTCGGCTTTTCTTAATTGATGCAGGATCTGGGGATCTGAAATCCTCTAAATCGTGGGGATTTAAGGACCAAGCACTGCGACATCGGTTTGATTCCGGAGGGCTTACACTAAAGAAGGGGGTCGATTCAGAATTGTGGGCGGCGCTTTCAGAAGGGAAGGCTGTGGCATTTCGATGGTGTCCCCCGGACCGCACTATACCGTCATCCAACACCGATCTGCAGTACAGGTCGATTCCACACAATGCGTATTCGGACCAAGTTGAACGCCAGCCGGGTGATTTCTGGATAGACTTTCCTCTTTTTGTGGGGGATGTCCCATATGGCAAGCTTACACTCGCATTCCCGTCACACTCACCTCCGCCCGCGCGATACATCGACGATCTCGGAGTCATCTCGGAAATTCTTGCGCATCATCTCAAGAGGTTTGAGTCTGATGGCATGCGCCTGGCAGAGGCGCGCTCTCTTCAGCAACGTGCTATCGCGGTAACAGCACACGATCTGGCCACGCGGATTTCATCCCTGCCTATCTTTTTGGCCGACTACCGCGATCTTGAAGTATTACTCACGGGAGGCGAGCAACTCGAGATTAGGCGAATTAACGACCGCTTCCAAACGCGGCTTCAGGCGGCAATGGACGTTTTAGAGCGAGCGAAACTGCGACTTTCTGAGGTGAAGCCTGTTCCCTCTGAGTTTAACCTATTGGAAGTGGTTCACGACGCTCTGCGTTCAATCGACCGAGCAAGCGGCGCAGGCAGAACTGAGGTTGTGAATCCGGGATCCGATAATGGAATACTGATCAACGCAGACAAGTCCCTTCTGTCCGGAGTATTCCTCGAGCTTGTGTCAGATTCCGTAACGATGTACGCGGGTAAAGCGTCGCTTCAGGTCCAGATTCGAATTGTACGACAACCCGAGAACAACCTCGTGGTTGTGGATTACACTGACAATGGCCCTGGTGTGCCTGAACAATTGAAGGAGCGAATCTTTGAATACTTGGTCTCATATCGCCCCGGGCAGAAACGACAAGGACTTGGAGTAGGACTAGGATTCGTCAAGGAAGCGATACACGCTCACCACGGCACAATCAAAGAGGTGGGACAGTTCGGTCAAGGAGTGCACTTTCACATTGAACTACCAATCAAATTCAGGTCGCCATGAACCCATACATCAATAAATATCCAGTTCGCCTGTTGGTTGTCGAAGATCAGGAGGTAGATAGAATCGAATGCGTAGATCGCCTCCGCCGGAAGTTTCCCAATGCGCATATAGAGGAAGCCGGCTCGCGTGATGAAGCTTTCGGGCGGGTATTAGAGGCCCATTCGCATAATCTTCCATATGACTGTGCTGTGTTGGATCTTAAGATTCCGAATTCGTTAGGGGAGATTCCCTCCCCGAACACCTCCATTGCTCGGCTTATAATCGACAAGTTCGGGCGCACAGCGACGCGGCTCGTCCAGTGGACAGCGTATCCCGAAGACCAAGCAATAAGACAGTTTCAGGACGACAACAAGATTCCCCAGTCGGGTATCGTTTATGAGGTGATATCAAAGAGAGAGATGGAATGGCCGGTGAAACTGGAGCAGTTTATCTATCGCTTAATTGCTGAAAAGACAGTCGGGCGTTGGCTGGATGATCCGTATTTTCAGAGAATGAGGCAGCGATCTGCATCTATCGCCTCCAAACGCCCAGAATTTGATTGTCCGCCAGTCAGCCTCCCCGGCTTCCTGAGCGTGCTCATGGAAGTCTGGACCTTGCTTGAGAACTACCGGAAATCCGAGGCATTGGACACATTTCATGGTTCTGATTGGGAAATCACTGAGGAAGGTGGACAAGTCCGCTTCCGACATGAGCGGGTAGCACAGGCAATGCAAGATGCTCGCGAAAACGCAAAGATCTTTGAGGATATCATGTTGCGCAGAGACGAAAAGCCCTAAGGCGCATCATGAACACAGAGGCTATTCGACAGTTTTTTGAAGAGCCTGCGAACGGTTGGGAAGCCCGTGGTATTGGGGCCTTTGTCAGGTACATTTGGCCCAAGTCGGAGCCACCTCGATGGCGCACTCCCACCAAAACTCTACACGCCGGTAGCTCTCGCGCATTTTTGGGAAGTGTTCCCACCAATAGCGCCCACTTGGTCGACCGAGCGCTGGACAAGGTCGGCAAGACTTTTGAGGAATGCGGTTTTAAGGTGGAACCGTCGCCGCCATGCAACGTGATTCTGTGGGACATGACGTTCCCTACTCCAGAGGAGTGGGATCTGCCATTCCATCTTGATAGGCCATGTCCAGTTACGTTCCTCGCCAGCGATGATGGCTCGTCGGCCCTCATTTTGTTGCCGACTCACGATATGGGTCGGTTCACCGAACATGATCAAGCTTGGTTGGAAAGCTCTGCGATTCACGAAGGGTTTCATGCGCTTCTTGGGCGATGGGTGGGGCGTTCCCAAATCATGCAGCTTCGATCAAGAGATTACTGGACGAAGTTTGAGGAAATGTGCGCTGTAGCCTTGGAGGTCAAGCTCCTTAAGCAAGAAAAAGCATGGATGGACTTTGGACGGTCATGGCAGGCCACATTAGGACTATCGCACTGTGATAATAACTGGTCAGTATATCTCGACCCTGCAGATGGCGACTTCACTAACCCAGTTAATAGAGAGGATTATGGTCACTTTGCCCTTTTGGCGTTCCTAGACGAAGAGGTCTGGTCGGAAACGACTGGCCATCCGCATTGGCTGAAGGTGGTATGGGAAGAGGGCAGGAGGCTGGGGCCTTCTGTCACTCCCTGGGAGGTTTTGGACAGAGAATTGAAGAGTCACGGAGGTGCGATTGGATTGTTCCTACGCTACGTTGTCGAGGCGACATTTCCATCGAAACCGAAGGGGGTGCTGGCTCAACTACATAACACGTTTGGCAGACCAGCATCTGCTCTTCTAGAACGCGGGTCAGGGCTGAAGTTCTTCGCAATAGGACCGATGGCCGCACAACTGCTCACCTGTCGTCTCGATAAGGGTGCGCCAGCGGGATTGATAAGGATAGTAGACTATCGCTCACTTAATGACACTGTAGTACGAGCCTTTGAAGTGGATCATCTTCGTGTTCCCGTCGAGATTGAGGTCGGAGAACCCAAAATCCAGGGGAAATCAAAAATCTGGGAAGTCAATCTCGGCAAACTTTCAACGCATGCGTTTGAACTTGAACTAATGGTAATTCAACCAAATCACGCTGGCCGCAGTCTTGCGTTTACAGCAGAATGGACCTAGCGAACTGTCATTGTTCCAAGTTGTTCGGAGAAGTCGGGCGATGCCAAAATACCGATGGACCGCGCGGTTGCAGAAACTGGTTATCCTCACCAATTCGCACGCACCATCTTGAAGGCTCTTCCCAGTGATTCTATCCACACCTACCATACTCGGTCAGGATCAGCGTGAGAACGCCGTGAAATGTTTGCTGAGTCAGATTCTGATGGACTTCCTCGTGTCGAAGCACGGCTTCGGGCATACGCTGGCGGGTCCAGGTAGGATCGTAGATCGTCGCCTGGTCGCCAGGTTGATACACTCCCTGCCGAAACACCCCTTCACGCGCAAACCCGCGCGACATGACGTCCAACCGTTTGTTGAGTCTCGGGAGTGCCGTCGTAGTCATGTCCTTTGACGCGAGGGTATGTGCCAGGTCAACTCGCGAGCGCCTCGGCAATACTTCGGGCGACTGTCGCGTCATTGAGGTATCCAATGATCCCGTGCCGATTATCGGTCTCGTTGCAGACCCGGTTGTAATTGGTAATTGCGGGATCCGTCTTGAAGTAAGGGTCCTCAAGCGGATTTAGCGCAACGATGTCTCGTTTATCGTACGCGTTGTACCAGAGCAGGTCTGCCGACGGATACCTGAGCACGCCGAGCTGGCTGCTGATCGTGCTGATCCCGAGTGGCGAGCCCACCGTGATGAATCGGCGCAGCTTCACCCGATTGCTTTGCTCGAGCAGGACTTTGTACGCTACGACCGTGCCGAGTGAATGAGCAACTACAACCGTGGGCTCGTCGGTCAGCTTTGCGATCACGAAGTCGTTGATCTCACGCGTGGCGTTGTGATCGCTGATGTATAGGTACACATCACGGAGAAAGTTTTCAATCGTGTGGGATTCGAAGTCGGTAAATCGTCTGTCGATCAAGCGTGCGATGGCTTGCGTCAGTCGCCAGTTCTGAATGCCTTTTTCAGTGGCCGGAATCGGGCCTGCTTCCATGGCTACCTCGGCGTCCGAGATACCAGCATTCACTTGCATTTCCCTGAGCGAGCTGCGCAAGAATTCTTCGTATGGCGAGACAGCCGCAGCGCCCTTGGGAGTAATTCCCTTCGGCATCGGGAGCTTCGACCGGGCCACACGCGCGTCGAGGGCATCGCCGTAGTATGGAAAGTCAACTGCAAGTGAACTGGGATAGAAAATGCCAGCGGCCTTGTAGCCCTTCTGCAACGTCTCGGTCCAGGTATCCTGGAGTTCGGAAGCCTTCTTGCCTCCCTGAGCTATACCGTGTACGAGTAACAGTCTCATTGCAGATCTCCGGATTTGACTGCGTCAAACACGATAGATGCGCCGCGTCCCGTGAAGGTTGACCAAAGTGAGTTGGAGAGAGACCGCGAAGCCTCCGTCAACACCTGAGGAAGCTGAACGCCATACGCGCGCAGAAGGTTCCACCCCTGCGTGAGCATCGGACAAAACGGCACTAAAGGATTTACGCCCATGCGCTCGCGCGCTTCGCCTGACAGCATCAGCACGTCGAAGAGCTCGGCCTTCAGGTCGCCCCACATGTACCCCAGTATGTCGCGAATCCGGGCGTCCATCCCAGCTTGGGCAAACGCGTATGCGGCATAGAGCCCGAGCGTGGGATCCAAAGCCTCTTCAACCCTGATACGCTCGGCGAGGTGAGCGGCCTCCATCTCCGATCTCACGCGAAACATGTTGCGGTCCACCGCCACAGCAACGAGGGCACGAAGGCGGTCGATTTCACCACGACGAGCGTTGTAGGCACCCCAGCGCCGATTGTTCGAAGACGGAACGTAAGCGACATTAGCGAGTCCATCGTTATTGAATTGCGCGTGACCCAGATAACCGCGTAACGCGGCCAACACCGCGCACCTCCCATCCGACAGGCGAACAACGACAGTCGCCGCGGGCCCCCATGGAGAGACTCTCACTGCATCGCCTCGGGGATCATTGATGGCGTTGAGAAGATCGACCTTGGCGCTCGCGGTGGGACTGACCGCTACGTCAGCGAGTCGGGCGCCGCGAATGATGAACCCCGTCTCAGTCTCGAAATGATCTGCGGCGGGATCAGGAATGCGCGAGTTGATTTCATCACCGCTGACATCATCAGGAGGCGCGATCAATGCCTCACGACCACCCAGTATATCAGAGACTGCATCTGCCGCCGCGCGTCCCGGCACGACACGCACGGATCGCCGTCGAGCCGCGAGGTCCGGACCTCCAACAGGACCCGGCCCGCGAGGCTTTGGTGGTTGGGGAAGTGGCGGTGGCGGAGCAGGCGGAGGACCTCCCGCCGCAGCCGGGTACTTCGGGCGCACCCGCGCAATGTATACGTCGTCCGCCGACGGCACACTCGTATCGAGTTCCTGTATCGGGTTTCCGTCGACACCGTCGAGTATGGCATTGACTCGTGCCTGAAGCACGGTCTCGAGCAGCCTATTTGTGACAACGGAAACCGTATCCACACCGTCGTGGATCTGCTTTACGATTTGCGGTTCGGGATTGTCGAACGTGGAGAGGATGGCCAGCGTTAGGACGCTCTGCTCAGTTCCGTTGATCGGAATTTCGTACGCTGGCCGCGATTCGCTCGTCGCCTTGAAGTAGTCGATTTTCGAAATCGGTTTGATACCGTGGCTGGGAAAGCCGTCAACGCCGTTCACAAGGCTGCCGACGTCGGTTTGAGGGATCGTCCGGCACGCATCGGAGATGAACACGACGTTGGGAATCCCGCATTGCCGCGCCGTGCCCATCGCGCCCTCGAGATTGATCGCCTCGGCGGTGTACTGTGGAGCGCCTGAGAGTAGCCAGTGATCAGCGCGCGCGTGCCATTGTCCGTGACCTGAAAAGTAGACGACCAAGATATCGTACACGGGTGGCTTAGTCGCGAACTTGTTGATTGCCATCAACACTTCCTGCGAGGTGACCGATTTACCGGGGCCATCGGTTAAACACGCGACATCGAAACCCTCGTGTCTGAGCCATGCGGCGACCTCTCGTGCGCCGCGCGCCGCCGTCTTCAGCGGGTCCAGCCCTCCGGTCTTGTCAACGCCAATTATGACTGCGGCGGCTTTTCGCATGCGCGACCTCCGTTGTGGGTTATGAAAAGCGGCTGTATAGGAACACAGACCGACGCGACGTGCAAGAAATCATTACGTAGCGAGCCAGGGAC
>Ga0206923_1005_pt1 | contig 68094 bp, 72 predicted proteins | sample Alteio_BWOrgHeat_64_FD_152961 | JGI IMG/M metagenome (GOLD analysis project Ga0206923, IMG submission 152961) | Enriched cells from forest soil in Barre Woods Harvard Forest LTER site, Petersham, Massachusetts, United States -... | ecosystem: Environmental > Terrestrial > Soil > Temperate forest >...
AAAAGCAAAAGCGGGAATTTCGTCGTTCTATCTCCAGATGATAAGGATTTTATCCATTTTTCCAGAGACGACCAGCTTCAGAGGATCATTCAGAAATATTGGTCTCAGGGCCCAGAATATGTCGTATTGAAAATCGATACTGGCAAACTTCCGGGAAAAATGGTGTTTGAAGCGAATCCAGGCGGAACGAGCAAATACTATCATCTTTACGATGGATCGATTCCTCTCGACGCAGTCGTTGAATAATTGTTTCCCTATTCTGGCGGATTATAGTAGCAACGCAATTCGACCATTTTATTATTTTTCCATTCGATGAAATCGACTCCGTTGAGAATTACATCATCCAGAGTGATTTTAAATTCAAGAATCGTCGTATTTCTGTCCTGGAAGGAATGGATGACCTCGTAACGGACTTTTTGCGTTTCGCCGAATTGTTTTTTCAAAACTTGGACAACGGCTGTCTTTCCTCTGATCCATTTTAAAGCGGGATCGTATAGGGAAAAATCATCGGCTAAAAGTTTTCCGATCGCATCTGCATTCTTGTTAGTAAACGATGCGGCAAATTGCAAGGCCATACTTCTCATGGTCGCTTCTTGTGTAAGCATATTTCCTCCATATTTCTGCTCAAAATATCTCTGTTTGCTATATTTGACAAGGCTATCAAAAGAGGTTTGCATGTCCTATATAATCAACGATCCAGTTGCCCCGATGAGAGAATCTCCGGCAGGAAATTCTAAGGTAGTTTCTCAAGCTTTATTCGGCGAGGAGATAGGCATAGAAAATACTTCTGGAGATTGGCTATTGATTAAAACGCCCGATGGCTATTGCGGCTGGGTTGCTTCTAACTCTTTAGTTTTTACATCGAGCGCATACAAAAAATGGGAAGTAGCGGCTGTATCCGGCTTAGCGGGGCCCATCTATTCCGTTCCAGATATAGAATTCGGCCCCATAAAAACAGTTCCCTACGGATCTAAATTGCGGGTCATCGAAGAAATCGATTCCAGATGGATGAAAATTCTGAATCCCGATGAAAGGGAAGCTTTTATCCAAAAAGGGGACATCGCGTCTGAAAAGACCATTAAAAATAAGAAAGGCCTCATCGGATTCAGTAAACGCTTTCTAGGACTTCCTTACATTTGGGGAGGGAGATCGAGTTTTGGATACGATTGTTCCGGTTTTGTCCAAATGTTGTACGGCCGATTGGGTATTTTATTGCCGAGAGACTCAAAGGACCAGGTTCAGGATTCCCGTTTTTTCCAGATTCCTCTAGAAAAAATCGAACCAGGCGATCTCCTTTTCTTTGGCAAAGATCAAGAAAAGATCCACCATGTGGGTTTATCTCTTGGAGGCGGAAAATTCATTCACGCGAGTGCAAAAGAAAATAGGCCTTATTTGCGGATCAGCAAACTTTCCGATTTTGCATGGAGCGGCGCCCCAGACTGCGCCTATCCATTTCGGACAGCTCTTCAATTGCGCAGATAATCCGCGATTTCGCGATCTAGGCAGGCATCGATATCGCGTCTTTGTGTTAATATGGATTTGCAGATATTCGTTTCAAAATAGGAAGGCTTCGAAGGGACTACCGGAACGAAAAAGTTAATCCAATTCGTAAGGGCATCTTCAGCTTTTCCGATCATCAATTCGCCGATTTGATACGGGGTAAGGCCGGCTTTTGCGCCCTTTTTTAATAACAATCCAGCGATTTTGAGCCTGGAAAGAACTGCAGAATCTAAAGAGGGGAGTTTTCTTTTGAGCAAAGCCGCATCCGCCTCAGGGTCTAAACGTTCGATATAGGCCAAATCTTCTTTGGAAAAGGGTTTTTTCGATTGGGTGAAATTCATCCAATTAAAGCGGAGAGAGGATGCGTTGCCAGGTAAAGTAAACCCATGGTCGATGGGATGGGTATGCCAATCTGAATCAACCAGGAAGTTTTTTAAATGGCGGTCGCAATTCAGAGTCCGGATATCCAAAATGGCGATTTTATGAATGTCGTGGACGGGTATTTTATGTCCTTTCGCGTTGCTTAAAAAAGAGGGCAATATTTGGTAATGGTCCCAAGCCTCTTTACAGTCTGGGACAAATTTCTGGAATGAACCTTTGTATGTTAAGTGGCTGTCTCTTCGATATTCGACTCCAAAATGCTTGCGAGGAAAACGGGCGATGACCGTTTTCGGGACGTCTGCGAAATGTTCTCTATCGATTAAATATACAGCTCTTTCTCTTAAAAAGGATGTGCCGGGTTGGATCGACATGAGGTTGAGAAAATCGCCAACATTATCATATCCTTTTGGATTGGCTCCATTGCCTGCTTCGAGTTCGCCGGGTTTAAAAATCCCCAAAGGTTGATTCAGGCGATTATATAAAATATAAGATCCGCTGATCCCCTCTGCGAGCACAGTTGGCTTTTTCCCTTTGTCTAAGGCTAATTTAGCCTCGACGATTTCGGGAGCATTGAGCAGATGCTTTAAATTGCGCCACGTTTCTTTATCATAGAGAGATGGCCTAATTCTTTTGAGGGCATTGACAAGCTGCATAATGGGTTTTTTATGAAGCAAAATCGCATCTTGGTTTTCGTCTAACGGGAGACATTTATGACAAATCGCAGAGAACAGGCTTTTGCAGCAATCGTCAATGGCCGATGCGATCCTTTTCGAAGGGGTATTGAGGCAAAAGATGTTTTTAATGACAAACCAGATTTTGGATTTGCCTTGCAAGGAATGCAGCTCCCCTTGGGAATCCGCTTCCAGCCATTCTCCTTTTTTTCTATGAATAAGGAGCTGATAATTATTGGAGTTAATAATTGAATTTATATATATAAAATTATTTGTCATAAAGAATCTGATTTTTTATTTAATTAAACACCGGCAGAAAGTAAAAAACAATAATAAATATTAATATTAGTGAGCGATCGCCCAGAAGAAGAAAAAGGCCATGGCGACTTTAGCCCCGATCACCATGACGATCCGATGAAAATGGCGGTCGACGAAACTCTTCACGCTTTCACCCCAAATCACCATCGCCACTCCAACCAAGGAAAAGCGGAGGAAGCGGGCCAGGGCCATATAAGTGACAAAAGGGAGAACGCCCAGATGAAAGACGCCCGCAGTCAGGCTCAGGGCTTTTAAAGGGAATGGGAGCAGCGATCCGAAAAAGACAGCCCAGACCTCGTAATGTTGGAATTGGAGGGATATCTTATTGAAAAAAGCGGTAGAGATGAAGTGGGGAACGACATAGGACCCGATCAAATCCCAAAGAAAATGGCCTAGGAGATACCCGATCAGTCCGCTCAATGTTGAAGCAATGGCGGCAATTCCAACGTATAGGAAAATATTCTTTCTATTCTGCAGACAGAAAAACATGAGGACCGCATCGAGAGGAATAAAGAGGACCAATTCGAGGGCAAATAAGAGCGCGATCCAAAATGGCGCTTTCTCTGAATTCGCCTTTTGCATGGCCCAATTATAAAGCCTGGTCGTACTCTGTCTCATAGATAAAATTCTTACTTTACTATTGCCCCTTTAGTTTAATCCATTCAATCATAAAAAGAAACCATTTACAAGACTCTTACAGTGAGGGATTAAAATTCAAAATCAATAGACACAATCAAAAAATGGAGAGGGAATCCTTCAATAAGATTATTGACGAAACCGAGAATTTCTTATACGTTCGCGATAGATCGAGGATTCTTTTATGAGCCATATATGGGATAAACAGCCGAAGGGCCTTTACCTCCTTTTCTTTACCGAACTATGGGAACGCTTCGGCTTTTACATGGTTCAAACGATCCTTGTTCTTTATATGAGCAAAGGTCTTAAATACAGCGACAATGCAGCCTATCTTGTTTATGGCGCATTCAGTTCCATGCTTTTTTTGACTCCCGTAATCGGGGGATACCTCGCAGACCGCTTCATCGGATTCCGCCAATCAGTTGTCTTCGGGGGGATTTTGTTTTTGATCGGCTACGCTGTGATGTCGATCCCCAGCGAAAGGGCTCTTTTTCTCGGGTTGAGCATTGTCGTCATTGCCAATGGCTTTTTCAAGCCGAACGTCTCCTGCCTAGTCGGCGAGCTTTATCACGAGCACGATCCTCGGCGAGACGGAGGTTTCACACTTTTTTATATGGGGATCAATATTGGATCTCTGATTCCTCCCTTATTTGCAGGGGCGCTTGTCGCCGCCTATACATGGGGTTCAGGATTTCTTCTAGCCTCATTGGGCATGGTGGTCGCTTTGATTACTTTCTCAGTCGGTCAAAGCCGCCTTGAGGGAACGGGGGGGATTCCAAGCATCAGCCCTCTTCACAAAAGCGCATCGATCAAGATCGGTTTTTATCTTCTTTTGGCCTTGGGCATTTTGGTTGTCATTGCCGTCTTGCATCTCCTTTTCCTGTATCCGAAAGAAGCAGATATCGTTTTGATTCTCGGCTCATTGGCGACTCTTTCTGTAGTCCTCTATTTTCTATTCAAGGAAATGCCAGAGCAAAGACGTAAATTGATCGCTTGTCTGATCCTTATTTTAATTTCTGTCGGTTTCTGGGCTCTATATAATCAGACTTACACTTCGCTTATGCTTTTTGCCGATAGGAATATGTCGAAAGAATTGCTCGGTATCACGATCGACGCTGAATTCACTCAGTTTTTCAATCCCTTTTTTATCATTTTGCTGAGTCCTATCTTGAGCTGGCTTTGGGTAAGCCTCGATAAAAAGGGGATGAATCCTTCTACGCCGATGAAATTCAGCTTAGGCGTTCTCTGCATGGCCATCGGATTTTTGTTTTTGGGCGCTGGCATCTATTTTTTTCATTCGGGCGATCAATCATCCCCTTGGTGGCTCATCATCAGTTATTTCATTCAGACAATTGGAGAATTGCTTCTTTCCCCGATCGGCCTTGCGATGGTCACCCGATTATCTCCTCGCCATTTAGTGGGTATGATGATGGGAGTCTGGTTTTTGACTTTGTCGGCTGCTTTCGCGATCGGAGGATGGCTGGCTACTCTTTCCGACGTGCCTAAAGAGGCAACTGGAACGAACTCTTTATTGATATACACGCACGCATTCTTCATTTATGGGATTATTTCAGCCATTCTCGCAGGCATTAGTTTTGCGTTGATTCCCTATTTGAAGCGATTGATCGGCACGGCGCAAGGGCCGATTTCAACTCCCAAAAGATAAAAAATGGAGCCTAAATGAAACACGGTTGGAAACTACTTGTATTGCTGATTATTGCAGCGGTTATTTTTGTTTGGCTGATTAAAGCTCCGCTTATGTCTACCTATTTGTCAAATAAGATGAAGGTTTCTGTATCCGTCGGCAGCATTAGCATGTGGCCGAAGCGGACTACGATCCGCAATTTCAAGATCAACAATCCTCATGGATTTAAACTAAACGCGGCTTTTAAAGCAGATCATACGGAAATCGATTATGATTTTAAACGATTGACAGGCGCTGTTTCCGAGATCGATCAGATCCTCATAGACGGAGTTTATTTAGGCATTGAATGTTCCACTTCGGATTGTTCTTCGAATAATTGGACGGCTATTGGATCTAAAATGCCCAAAGAGGATAAAAGAGTTCATGAAGTATTGGTCCATGACCTTATTTTGACGAACATGACTGTAGATATCCGGGGTTTGGGGCTTTTGGGAAAGCCAACGACTAAACATTTCGACCGGATGGAGTTTAGGGAAATCGATAGCCGCACCGGTTTTCCGACCAAAGAACTCATCAATAAAATATTCCAAGGCGCTGGAATGATGCAGTATATCCAAGACGCTTTCAGCCTTCCCCAAGATGCGATCGAGCAGTTCTTGAATCCTCTGAAGAAATTAGGGGGGGAGAACGAGGAGATGAAGAAGGATGAAGGCTAAATTATGAATTATGAATTATGAATTATGAAGCTCGGGGCTAAGAGCCCCCGCACCCATTCTTATTCAAAAAAGCCCCCAGATTCCAGAGGATCTTAATTTCTTTCGGGGTGCGGGGGTTGCTCCGACCTTCATCGTTCATCCTTCCAAAAAAAAGGCCCTCGGTTTCCCGAGAGCCCTATGAAAATAGTGTTAGATGAATTCTGGGGTGCGGGGGCTTGCCCCGACCTTCATCATTCATAATTCATAATTCATAATTTCGGGCGTTTCGCCCAGACCTTCATCGTTCATCCTTCCAAAAAAAAGGCCCTCGGTTTCCCGAGAGCCCTATGAGAATAGTGTTAGATGAATTCTGGGGTGCGGGGGCTTACCCCGACCTTCATCATTCATCATTCATAATTCATAATTTCGGGCGTTTCGCCCAGACCTTCATCATTCATAATTCATAATTCATAATTCCTAATAGTCCATTTCTCCGCCGGCATGGGCAGGAGCTGGTTTGTCTTGTTCTTCTTCTGTGATGATCGCCTCAGTGGTGAGGAGAAGTCCCGCAATCGATGCTGCGAATTGAATCGCGCAGCGGACGACTTTCGTCGGGTCGACAATTCCTTTTTCCACCATATTGACATAGACGTCTTCGCGTGCATCGTAGCCTTCATAAGAGCCCATTGAAGCGACCTTTTGGACTACGATCGAGCCTTCTTTGCCCGAGTTTTCCGCGATTTGCCGAAGCGGGTAATACAGCGATCGCACGATGATCTCTGCGCCGATCTTGGTATCGCCTGAAAGTGTTGCAAGCAATTTTTCCAAAGCAGGTACACAGCGGATGAGGGCTGCGCCGCCGCCAGGGACGATTCCCTCTTCGACAGCCGCTTTGGTCGCTTCTTTAGCATCATCGACGCGGTCTTTTTTCTCTTTCATTTCAATTTCCGTAGCGGCTCCGACGCGGATCACAGCGACCCCGCCTGAAAGCTTAGCCAAGCGCTCCTGGAGCTTTTCGCGGTCGTAATCGGAAGTTGCCTCTTGAATTTGCCGCTTGAGCAATGCGATGCGCTCTGCAATCGCTTTTTTGTCTCCAGCTCCGTCGATCAAAGTCGTGTCTTCCTTTTTGACGAGGACTTTTTTTACTCGGCCCAGCATATCGAGAGTGACTTTCTCAAGTTGGATTCCGAGTTCTTCGCTGATGAGCTGTCCGCCTGTTAGGATGGCGATATCTTCTAGCATCGCTTTGCGGCGATCGCCGAAGCCGGGCGCTTTAACGGCGACGACTTTAAGGCCCGCGCGAAGGCGGTTGACGACGAGAGTCGCTAGAGCTTCACCCTCGAGATCTTCAGCAATGACGAGGAGCGGTTTGCCCGATTCAGCAGCGGCTTGAAGGATCGGAAGGAATTCTTTCATCGAAGAGATTTTTTTATCGTAAATGAGGACAAAAGCGTTCTCATATTCGCAAGTCAGCGTCTCTGCGTTGGTCACGAAATACGCGGAAACATAGCCTCGGTCGAAGTTCATTCCTTCTACGACATCGAGCGTCGTTTCGAAACCTTTGGCTTCCTCTACTGTAATCGTGCCGTCTTTGCCTACCCGCTCCATCGCTTTTGCAATGATCGTGCCGATGTCGGAATCTCCGTTTGCGGAAATAGTGGCTACCTGAGCGATTTCTTTCGTGTCTTTGATCGGCTTGCTGAGTTTTTTCAATTCGTCAACAACTACATTTACAGCGAGCTCTATCCCTTTTTTCACTTCCATCGGATTTGCGCCGGCGGTTACATTGCGCAGTCCCTCGCTATAGATCGCTTCGGCGAGAACGGTTGCCGTAGTGGTGCCGTCGCCGGCTTTATCGGCCGTCTTGCTTGCGACCTCTTTCACCATTTGGGCGCCCATATTCTCGTGTCTATCTTCGAGCTCGATTTCTTTGGCGACAGTCACGCCGTCTTTGGTAATTTTGGGAGAGCCGAATTTTGAATCGATGACGACATTGCGCCCTTTAGGGCCCAAAGTCACTTTTACTGCTGATGCAAGAGTGCGGACGCCCTTTAGAATTTTCTGGCGGGCATCTTCCTTGAATTTAATATTTTTTGGTGCCATAGTCTATTTTTTCTCCTTAATTATTCTTCGATGATTGCAATGATGTCGTCGGCTTTCAAGATCATATACTCTTCTTCGTCGATCGTCACTTCCTGGCCAGAATATTTGTCCATGAGTATGACATCGCCTACTTTAACGGCGACGGGAAGCACTTTGCCATCGTCGAGCCGTTTGCCGGGTCCCACTGCGACGACTTTTGCCGTCTCTTGTTTTTTCTTAGCTGAATCAGGAAGGATAATCCCCCCCTTCATGGTTTCTTGCGCCTCCAACCGTTGGGCCAGTACGCGGTTTCCAAGGGGTTTCAGAGTGATTTTCTTTGCCGTTTGTTGGGCCATAGGTTACTTCTCCTGTTTAATTTGCCGCTTACGCGGTTTTTTCAATTTGATCTACAAAGGAATATAGCTAAACTATGAGATTTTTTGCAATAAAATTTAGCAGAATATTGTCGGGATTGCTAATCCCATTGGCTGCAAATCCTATATTTTTTTATGGAAATGTATCTAATTCATTAAAAACCAATACATTAGATAAGGAGAAATCGATGGCGAAAAATAGAAACGAGATTCCTTTAGAAGATCGCTGGAACGTCGAGGCCTTATATCCCAACGAACAGGTTTGGAAAGAGGATTTAGCCAAGGTCCAAGGCCAAGGTCAGGATTCAAGTCTGAAACCGGCGAATCAGCCTCAGGAGAAAAATCCCCGATGGCCCCAATTAAAACACTTCAAAGGCCGCCTTTCCGACCCAGCTGCCGTAGCTTCCCTGTTCGAATCTTATTTAAACCTCCAGAGAAAGCTCGATAAATTGCATACATATGCCCATCTCCGCCTAGACGAAGATTTGGGAAACGATCATTTTAAAAGCGATTTTGGCCTTATTTCGAGCCTCATTCACGATTTCCAACTCGAAACATCCTGGATCGAACCCGAGTTCATGAGTTTAAATGAAGCCGATTTTCAAAAACTGATCTCTCATTCGATGTTGAAACCCTATCGGTTCTACTTGGAAAAAGTGGGGCGGATGCGGCCTCATACTTTATCCCCGGAACTGGAAGAATTAATGGCATTGAGCGGTAAAGCGCTCGATACTTCCTATCGCGCATTTGGAGCTTTGAACAATGCCGATATGACTTTTCCGCCTGCTGTTGATTCAAAGGGAAATGAACATCCGCTTTCTAATGGGACTTACCTCTCCTATTTGCGCAGTCCTGACCGCGCATTGCGGAAATCAGCTTTTATCAATTTGCATAAATCTTTCGATGCCCATGCCAATACTCTATGCGAATTGATTCAAGGACAAGTCCAAAGCCATTTATTTTTTGCTCGGGCGCGCAAATTCGACAGCTGTCTCAACGCCGCCTTATTCCCTCATCAGATCGATCGCTCCGTCTATGAAAATTTGATCGCATCGGTTCGGCGCCACCTGCCTCTTATGCATGAATATATCGCGTTGCGGAAAAAAACTTTGAAGCTGCCTGAAATTCATATTTACGATCTTTATGTCCCTCTTGTGGAAGAAATGGAGACAAATATGGATTATTCAGAAGCCCGCCAAGCCGTTGTCGATTCTGTCGCGCCTCTTGGAGTGGAATATCAAAATTCTTTGAAAAAAGGTTTGCTGGAAGAGAGATGGGTCGACGTCTATGAAAATGCCAGAAAACGATCGGGAGCCTATTCGAGCGGATGCTACGATAGCATGCCCTATATTCTCATGAATTATCAAGGGACCTTGAACGATGTTTTGACATTGGCGCACGAAGCAGGCCATAGCATGCATAGTTTTTTAAGCCGCCGAAACCAGCCCTATGTGTATTCGCAATATCCGATTTTCGTAGCCGAGGTTGCCTCGACGTTCAATGAACAATTGCTATTGAAAAACTTGAAATCAAAAGCGAAAACGAAAAAGGAGCTCGCTTTCCTCATCAATTATCAAATAGAGGGAATCCGCGGAACCATCTTCCGTCAAACGCTGTTCGCGGAATTCGAACTGCAGCTGCATAAATGGGCGGAAGAAGGAATCCCACTCACTCCAGCGCTTTTGAAAAAACACTATGCGCAGCTCAACCGCGAATATTATGGCCCAGACATTGCTCTCGATCCCGAATTGGAGATCGAATGGGCCCGCATTCCCCATTTCTACTACAACTTTTACGTTTATCAATACGCCACAGGTTTGAGCGCTGCTTTAGCCCTTTTTCAAAAAGCGATGGGAAATCCTGAAATGCGGCATCGTTACTTGCAATTCCTCTCTTCTGGAGGCAGCGAGTTTCCTTTAGATCTTTTACATAAAGCGGGAGTCGATATGCGGAAAACGGAAGCTGTCGATGCGGCGCTCGGCTATTTTGGGGATCTGCTCGCAGATTTTAAAAAATGCTGCGATTGAGTTCGACAGGAAGGATAAGTAAAGTCTTATATATCGAGGCATGTGAGGGTATGTAGATTAAACGGCTGAGTTCAGCGGCGGCAACCGATGAATTTTCATAGGGTTGTACGCTTAATGCCATATGTGCGAGGACGAGACATCAAATTGAAAAAGGTTGCAAAATATTTTCGAATGAAGTAACTCCTACGTTTGCCCCGTGAAAAGATTGGCTCACAACTATGAAACGAAAAGCAAAAGCAGTCTTTGTCGTCCTCAACGACAAAGGACTGCATACACGCCCCTCCACGGAGCTTGTCAAATGCGCGGCCAATTTCAATTCGCAGGTGCAGCTTTCGTATCGGAATTACGTCGTTAATGCAAAATCCTTATTAGGGATTTTGATGCTTGCCGCTGAGCGGGGCGCTAAAATCGGAATCGAGGCCGAAGGGGAGGATGCGGAAAAAGCTGTTTCTGCGATCCTTCAATTGGCCAAAAATAGATTCAATATCAAATATTAATAATCGAGTAGCCCCTAAAAATCCGCTGTAAATTTATCGCCAGTTTGTTAAACTGATCCCCTTAATATGATTTTTTCTTTAAACAAGGTATTATATGAGTGCTTCTTTAGCGGCTTATTTTAGCAAATTCCGAAATGGCGAGGGGCCGAAAACCTGGTGGATCGATGGATGCGCCGGATTACAGCAGCCTATACCCGTTGAAAGAGATAGAACCGAGGGGGGTTCTCTCCGTTTTACAGGAACCTATTCCCTCATGGATCAAGGGGGCATTGAAGCAGAATATCAATGGGTTCCTGATGGTCAATCGATTTCTTCATTACAGCAAACTATAGAAAAAACGCAGAGCCTATTGGTCAAGTATCCTGTTTCTCCAAAATCCTATTCAGGCCTTTTGAAAGAATCTCGAGTTAATTTACAATCTACGTCAACATCTACACAGCATTTACGAAGGGCAGAATCTTTTCCGCCCAGTTTTCAATCTCCGTCATCCTCTTCATCGCAATCACGAAGATCAGCTTTTAAGGCTATTTCTCCAATTGAAATAAGTTCTAGAGGCTCCCTTTCGTCTCGGACGAGGTATGTTCAAATCGGGCCAAATTCTGATAGAGGATCCGATCAAGCCGGAAGAAAAGCTTTACGGTCGCAACATTCTTCTTTGGCTTCCCCCGCTCATTTTGCAACAAGCATTCAGGCTCTTACCAAACGAGGTGATGATTCATGAGTAATATCGATTCAACATCAAATATTGATTATTAATATTATTTAATCGATATCCATATTATAATCTCATTATATGACTGCTAGCATAACTAATCGTACATTTGAAAATTTTCCTTTAAGATTTTCAAATTATTCTTCCGACCCATTCCGTTTCTCTGGCCTTGATGAGAAACAATGGTCCTCCGTTGTAATGAAAGCCATCAAACCCTATTTTTTAGCCCCTTACAAAATGGGCGATTCCTGGGACCGGGCGGTCCGATGGATCCGTGGCGTTCAGTATAAAGTAGAGCGATACAATCACGGTTTGGCGCATGGAATGCGGCAGGGCGCTTTGGCAAAAGATATATTTTATCTTTTAACGCATGCGCACTCGGGTTTTCAAGGTCGTGGAGAGGGGGTTTTTGAATGGGCAAAAAAGGCAAATGCCGATCCTTATTTTGTGAAAAAACTGGAACTGGCCTCCTCTTTTCAAAGATCAGGAAGGGAAATGGAAGGAGGCAGTTCGGCTATTCCCGATCTTTATAAGAAATTCGAGTTGCAAGACACGGTCAATTTTAAAGACGCGGCTTTCGAATCCGGTTTATTTTCTAGCGACGCCGAGATTCAGGTATTTGAAGAGGCGATACTATGGTCGAATAAAGGGATTTTAAATGAAGAATCCAATGATGATTTAAAATATATACGGCGCATCCTCCACGCCGCCCATACCCTTGATTTGAGAAGAATGCTTTCATTCGATGCTCAGAGAATTAAGAAGGACGCCTGCGATCAATTGTTTGGCAATGGGAATGATATTCGATGTAGAAAAATCATCGAATCGCTCTGGAATCGATCCGGGGAATATCTAAAAGCGACAGGAGATCGCGATTTAGTTAGCAGAAGAGGGCTCCAAAATACTTTTTTTCTTCAATCCCGCGACCCCATTTTAATGGTGAATGCGATCGATCGCATAGGAAAAAATAGATTAACTGTCTCTAACAGTTGAATCCCTTTCCTTTACAGTGGCAGATTCCAAAGCCGGCTTCAGTCTGCTTATTATATTCGTTATTGCTTGAATTTGAGATGTATTAAATCCCTGAGTGTTCAGTGTTTTCTGGTCAATACTGAGTATATTTTCTGTATTCCAATTCTTAATACCTATTTGCTCTGATTGCGTGTTGGATAATATAGCCATAAATCTCTTTATTTTTAAAATTTTTATAATTAATTATATCAAAAGTAATAAATATAATAAACAATTGCTTTTGGCTAGATTCTTAAGTTGCTGATATCTAATTTGTTGTGAATAAAATGTGTATTAATTTTTTGGAATTGACCCTTGCGCGAGAATCCTATGGATATACTCTACAAATTCAGGTTTGTAGATTTCCTGGGCATCTGACACATGGGTCAGCCATGCTTGGCGGACCGCCGGCTTCGAAAAGAGAAAATCGACCCTCTTTTTCCAAATGCTGGAAATGTCTTGATCTAGTTCTTGGTAATAGCCTTCGAGAGATTTTACGGTGGCGAAAAGCTCGAATAATTCATAGATAATGTATTTGTTGTTTTCTAATGATTTATCATCGTTCTTTTTAAAGACTTCAGGGTCATTATTGATGAGGGTGAATAATAATTTATGGTATCTTTCATTGAGGTTGAGATAATAGGAAAGTTCCGTTTCAAATCGGGTGGCTTTTAGGATGCGGACGTTATAATGAGTGGTGGTGATAAGGCCCAGCGCCGTCAATCCGATCGCGATCCATTGTAATTTGTTCTCTGGCAATTGAATTTTACGGATATATTTTCTCATACTACCTACCTGATCTCTACGCTTCCGTCTTCATGGCCGACGACAACCCGTCCAGCTAAATTGAAGAAAAATCCCGTATCGACGACTCCGGGGACCCGGATGAGGCTTTCATGTACTTTTTCAGGGGAAGCAGGAGGGGAATCGAAACTGATGTCGAAGATGAGGTTGCCATTTTCTGTCAGGAACAGCGTTCCGTTTTGATTGAGCCGCCATTTGCCTTTGTGTCCGAGCATCTCGATTTTCAACCGCGTCGCTGGCGATCCGAAAAAAATCACTTCGACAGGCAATTTTCGAGTGCCTACAGTTTCGACGAGTTTGCTCTCATCGACGATGACGACCATCTCATCGCTGGCGCAGGCGAGGATTTTCTCGCGCACATGGGCGCCTCCGCCTCCTTTGATCATCCGCTTTCGCAAATCGATTTCATCCGCTCCATCGACGGTTATGTCGATGCGGGGGACGGAATTGATGTCTTCGACTTCAATGCCCCCTTTTTTAGCTCTTTCGGCCGAAGCTCTGGAACTGGCGACCGCTTTGATGCGCAAACCTTGTTTGCTCTTTAAAATCAGGCTATCGATAAAACACTCAGCTGTCGAACCTGTGCCGAGACCCACGATCATCCCGGTATCAATCATTTCGGCGGCTTTTTGTCCTGCAGCGATTTTGGCGTTCTGGTGCGAATCTTGGGTTTTCATAGGCTTAATTTTATCCTAAAGAAAAGAGACTAACTTTTCTAGTAGATCTTTATATCAAATTTTTGTATGTTTGAAGACGCTTGGGCCCAAAAAGGAGGTTCTCATGATAGCTTACGATGATCGTCAAATGAGGGATGAAAAAGAAGAAAGACCGTTAGCGCCTGAAAGTTTGAAAACGAGAAGAGCCAGAGAAAAACTTCTCAAACAATGGGAAGAAGAAAATCGGCAAATCACTCCAAAGGCGATCGCGGAAACGATCGATAAAATCCACAAGTGGATAGCCGATAATGCCAAACACCGCGTCCCCATTAAAGAAAAAATTGAACTTTTCAATCAAAATCAAAATGCTGCGAAATTAAGCGAAAAAGTGCAGAAATTCGCTGAAAAAATTAAGCTGGATATGCAGCAGATCGGAAAAGTTTTTGAACAGCCGCAAAATATTTCAAAATAATATCGTTTGATTGAAAAGCCCCTTCTCCGATACGATTTTTGACTTACAAATCATTGATTTGCAATGGAAAATGTCATAGATAAACTGGCGGAGAGGGGGTTCATCGATCAGATGACCCATCCCGAACTTCGCGAATGGGTCAAAAAACCGATCAAAGCCTATGTTGGATTCGATCCCACCGCGGACAGCCTCCATCTAGGGAATTTGATCGGAATTATGGCTTTGGCCTGGTTTCAAAAATTTGGCCATACCCCAGTCGTGATTTTGGGCGGTGCCACAGGCCGCATCGGCGATCCTTCAGGCAAAAGCGCTGAACGGCCTCTTTTAGATGATCAGGTACTTGCAGCCAATGTGGGTCGCCTCGAGGGTTTTTTTCATAAAATCCTCCACTTTTCTTCAGGACCCCGTCCTATTATACTCAATAATAACGATTGGTTCGGATCTTTTACTTTAGTCGATTTCTTGCGCGATGTAGGGAAACATTTTCGTATTGGACCGATGCTGGCCAAAGAGATGGTCCGCTCCCGTTTTGAAACAGAAGCGGGGATGAGTTTCACTGAATTCAGCTATCAGATCCTGCAAGCTTACGATTTCTACCATCTGTTTCAAAAATACCACGTGACCTTGGAAATGGGCGGAAGCGATCAATGGGGCAATATCACAGCGGGTTTAGAATTGAACCGGAAACTCGGCGGCGATTCTATTTATGGTTTGACATTTCCGCTTTTAACCCGCAGCGATGGTAAAAAATTTGGAAAAAGCGAGGAAGGGGCTATCTGGCTTGCGGGCGATAGACTCTCTCCTTATCAATTTTATCAATATTTGGTCCGTATCCCTGATGCCGATGTGATCCGACTCTTGAAGATGCTTACTTTCCTCGATATGGCGGAGATCGGATCGCTTGAAAGGGCGATGAATTCTCCTGAATATGTTCCAAATACGGCGCAAAAGCGCTTGGCGGAAGAAGTCACCCGCTTCGTCCATGGTCAAGAAGGTTTAGATGCTGCCCTCCGCGTGACTGAAGGAATGGCGCCCGGTTCAAAGGGCTCTAAAGAAACTATGGGAGAGGGAAAATTAACCGGGGCGGTCCTTGAGGAATTAGCCGCCGATATGCCGAACGCATCGCTTTCTTATGAAGAGGTGGTAGGACAAAAATTCATCGATATCGCTGTTCGATCCGGATTAGTGCCCAGTAAGTCTGAGGGAACCCGCCTTGTGAAAAATGGCGGAGCCTATTTAAATAATGAACGCGTGGCCGACCCTTCTTTTTCCATTTCCTCTTCCGATTTAATCGACGGATCTTTTCTTTTGATAAGCGCCGGCAAAAAAAAGCGGCTTCTGATCCGCGTTCATACAGTCAAATAGATGACTGTGTAATAAATTGATTTGAAAAATAATCGGCAATCGCTATTTTGAACTCGTGAACCCCTTCACAATAAGTATCTACGGTACTGTGAAATGGTAAAATTTGGGATTGGTTCAACGCCGAGCCTGGGATTCGGCGAATTCTCAAATGAAGGAGACAAACAGCTTGTCTGAAAATCAAAACGAAAAAACGTCAAAGACGTTAAGTCAAAATAGGAGCCCGGATATGGCTACGATCACCAAAAAGAAGCTGATCCAAACAATTTCTTCCTCTAAGGGATTGCATCCAAATGATGTCAGGAATGTGATCCAATCATTCCTCGATGCAATGACCGATACTTTATCGCAAGGAGATCGTTTGGAATTCCGCGATTTCGGTGTTTTCGAAGTCGTCGAAAGGAAACAAAAAATCGGACGCAACCCCAAAAATGCGGCGGTGCCGATTGTGATTCCTGCTCGCAAGGCAGTGAAATTTACTCCTGGCAAGAAAATGCGCAAACTTATTGAATAGTACCTGATTTCAGGTTCTATGGAAAAACGGCTCGACTCCCTCTCTTTGCTGCCCCATTCCTTTATCGAGGGAGAGGATCCCTGGGACGAGCTGCTTCAGTCAGGCTGCGAGTTTTTTTGTAAAAATCAGGACCCAATTCAAGACCAAAAGCAAGGCCAAATTCAAGAAGGGGCTGGAACGATCCAGCCTCTTGTTTTGCCATCTGTCGATGCCCCTCGCGAGCCATATCGAAAATTGCGCTCGATCGAGCAATATAGAAGATTGCGATCAATCTGGACTCAAGAAAACCATCCTCCCATTTCACTGAACGATCCTTTGATTCAAAACTTCCAGCCATCCATGGCCATTGCGCATTTGTTAGCAAAAAGATGGGAGTGTCTATCTCCTCCTCTTGCCCCAATTCTATTCCCTAGCGGCGGAGCTCTATGCGATATAGGAGCTACACATCCTTCAAATAGGAGGCCTCAACTTCCTGAACTTTGCCAGCTCGCTCTCCTTTGGATGATCGCAGGAGAAAAAGAAGCTGCCCTCCGCCTGATCCATTGGCTGCTTCCATTTGCCAAAGAAAAACCTCTTCTTTCTCTTTGGTGTCCTGAGGATGAATTCGATGAAAAAGAAGGTTTGCTTTCATTTTCTCTTTTGCTGCGAGCCGTCCGTCAAAATGAAAAAGCCGCAGAGCTGTTGCGTTACGTTAAAAAACCGATCGATCCTTTTTTCATTGCATTGGCGAAAGCAGTTCCTGTGATCGAAGAGACGGTGATTATCGAAGATTCGACACCAGTGTCCGATCCAGTTTTGGGTCTTTCCCTTCATCAACATAAAACCATGACATCCGCTTTCACATTGACTGGGTGGGGATCATCCATGGGAATGATCCGGACAGGGGATGTGGAAATACGGGCCATGGGGCCCCAAATTCTTCCTTTAACAGACGCTAAGCGATTTGGAATAAGCCGCGTTCCCAATGGCAGCCCAATCGGCAATTGGACCCGTTGTTTGGCCCTTCCAGAGGTCTGGATAGAAGTGAAAACAGAAGTGAAAACAGGAGCGGATGACGCCGAATGCGGGATCGATTTGCGATTCATAGGATTAAAACCCGAAACGCCTCTTTTATTCGTGTTTTACGTCAAAGCGCAGAGCTGTCAAATTGGGAACAGCCTCTTAAAACCAAAAAGCCTATATCGATATTCAGGCGAGGCGAAATCGCTGTTTCTAAAGGGGAATGAAGGGGGACTTAAATTAGAGAGTTCCCTCTCCCACAAAGTACAGGTGATTCCTTTGGCGGGAGAAGGGTGTTTTTGGGATGCGGAATTCCTGATCTCTTTCGAGATTCATCCCGTCACTGCTTTAGCCCAGTTTAGGCTCGGCAGTTGTTGATTCAGCGACGATTTCCATGGGCGCAGATTCTTGAGAGGCTGGTTGTGCTAATTTTGCTTCCAGAGCTTCAATTCTCTTGCGCATCGCATCCATTTCATCCTTGTCGGCTTTAATTCGAGCTTTTTCAACTTCTAAGAGTCTTCTGCCCTCTTCCATATTTGTGCTGAATTCTGAAATAAATTTCTCAATTTCTACTTCGCTATCTGGCAATTTGTCTTCATCGCCATTTTTTAATGGGGCAAGATCTTCTTTGTCGTTTGCAAGAAATGTCAATTTATCGCTCATAAGCAAGTCGCACAACTTTGCGCGCTCAAATGGATTGAATTTCAAGGCGAGTTCATCGCTAGAAAGAGAGCCGCATTCAGCATCGAATTTTTTCTTCAATTCGACGACGCCAAAAATTTCTACGAGCGCCCCTAGGCTATATTGAGGATAAAGTTCGGAGAATTTGAATGCGCCCTTGATTTTATCCATTGACTCGTCAGAGAGGATCTTCGATTTATTGAGAGAAGAAAATTTAACGAGATCGAGCCCTTTCAATAATTCTGGATCGTTGGGAAGATCGCCGAATTCCGCATCGAATTTTTGTTTCATAGTCTCCGGCGAAAGAGCTACTAGAACATTTTCCAATCCGTGTTTATCGACTAATTGAGAAAAAGATTGTTCTTTATCCGCCCGGATTTCTTCATATACTGAAGAAGCTATTTTGAATGCCTCCGGTACCGTCCAAGAAACCATTCTGCCTGCATCATCATAAATAGGAATGCCTCCGCACATGTGAAGTGCTGGGTGGGAAAAAAGCGCTTTTGCGGCTTGCTCAGGCTGTTGCAAATGAACAGTAGGCGACGCCGGCTGAATTGCCGTTGTGTCATTGATTGCTGCCATAAATAATTTTCCTTGTTAATGTTTAATAAAAATTATCTAAAAAGAGTCGGCTTAAAAACCCATTATTATTTGATGAGCCGCTATAAGTCTTAGAATATATTATGACGCCTTCGAGCGTCTCCTTCTCTTCAATGGAATAGGATGTATCGGTGATTTTAAATGTCCGTTTTACATTGTCTTTTTCTGTATGGACCGTTCCTTGTTCGAATAAACTTTTAAAACGATCTCCGATGATTTCTTTGCCCATTGCGCTTCGGAAAAATTCTAAGTCGATATCAGCGAGGATTTCATGTTCCGTTTTTCCGCCGCATTCGGCATTGAACTTTTCCCGCAACTCGTCAGGGGAGAAACTAATAGAGAGCTCAGCGAGGCCATATTTTTTTACGAGTTCGGAAAAAGTCCCGCTGTCCGATCTTACTAATTCTTTTTGTACAGCATCGATTTTTTCCATCCGCTCATCTGAAATCACTTGCCACTCATTTAATTTCTCAAGGTTTACCATGCCGAATGTCTTCAATAGGTCGGCGTCGGATGTGAGGGCAAACTCCTGATCGAATTTTTCTTTTAGGACAAAGTGGCTGAATACATCGCACAAAAATGGGATTTCATGGAGAGGATAAATTTCGGAAAATTTAACGCCTTCTTTAATTTGTTCCATTTTTCCCGCGGGGAGGAGACCGTGCATATTCAGTTCGCCAAGTTGAGACCAACCGAATTTTTCCAAGAGTTCAGCATTGGATAGTTGTCCGAATTCCGCTTCGAATTTCTGTCTTAAAGTTTCTCTGGGCAGAACTGACAAAATTTTATTTAAACTGTATTTTTCCACGATCGTAGAAAAGGGCTCGTTTCTAAGGGAGAAAACATCTTTATATTCCCTTGTGGTCAAAAGACTGGCGCGAGAGGACAAAGAACCGACAGGCCAGTCAAGGGATATTTTAAAAAAATCTCTATCGGGACTGAATGTTTTTTTCGTTTCAGTTTGTACAGGCTGTTGAACGGGCAATGGATTAGCTACTTGTAGAGAGGCTGGAAGAGAATTTGTGTTATTTACTGTGGTCATAAGGGATCCCCTTGTTTTTCGCCCATATAGTAATTAAATCAACGGATTTTTATCAATGAAATTTAAAGATTTCGTGAGCGCGGAGTTGCCTTTTCTTTATTTTTTAAATATTAGTTTGTGTTAGTTTTGGTTTTTATTGTTTTTTAAATTGTAATTATTAACTAATATTGGGTTTTAATTTTTAATTATTTGTTGTGTGTTGAGGTTCGATGTTGTTGCAAAATACTCCCGACTTTTCGATAATGAGTGAGCCATATTAAACTTTTGAGTTGGAGTTTTTCCGGTGAAGTATTTTATTTTTGCGACTGTAGCGCTCTTTAGCATCCTCGGCGTCGTAGGATGGCTTAAAAAGGAGCCGAAATCTGTCCAAGAAGAGACCGCTCAGGAAATCCCTCTCGCTCAGGCCTCGTCGCCATTAGAGGCAGTCTCGAATCCAATCATCGATCTTTCTCCCGTGCATGCGTCAATTCCGAATCCGGCCGAAGATTTGCCAGAAGCAGACCTCATTCCCCAACTCTTTGCCCTTGATGATTCGAAGCTGCCGATCGTGGAAACGGTTTCTTTCACAAGCCGGGTGCCCTGGTTGAAGGGACGGCCTGCCTGGATCGCCGATTACGCCGCCCATTACGAAACTTCACGCCACTTCATCGCTCGGAGCCTGAACCGAAAGCTCGATTACATCACTCAGAAGGTCTCTCCCGGGGACCGTTTCAATGTATTTAAAAAAGAGAAGGAGATCTCCTTTCATCTTCTCGTCGACCTTTCCCGATGCAGCATGTGGTTTTATTATATCGATAAAGGCGCTAATGAGCGGGTTCTTCTTAAAAAATATCGGGTCGGAGTCGGCCGGGTTGATTCTGGGAAAGCTTCAGGTTACGCAACGCCAGTCGGCAAATATGAAATAGGAGACAAAATCGCGATTTACAAACCGGGTACGACAGGATTTTTCCAAGAGAAGAAAACGGAGATGATCCAAGTCTTCGGCACTCGATGGATTCCTTTTGAAAAGACGTTGGACGGATGCACTGAGCCGGCAAAAGGGTTAGGTCTTCACGGTGCCCCGAGCTTAACGGACGCGAATGGGCAAATAGGGGAAGATCAGAGCAAAATCGGAAAACAAGCCACCGATGGATGCATCCTCCTTTCCACGGAAGATATGGAAGAACTCTTCGCGATCTTGATCACAAAACCGACGGTTGTCGAGCTGGTGAAGGATTTCCATGAGGCAAAGCTCCCCGGGAATGAAGTCAAACTAGACATCCAACCTTCTACCCAGCCAGCTATCAGGAGCCACCGATGACGACGACAGTCCTTCCCCACGAGAAACAGATCCTGGAAGTTCAGCAGACAATCCAGCAGCTCAAAGAACAGAATAAGAATAATCCTCTATGGACTCAGGAAGAGCTGTTCCGAATGGAAAAAAAACTGGACCAGCTGAGAAAGAACGTTTATTCGCAGCTAAAGGCTTGGGACCGCGTCGCGATCTGCCGACATCCCCAGAGGCCGCATGCCGTGGACTTTATTCAAAATCTTTCAGATGAATTCGTCGAGTTGTTTGGAGACCGGACATTCCAAGACGACCATGCGATCGTAGCCGGCCTTGCCAAAATCGACGGCCAAAAATATATGATCATCGGCCAGGAGAAAGGGAAAGATACGGAAAGCCGCATCTACCGCAATTTTGGCATGCCGCACCCGGAAGGGTATCGGAAAGCGATGCGCTGCATGCGCTTGGCCGCGAAGTTCCATATTCCAGTCATTTCTTTTCTCGATACTCCAGGGGCGTATCCTGGACTTACTGCGGAAGAAAGAGGACAGGGATGGGCGATTGCGCAAAATTTATTGGAAATGGCAAGGCTGCCCACTCCGATTATCGTGATTCTGATCGGAGAAGGATGTTCTGGAGGCGCTTTAGGCGTAGGCATCGGCGATGTAATCGGCATGCTTGAACATTCTTATTATTCGGTGATTTCTCCCGAAGGGTGCGCATCGATCCTTTGGAAGGACCCGAGCAAAAATTCTACGGCGGCTGCGGCGCTCAGAATGCATGTCGAAGATCTCTTAAAATTGGAGATTGTGGATCAAATGATTCCAGAACCTCTCGGCGGAGCGCATCTCGATCCTAAAACTACGTTTTCAAACGTGAAATCGTTTATTAAAGAACAATGGTCTTCATTAAAAACAGTTCCTATTGAGCTTCTTTTAGAAAATCGCTACCAAAAATTCCGCAAAATGGGCAAATTTGAGTCTCTGTCATCGATTAAGGTAGCGGAAACTCATGAAACTCCTTCTTCTAGCTGCACTTCGCAATAGCCGCCACCTCACACTGGCTGTTTTAACTTTCGTCACGCTCCTTTTTCTCACAGTCGCAAACCAATGCGAGATGTTTTCTGTCGGTTTGATGGCGAATACAGGCGCCGATTTTTTCACTCTTTTCAGCCCTGAAGGAAAGAAGGTCAAAGATAAAATCAGTTTTGCCGATGTCGAGCGGCGCTGGGAACTGATCGATTCGAATGGGGATGGGATCATTACCAAACAAGATGCCGCAGTCTCTATCGCTCATAGAAAAGATACGAACCCGCTCAGTTGGGTCATGCATAAAGTCGCATCCCATTTCGACTTCGAACAGAATTTCTCTTTGCTGATCGGGATTCTGGTCGCGGTCGCTCTGTTCAAGGCTCTGACCCTTTTTGCGTCCCGTTATGTCACTCAGCTCCTTTCCATCCGGGTGACGCGGGATTTGAGACAGCAATATTTTGAGCATATCCAATCGCTCCCCTTGAGTTTTTATCAAGAGCAAAACCTGGGAAGCCTTTCCTCCCGCGCCGTAGGGGACGCAGGGCAAATCGCCTCTTCCCTCAATTCGTGTCTGACGAATTATCTTCAAACCCCCTTTACGCTTGTTTCCACCCTCTTTGCTTGTTTTTATTTGTCCTGGCAGCTTTCCTTGATTATTTTTTTAGGGTTGCCTCTGATCATTTTTCCCGTGGTTTTCCTGACTCGGCAAGTCAAAAAGATCACTCGCCAGCTTCAAAAAAATCAGGAAACTTTCTCCTCCGTTCTTCTCGATTTTTTGGCTGGGATTCAAACAGTCAAGATCTTTGCCATGGAAGCTTTTTCGCTCAGGAAATACAAGGAACAAAACGATCAAATGGCCGTTCTGGAAAGCAAAAGCGCAAAATATGGACTTTTGACCCGTCCCGTCCTTCATCTGATCGCTACAGCTTGTTTGGCCATAGTCGTTCTTTTCGGTCTTTATTCATTGCATATGACGGTTGGCCAGCTTTTGATGTTCTGCGGGCTTCTTCATCTTTTCTATGAACCCGTTAAAAAATTCGCCGAAGAAAACGCCAACATTCAAAAAGGGGTTGTCGCGGCTGAAAGAATGTTCGAAGTTCTTCATCTGAAGCCTCAGATCGAAGACCGCGATGGAGCGATCGATCTGCAGGGATTTAAAAACCTCATCGAATTCGACCATGTTTGGTTTAAATACCGCGACGAATGGGTGATCCGCGACGTGAGTTTTACCATTAAGCGAGGCGAAGTTGTCGCATTCGTAGGGGCTACAGGCGCGGGGAAATCGACCCTTGTCCAACTCCTCCCCAGACTTTATGAAGTGCAGAAAGGGGAAATCCGGATCGATGGCATTCCTTTAAACGCCATTACGCAGAAATCGCTCCGGGAACAAATCGCTTTCGTACCTCAAAGGCCCTTCTTATTCTTTGATACTGTGGCTGAAAACATCGCATTTGGACGCAGTTTTTCAAGAGAGGATATCGAGGACGCCGCCCGCAAAGCCTATGCGCATGAATTCATCGCCGATCTTCCCAATCAATATGATACTTTGCTTGCCGAAATGGGAAAAACACTCTCGGGCGGTCAGCAGCAAAGATTGGCCATTGCCCGCGCCCTCGTGAAAAAAGCGCCCATTCTCATCATGGACGAGGCGACTTCCTCTCTCGACGCCATTTCTGAAAACCGGATCAAAAAAGCGATGAAAGAATTGCAAGGCGATGTCACTCAAATCTTGATCGCACACCGCCTCTCTACAATCGAGCATGCCGATAAGATCATCTTTTTCGATCGCGGCCGTAAATTGGGAGAAGGGGCTCTGCATGAGCTTCTCGAAACGTGCCTTCCCTTCCGCGTTCTCTGGGAAACGTACCATCGCTCCGAAGTGACCTTTGCTTAGAGAGACGATTTTTCTCATGAATTTCTAAAAATATGTTGACTTCAGTCTTGAAAATGGATTATCAGGGCTATCTTAATAAATTTTATACAACCAATGACGTCCTTTCATTCAGAGCTTCTTGAGTTCCTCCAACGTGAAATTTTGAATCACAGCGGAGCTGAAGGATTTGGTCCTTCAGTCGATCCCAATGTGCTTTCATTAAAGAAAGCCCTTTCTCCCATTTCAGCCGATGAAGGGTTGGCTGTTTCTGAAATCATTGAAAATTATCACCATTTATTTGCGGCCGGGGGACCGGTTCACATCGAAAAGATGCTAATGGATGCATTTTCTCGAAAAGAGTTTGAAGAATTGGGACTCTTGCGTTATTTGCCCAGAATGTATCGAGGTTTGCCTAGGCTCTATCACAGCGCTCATCCCGCCCGGTCGCATATTAAGAAAAATTTTGCCCATTTGCCGACGATTAAGCGGCTGGCTTCTGAAAAAGCGATTTTTAGCTTATATGAAAATTTCAAACTGGATAAGGATGCCAAGATTTGTTTGTTTACTTGGGTCATCGGAGATGGATTTGGCGATTATATCGCAGCCATTGAAACAGCGCATATTTTGGAAGAGCGTTTTCCTGGTCTCGATGTGCAAAAAATCGTTTTGCTTCCTTCAAAAATCTCAATTTCTTCCCCTCCTTCGAAATGCATTCTGATTCCTTATGACAAAGATGATTCACCGCATATAATTCCCCATTCCGCTTTGGTAGAATTGCGCACTTCCGATCTCATTTTGTCCATGCCGACTTACTATCCTCACACTTCCCAGCTGATCGAACTTTTGAAAAAAATGAGCGCGACGCTTCCCATGCCGAAAATTGAACTGTTGGGCGAATATGGGTATCTTGAATCGAGTTGGTTCCATCCTCGGACTCACAATCGGTCGATGGGACTTCATTTCCTGGAAAAAGGGATTTTGATCCGCAAAAGCCGTTCAGCCAGTTTCGCAGAAGTGAAAAATGAACAGCTCCTTCAATGGCTTTTCAAGACGAACTCTCCAGGACCTTTAGAAATCGACCAGTACCTGGCGGAAAGTCGTTTTTATGTTGCCTATTTGACGACTCCGATTGGCGGGGCGGTTTATCTGCATGCGCTTCTCAAATCGCTCGAACAGGATCCAAAAGGAATTGATCTCTGCGTTCCCGATCTCGGATGGTTCATCCATCATATCGAAAAGCAGAATCGATTGGGAATCCCTGTATTGGAGGGGAATTTCGCAGTTAAAACGATCGAGGTTTGGCATGAAGGACAAATCCATGCCATGTCCATCAGTCCCGATGGCAAACGGGTCCGTATTCTCTCTCCAGGTCCTTTATCGCAAGCCGATTTCCGGGCTCTCCTTTCATTAAGCGGAGAATTTGCCGCAATTCGGGGAGATCAATCTTTTTCCGAGGCCGTGTCGGCAAACAAAGTCTTTTTCTACGATGGGAGGGAACACGCCCGTTATTTTATCAAAGATCTTGTCGCTCTTGCAGAAAACCGGATTGGGTCTCATCGAGGCGCGCTGGCCGTTTTCCGAGGAATGGGAAAAACGTTTTTGCACAATCTCCCTGATCCTGAAGGAGAATGGGTCGATGAAACCTATTTTCAAGAAAAAGAAGATTGGCTTGCAATAGCGCTTGAAATCGGCCTAGCTCTTAAAGATCCCGATACGATAGCCGGTTTTAAAAAACTGAACCGGATCATTGGGGAAGAGTTTTCCTGCAATGAATTTCTCTGCCATCTTGTCAAAAGGGCATTATGCCATAAAAAGCATCCCCAAATCGAACGGGCAGAAGAAGATCAACTCTCTCTTTTCACCAATCATTCCCAATCCTTTGGCGCGGCAATCAAAGCGATCCAAAAATCGCTACCGTAATCAAACGGCTCTCTTGTCAAAAACCTTTCTTTATGGAACAAGGAGGAGATATGAAGAAGAATTTATATCTAACTCTCGGGAGCGAGTTAAGAGCTTTATTTAAAGATCTTAAGACATTTAACCCGAGCCGAAGCAGAGAAGTGCATCTTAAAATGGACCAAATCATCCTGGCAGCGAGTCAGATTGGCGGATCGATTTTAGATGAGGCTAAGCGGCTTGAATTAGACATCGATCATTTTATAGAAAATCCTGAAGATCCCCGTTTTGGAGCCATTTTGAGGCAGCATGCCCTTAGATTAGAGCAAGAAACGAGGGATCTATGACAAAAGTCGGAGAAGGAAAAGAACTCCCTAAGCAGCCTACCGTCCAAGACTACCGCAAAAGCATCGACCTGAATGCGACTAAATTTCTCAACGCGCTGGAAAGCTACAATATCGCAAGCGATTCGGAACAGCGTGGGCAGCTCAAAGCGATCATGGACCAGCAACTCGCATTGATCCGGTCTGCGGTCAACGAAATTAAACAGCAGGGTATCTATAATCAGGATGTCAAAGTCGAGAATGATTATAAACAATTCATGTCCGGTGGGAACCCTGATTCTCTATCCGCCCTCGAACAGGATATTGAAACTCTTAGAGACTACACCAAGTTACAGTAAAAAAAATGGAATCCGGATCCAGTCGCTCTAAATGGGGAACCCTGCTCAGCTGCAGTCTCAGCTGTTTTGTGGTCTGGCTCGATTATGCCATCGTCAATACGGCTCTTCCTGCGATTCAAAATGACCTATCTGCTTCTTTCGTCCAACTCCAATGGGTCATGAATTCCTTGAGTCTCGCGCTTACAGTGTTGATCGTCACATTGGGACGGCTATCCGATCACATCGGCCGGAGAATGATGAATGTCATCGGAGTGTCTTGCTTTGGTCTATTTTCCCTTCTTGCTGGATTTGCTGAATCTCCTGGATGGTTGATTTTTTACAGATTTTTACAGGGAGCCGCTTGCGCTGCGATCATACCGAGCGCGCTGGCTCTGATTTCCCATGCATTTCCAGGAGAAGAGAAAGGAAAAGCGATTGGCATTTGGAGCGGTATTTCAGCATTGGGCATGGCGGCGGGTCCCGCCGTAGGGGGATTTTTAGTCAGCGCGCTGAGCTGGCGATGGATTTTTTTTATCAATGTCCCTTTTGCGCTCGCTAGCGCTATCTTGAGCGCTTTTTTTGCTAAAGAATCGCGCCTGGAAACGGGAGGTCAAAAAATCGACATAAAGGGGTTCATTCTGCTGACTCTTGGATTGAGCGCGCTTGTATTTTCTCTCATGCACGCGCCAGATTGGGGCTGGGACAGTGAAAAGACTCTGCTTCTTACCCTTGGCGCCCTCATTTTCCTCGCCTGGTTTTATTTGTCCGAGCGCCACTCTCCCGCACCGATCATCCCATTTGCCCTTCTTTTCAATCGGGCCTTTTTCTATCCAACTTGCGCTATGATCGGCCTTGTGTTTGTTTTCGCGTCCAATCTGTTTTTAATCCCCCTTTATTTGATTCAAATTCGCGGGGAGGTCGCCTACCAGGCCGGTTTTATGATTCTCTCTATCACTGCCTGCATCGCTCTTCTCTCTCCCTGCGTGGGGCGTTTGATGGAGAAAATATCCGCCAAAACACTGATGATCATCGGACTTGTATTATTCGGCGCCAGCACCCTCTTGCAAGCTTTCTTTCAAGTGGATACTTCTCTCTTCTTTGTTTTGGCGTCGCTTATTTTATTAGGGATCGGATGGGGAATTGCAAGGACTCCCGCCACGACTTCCGCGATCGCCTCTGCTCCTCATCAATTCGCAGGAACAGCGACTGGGGTCTTGTGGTCCATTCAAAACGCTAGCGGGGTTTTGAGCATTGCGATCATCCTGACGATTTTTCGGAAGATCTTCGAAGCGGGATCGACTCCTGAATCTTTCATGGCCGGCTATCAAACGGCTATGTGGATTTTATCAGCCGTCACTTTGGCGACGATTCTCACTATTTCTCTATTCATGCGGCCAAACCCTAACCAGCCGTAGGTCTAAAGTTTATAGTTTTCATCATCCTATTAGATTTCAAAAATTTATCGTGCGAAAGTCTCTTTTGCAATTTCAAAACAGGATTTGCAGGATCTCAAGTGGCAGGATTTGCAGGAATAAATAGAGATCTGACAGAGACAATTTTAAAATGCTGCTTTCAGGTAATAAACACACTAGGCAGTGGTTTTCTTGAGTCGGTATACCGAAATTCATTGATTGTAGCCCTGACAAATCAACGCTTATAGGAAGTTGGAATTTAAAAGAGTATATCATCCTTCTTATCCTGCCGCTCGCGATCCTGCGCATCCTGTCCAGATTTGAACTCTGTTAGCCTAGAAAACTATAAACTATAGAGCCTTCGTTTCGAAGGCGTTATCCTCAGCCGTTTCGGCGTTATCATGTTCTTCTGTTGTAACAGCAAGACTTGCGCCCATAAGCCTATGTATGCAAGACAAAGAAACATGATAACGCAACGAAGCGTGGCTGAGGATAACGCTGCGAGGAGCAGCTAAAGATTCGCATGTTGGGGAAGCCCCAAACCCCATAAAATTAGAAAGCCTTCTATTGGGGTGCGGGGCTGCGGATACGTGGAGAAAGCCTGGGAGGACGAGAAGCAGGTGAGCGGAGCGAACCGGTCCATCCTTTTAAGATAGGGTTAATCTAGAACGCGATGTGGATGGCGGAAGATGAATCCTTCTCCTTTGATCTTGTGGTTCGAAACTCTTTTGTTGCCATTGTGGAGGGGTTTGTGGGAAGGATCCCATTTGACTTTGGGGAGGCGGAATTTATCTGATATTTGATTGTAGAGCTCTTTTCGGGTTGGATGGTCGTCATCTGCCAGATTGAAAATCCCTTCCAGATTGTGGCGCAAAGCGTAATCGATCGCATGGGCGCAATCGGTCTTATGGATCATATTGGTGAAAGAATCGCCAGTTCCCGGCAAGGTATGATATTCCAATAACTTGACCCGTTTGGAAAGTTCGCGGGCGGGTCCGTAAATTTCAGCAAGGCGGAGGATGCAGACATGCCATCCCAATTCTTGCAGTGAGAGATAGGCTTTTTCAGATTCGTAGAGAATTTTTGCCTGATCGCCTTTAATAAATAATTCGCTCTCTTCATCGACCCATCGCCCGTGATGGTCTCCATAAACAGAAGTGCTGCTCGTATAAATCAGGTGGCGGGGAAGATCCATTTCGAGTGCCAGATGTCGGAAAATCTGCGCTGTTTGCAGATAAGCGCTTTCATAATGATCTGGACTGTCTGCTGCGATCGCGATGAGAATGACATCGTTGTTTGCAATTAACGCAATGAGCTCATCCTCATCGTTGCCTTTCAATATCAGGCTTTTCTGAGCGACCCTTGATAGTTCTTCAAGTCTTTCCGGGCTCCGAGTAGTTGCTGTTACATGAAATCCCTTTTTACTCCAGATCGGGGCGACCTCGCTCCCGATATAGCCGCATCCGATAATCACAATATTCACGCGATACCTGCCAGATAACCTAGTTTTTCAAACGTTTCCCGCAAAAGGGAGTTTTCTTTTTTTTCCAAAGCGCCATTTTTTGCAAGCCACGCCACATAATCTTTTGGAACCTCGCTTAAGGGTTTGCCCGCATGTTTGCCGAAGGGCATTCGAATGACTTGGGGTGTTTGGCTCAATAATTCGAGGATGTTTTTCATGGAAAGATCGTCTACCATGCAGCTGAAGATTTGATGAAGGACCATCACATCATCCAATGCGCGGTGCGCTTGATTGGCTGGAATGCCATAGGCTTCGCGTAAAAATTGGAGGCTATGGCGGGGAAGATCGCTTCTGTATTTGCGGGCCCATTTCAGGGAATCCAAAAAGATCCACTCAGGCATTTGCAGACCAGCCCGCTGGAATTCGGCCTGTAAAAAAGGCCTATCGAAAGCGTCATTGTTATGAGCGATGAGAACGACATCCCCGGAACAAAATTCAGCAAAAGAGGCAAGGGCGTCTCCAATCAAAGGCGCTCCTCTGACCATTTCATCTGTAATGCCTGTAATCGCAGTCGATTCTGGGGGAATGGGGCATTCAGGGTTAGTGAATGTACAAAAACGGCGATCCCGCTCAGGGTCGAAGGCGGCGATTTCGGTAATCCGGTCTTTTCCGGCTTTGATCCCGGTTGTCTCGGTATCGTAATAAATAGGCCTAGTTGCCATAATTCACCTAAAAATAACGCTTCATCAAACAGAATTTTGGCTTTTTCCTCAAGTAAAGCTTAAAGAGAAAGGGAATTTGGGGGGAATGCTTTTGCTTTTAATTTTTTCCCAAAAACTGTATTCTTTATGCAATTTCTCAAGGAGCCGCAGAATGAGACGTTTGCTATTTTTTTCATTGATAGCGCTTGCCGGCTGTTTTCAGACCTATAACGACGATGACGATCTTCGAACTATCCCCATCACCAATAATCCTTATGTAGTCCCGAGCAGCGGAGGGGGCGCAGGAATCCCAGGTTTCGGCAGCGGATAGAGCAGGAATGAGTCCCTTGACAACTCCCTTAAAATCGGCTATTCTCGAGATAGGATCGGATCCCCGGAAAATGAAGAAGAAACAGTACCATTTCTTTCAGAGCGATACGAAAAAGGTCATCGCCGAAATCGGGAAAGACGTCCTTTTGCAGACCCTGAAAAATATGCTTCTCATCCGCCATTTTGAAATGCGGGGAGAAGCGGCTTACCAACAGGGGAAAGTAGGGGGATTTTACCATTCCTATATGGGTCAGGAAGCGATCCAGACCGGTTGCATCGCCGCCGTGGGAACTACCCATTGGTTTACGACAACCTACCGCTGCCATGCACTTGCTCTTTTATTAGGGACGACTCTGAATGAGGCCATGGCGGAACTCTATGGAAAGACAACTGGGGTTGCCATGGGCAGAGGCGGATCGATGCATATGTATGCCGATCGAATGCTCGGAGGGCTCGCCATCGTAGGCGGGCATGTTCCAATCGCCACAGGAGCCGCATTCACTATTAAATATTTAAAGAAAAAGGGCCTCGTCTCTTTTTGCTTCCTAGGGGAGGGAGCGGTCGCCCAAGGCGCCGTCCACGAATCGCTCAATATCGCCTCTCTTTGGAATTTACCCTGTATCTATGTGATTGAAAATAATCAATGGGGAATGGGGACGGCAGTCACAAGGGCTCTTTGTATAGAACCGATCGCTGAGAACATGGCAAAATGCTACGACATCAAGTCTTACACTCTAGATGGGATGGATTTTTTTAATTGCTATGCCGGTTTTAAGGAGGCATTGCATGAAGTTTCGAAGACCTCTCGGCCTGTCTTGATCGAGGCTGTGACTGAACGGTTCCGCGGCCACTCCATCTCGGATCCTGCGCTTTACCGCACCAAAGAAGAATTGGCTAAAACGATGGAGAGGGATCCGATTATTTCTTTTAAAGATACCCTGATCGAACACAAGATTCTGACGGAAGCTCAGTATGAGGAGATGGATAAAGAGCAGAAAGCGATCGTGATCGCCGCGATGAAATTCGCTGAAGAAAGCCCTTGGCCCGATCCGATGGTCCTCGAACAGGGCGTCTTGGCTCCGGAGGAGGCGTAAATGGGAACTCAGATCATAGAAATCAGAGAAGCTCTCCGCCAGGCAATGGACGAAGAAATGGCCCGCGATCCCACTGTTTTCATTATTGGCGAAGAAGTGGCGGAATATAACGGGGCCTATAAAGTGACAAAAGGGATGCTCGCTAAATGGGGTCCCGAGAGGGTCATCGATACTCCAATCGCTGAGAATGGTTTTGCCGGCATCGCGATCGGCGCTGCCCAGACCGGTCTTCGACCGATCGTAGAATTCATGAGTTGGAATTTTTCTTTTGTCGCAGCCGACCAGCTCATTTCCAATGCATGCAAAGCTTACTACATGTCTGGCGGGCGGTTTTCAGTCCCTATTGTTTTCCGCGGACCGAATGGCGCCGCCGCTCAAGTTTCTTGCCAGCATTCGCACTGTGTAGAAGCGATTTACGGCAATTTGCCCGGGTTTATCGTGATCGCTCCAAGCAATTCCTATGACGCAAAAGGACTTTTAAAATCCGCTATCCGCTCCAACAATCCTGTGATCTTCCTGGAAAATGAGCTTGAATATGGCGATAAGATGGAAATCCCAACCGAAGAATATCTGGTTCCGATCGGAAAAGCGAAGGTGCTCCGGGAAGGGAAGCACATCACCCTCGTCTCTTACAGCCGCATGCTGAAATTTTGTAAAGAGGCCGCGGATGAAATGGCGAAAAAAGGGATCTCCGTTGAAATCATCGACCTTAGGACGATTAAACCGCTCGATATCGCAACTGTCGCCGCTTCCGTCCGAAAGACCCATCGCTGCGTCCTCGTAGAAGAGGGGCACATCTTCGCTGGAATCTCGGCCGAACTCGGTTTTCAGCTCGTCGAACATTGCTTTGACGATCTAGACGCGCCTTTGATCCGCGTTTGCCAAAGGGAAACCCCGCTTCCCTATTCCAAACCGCTTGAAAAAGAAAGCCTTCCGAACAAAGAACGGATTCTCGCCGCCTTGAATGAAGTCCTGGCTTAGAGATAGACTCTTAAACAACCCGCCCATTGTTATTCTTGTTTTTAGATACCTGATTCCCTCATAATAGATTTATTATATGGAGGTTTTTTATGCCCTTTACTGTGACGATGCCCAAATTATCTCCTACTATGGAAGAGGGGACTATAGCCAAGTGGCATAAAAAATTGGGGGATCATGTGAAATCAGGAGATCTTCTAGTTGAGGTGGCTACCGATAAAGCGACGGTGGAATACAATGCCCTTGATGAGGGCTACCTAAGAAAGATTTTGATTCCTGATGGAGGTGCGGCAGTCGTGAATCAACCGATCGCTATTTTCACAGAAAAAGCCAATGAAAGTATCGAAGGATATAAACCCGAGGGCGTCCAGCCAGCGGCATCAAGCCCCAAAGCTGACCACAAAGCTGAAAAAGTTACGCCAGTTAAAGGCGAGACAACCCACGCAGCTCCTTCCAAAGCCGCCGCAGCGATAGCCATGCAGCAGCCCGCATTCGCACCCGAGCCTCCGCTAGAAAAATATGAATTTGAATTTCCAACCGCGGCTGCAGGCCGCCGAATCCCAGCTTCTCCCTTGGCTAAAAAATTGGCCCAGGAGAAAGGACTCGATCTGGGGTCGGTTAAAGGATCGGGGCCAGGCGGCCGAGTCACGAGCCGGGATCTCGATCTGGCCCAGCCGGACCAAACAGTTTCTTTTGGGTCGAGAGAAGTGCCAACTGTGGCTCCAGGCACTTTCGAGGAAATGGCGCTGTCGCCGATGCGCAAAGTGATTGCCCAAAGACTGCAACAGGCCAAGAGCTTCATCCCTCACATTTATGTACGCCAAGAAATCGATGCAGTCCCTCTTTTCGAGGCCAGGGAACAATTGAAAGCGGGCCATCTCAAAGTGACATTCAATGATTTCGTTATCCGAGCGTGCGCTTTGGCTCTGCGGGAACAGCCGAATACGAACAGCGGATTCGACTCGGTCAATCAATCGATCATCCTTTTTAAGACGATCGACATTTCCGTAGCAGTGACTGTCGAGGGGGGCTTGATCACTCCGATCATCCGCCATGCCGATTATAAAAATTTAGGAGAGATCTCTGTAGAAGTGAAGGAATTAGCCGCACGAGCGCGCATCGGCAAACTCAAACCCGAAGAATATAAAGGGGGATCGTTCACGATTTCGAACTTAGGGATGTTTGGCGTGACCGACTTTGCTGCGATCATCAATCCGCCTCAATCGTGCATATTGGCGATAGGGGGCATCGAAGAATGCGCTCGCGTGAAAAATGGGGCCGTCATCGCTGGCAAAAGGATGAATCTGGTCCTCTCTGCCGACCATCGCGTTGTCGATGGCGCTGAGGCGGCCAAATTCATTAAAAGCGTCCAGAAATATCTAGAAAATCCAGCGCTCTTGATGCTCTAAATGAATCTGGTTGGCTCTTATTCAAATAAGTTGAGTTTTGCAAACTCGCAAGGAACGATGACTTTCCATCGTTCGACAAACCAAAGCGATCAGGAGATGCAGAGAGAAATCTTCGAGATAGTCGTGAGGCAAATGGGTGAAATACCCAAAGATTCAAAAGTTAGTTTATCACTCCGTTATTTGTATTACTTAAAGCAAGCTGTTTCCTTGCATTTTTGCAAGTTCCTATTTTCTAGAGGCCGTTTGGGGGAGCGATTAGAAATTTATCAAGCTTATGAGAAACGGGACGCCGACGGATTTTTTCTGCTGAAAAACGGAACATATACCGATGAAAAAATTTTACCGCCTGGAATAGGGATTTTTTCTTGGAACCCATCCCAATCTATTGATGTTATCGAAGACTATTTAAAAGACGAATTCAATCCGAACTAACTCGTCGCCGATCCCTACGAACTTATCTAAAAAACCATTATTTAACTTTTACTTCTAAAAGTTTTTTATAATAGACATTCTGATAGCAAAAGTAATCTTGAAGGCGTTTGCGATCTTCTTGATTTTCAACTTCGCTGAATTCAGGCGTTCCATCGGCAAGCCAGGTGATCTCATTTTTTGATGGCTCTAGTTTCGTCGAATTGCCTACTTCATCATAACTCAGGCGGCGGTAAAAGTCTTTCTTGTGGCAGGACGGATCCTTGAAGAAAAACGAGGTGATAAACTGGTTGTCCAGGAGAAAAAGGGTGCTGGAAACGTAGTAACAGAATCAGATATCAAAGCAGAGAAGGAAATCATTCGAATCCTCCTTTCTCAATTTCCGGATCATGGGGTTTTAGCCGAAGAGATTAAATCTGAGGGAGCGCCTAAAAATGATTATGTTTGGATCATCGATCCGCTTGACGGAAGCAAAAACTATTCAAAAGGACTTCCCATTTATAGCATTAGCGTGGCTCTCTTTCATATGGGAAAGCCGATTACTGGAGTCATCTTCGCCCCCAACTTGCGCCAACTCTTTGTTGCGAATAATCAGGGTGTTTTTCTCAATGGAAAACCGTTGACTGTCACGAAGACGGATCAGCTTGGCAAAGCCCTTTTAGCATCGGGCTACCCATATGCCGTTAAACAAGATTCACTCCATTGCATTGAAGTGGAAAACTCTGTGATTCAAACTGAAGCGCAGGTCGATAACTTAGGCTCGTCGGTTCTTCATCTTGCCTACGTATCGGCAGGGATATTCGATGGAAAATTTCATGCAGGATTGCGAGCTTGGGATGTGGCTGCTGCAAGTTTGATGATCGAACAGGCAGGCGGTAGACTGACTAATTGGAAAGGAGAGCCTCTCAATCTCTTGACTCTCGATGTCATTGATGTTTTAGCTTCCAATGGAAAGCTCCACGTTCCTTTGCTTGCCAAAATCAAACAAGCCCAGCAAGTCAGATAGGCCGACTTCTTAAATAAAAAAGCCGGGAGATTTCCCGTCTTAGGGTTTTTGGAGGTGGAGAGAATCGAACGGGGATGGTTAATTTCGCCTTTTTCATAGTCAAATCGGATTGCGTTTCTGCTGAATTTACGCAAATTTTACGCACTAAACCAGACGAAACTGGATTGAAATTGAATTGACGATAAAAGCGAAAGGCCCCGAGGTAGTCCTCGAGGCCTAGCGCTGGTAGGGTAGTCCCGACCCATTTAATGCCTATCTAATCGTGAACATCTTCGATGGGCGGCTTATTTTTTCGTTCCCATTTAAGATATTGTTCATGCAGTAGTTTCTTAGCCACTTCCACCTCGCCGACAGGTACTACAAAGCCATCTTGACCCACTTGTCCTTGGAGAGCGCGTCTGTCATTTTCGGGTGGTAATTCCCAAGCTTCCTCTTTTACATTGTATACATAAAGAATATCGCTTCTCATATCTCTGATATCAGCAATCAAAATCCCCATCCAACAGAAATATTGGAAACTATAGGGAAACCGATCTGGATGAGGAATTTCCAAATGGACGCAATTATGCTGCAATGCATCACATTGAAATTCTTGAGAATAATAATTACATTTTATTGTTTGTGGAATTTCGGTTTGATTTATCATTTTTATCCTTTTGTTTATTTTAAATAATATAATATCAGTTTATTTATTAAAATATAAAAATAATTATAATAAATATGTAGTTAGAAATTCTCGAGAGCTTTGGTGACTCTGTAGTGCTTCTCGATGCCGTCGGCGATCACATCGGGGGCGTCGGTAGGCGGATTAGATCGAAGCGCTCTTTTTTGATATTGCCGCAGGCCATGATAGTGCTCTTCAGCCAATCGAGCAAGCCCTTCCAATAGTCTTTCCCTACCATATAGACAGGGAAATGTTTGATTTTTTTGGTCTGGATGAGCGTCAACTATTCTAATCATTTCTCTCACGCAAGGCAAACTGTTGCCTTGCTCACCTCCAATAAAAAAGGCCCGGGAGACCGGGCCTTTATTGGAGGTGGAGAGAATCAGTGTCTCGTCTTATTTGCTTTCCGTAGAGAAAAGGTCTTGAATGTATTGAGGAAGGGCGAAAGATCCTTTATGGACGGCTGGAGTGTAGTATTTCATTTTGCCTTTCACATTTTTGATGCGCTCTTGCAAGGTTTTTTCAGAAACGCGGTAAGCTTTGTCGCTGGCCCAGCCAAATGCCATATAGCCTCCGACATAAGTAGGCACTGGCGCTACATAGAAAGAGACATTTTTAAAATGAGGGCTCCGGTTATCGAAACTGTTCTTCAGTTCGTCTGTTTGCAGGAAAGGAACGCCGTTTTGATTCACGAAAATTCCTTTAGGATTCAAGCATTTATGGCAATCGCCATAAAATTCGCTCGTAAATAGAACGAGCGCAGGCCCTTCCGGATCTGGACCATCGGAGATGATCACATCGAATTTTTCTTCCGTTTCTTTGACGAATTTGGCCGCATCTTGGATGACGAGATTGAGCCGAGGATCTTCGAAGGCGCCATTCGAAAGAGTGGGTAGATATTTTTTGGAAAGATCGATGACAGAACGGTCGATCTCGACCATCGTTACTTTTTTGACTGTGTCGTGGCGAAGAACTTCCCGAATGATTCCGCCGTCGCCCCCGCCGATCACGAGAACAGAAGCTGCGTTTCCATGAGTCAGGAGAGGAACGTGCACCATCATTTCATGGTAAACCGCTTCATCCCGCTCAGTCGTTTGAATATTGCCGTCTATAGCAAGAACGCGTCCATAAAAAGAATTTTCGAAAATGGCCAGATCCCAGAAATCGCTTTTTTCCTGGTGGATCATTTTATCGATGGAGAAAGTTTGTCCCCATTCAGGATAGAGGGTCTCTTGATACCAACCCGTTTCTGCTGGTTCAGCGGCGAATAATGTTCCGGACGCAATGAATACGGGAATCATTTTTGCAAACTTAGTATACATAGTGGCCATCTCCAAATTAAAAAGTGCGGGTAGATTACTTTCTATTCGGATTTAATTCCAGGAAATTTTCCTCTGTACTGGACAATTTTAATGCGATGAGGAAACACAGAGGTGGGGGAAGCACACACACCCCAAAAAATAACAATTTTAGCATTGAGGGGCCGATTATGGAGCTGGACGGTTCATCTATTGATTGTATTTATGGCTATGTGTGCAATCAAGTTGTATATAGGATGCCCTGTCCATTCTTGAAAGGATCCAAAAAATACTCCGGCTATTAGAAAAGGATATATATCGCCATCTGTGCAAGTATGAAACAAGACATGTTCAAGAGCAAAAAATAGGGAAGAAGTAGCAATTCGGGCAATTTTTGCTAAAAAGTGATCTGATAATTGAGAGTATTGAGGAAAATATTTTTTAAGAATTTTTTTCGGTACTGTTTTTAATATTACTTCTTGCAAAAGAACCCTGTCGACCAACTCTTCAAAGATTGGTGAGAATAAACGTCCAATATATTTTGGGGGGAGGATTTTCCTCATTACATTCTCACTTAATGCAGTCTGCCCATATAAAACGAATTTAAAAAATAATTCCCTAATGCCATTTGGAAAAAGGCTCGACGGACAAATTCCGGTGAGATCCAAAATACGATTGCCAAACGTTCTGGTTAAGACAATTTTGGCTAAAAAAGGAATGCTCCCAGCGCAAGCAGCAACTTTTAGTCCTTCATTTTTGAAAAAATGATTCCGTTTATCCTCAAGAGGATCCTGCTTTTCATGAGTGGAGATTATTGCAGGCTTCCGAAAGCAGGAGCTTATAAAAGAAAATGTCATTTTTTTAAAAACCTTTAAATAAAATAATAATATTTTAAATAAAAACAATTAAATTGTAAACAGATATTATTTTATTAAAAAATATGCATAGATAGCTCTGTACTGGACAAAAAATTATTTGATGGAGAGAACTCGCTGACGAGCGATCCTATCTCGTTTCGTAGAGTCTGCTGATTTTTCACCCGTTACAGAGGAATTTTTCAGTAATAGGTTCAAGGATTAAGAAGAGCAGAGAGCTTGTTTTCTAGTTCTTTGAGGCGCTCGACGTATTCTTCGAGCTTGCGGACATGGACTTCTTGTCTATGATATTCAGCGATAGGGATGGCCGGACTGCCCCGGTACTTCCCTTTTTTCAAAGATTTACTTACCCCGCCGCGAGTGGCGATCAGCACCTCATCTTCAAGCTCGACGTGGCCGACAATACCTACCTGGCCGCCCAGCATCACATACTTGCCTGTCTTTACTGATCCGGCGACGCCTGTCTGAGCCGCAATGATGTTGTGCTCTCCAATCTCTACATTATGGGCGATTTGGACTAGATTATCGATTTTCGTTCCCTTTCGAACGATCGTGGCTTTAAATCGCGATCTATCGATTGCAGTATTCGCGCCGATCTCTACATCATCTTCGAGGATTACGATGCCTAGTTGCTCGAGTTTTACATGCCGGCCCTGTTTATCAGGCGTATAGCCAAAGCCACAAGAACCGATTACAGCGCCCGGCTGCAGAATGACCCGGCTGCCCAGTTTGCACCGCTCGCGAATCACACATCCGGGGTGGATTTGGCATTCGGGCCCGATCTCGACTTCGTATCCGATAGAAACATTGGGTCCTATGCGGCACTTGGGGCCTATTTTCACATTCCTGTCGATTACAGCGCACGGTCCGATTGTCGCTGTAGGGTCGATTGATGCCGTCTCATGAATCACTGCATTCGGATGGATTCCGGAAAAGCCGGATACTACGGAATTGTAAAGCAGCTCAGCTATATTTTGAAAATCTCGGGAAGGATCGTTAGAAATAAGGAAATTTTTTCCTTCGATCAAAGGGGTTTGAGGATCGACGCAGATTAGCCCCGCTTTGGATTGCTTCATCGCTTCCCTATATCGGGGATTGGCAAGAAAAGAAACATCCGATGACGTGGCATCTTCCAGCGTGTTCACTCCAGCGATGATGTGGGATGGATCGCCGCTAAGCTGGGCGGCGCATCGCGCCGCCAACTCAGCTAAAGAATAGCTATTGCGCATTAACCAGCCTTGTTGAACAAGGACTCATCAACAGCATTGATCTGAGACGCTTCATCGGCATTATCGGAGACTTTTTTTGCTTGCGCAGCCTCTAGATCGTAGTTTCTATCCATTTCTGAAATAACAAGAGTGGTAACTTCGAGATCTGGACGGATAAAGAAGCAAGCTTCTTTATTCATTACGTAATCGAGTTTTTTCGATTTAGCGACTTTTTCAGCAGCTTTCGAAATGTTGGAATTCATTTTTTGAATCATCTGATAATTAGCATGATTAAGGACTTGATAGAACTGATTCTGATAACGGCCCAAATCTTCTTGCAAAGTCTGGAATTTAACTTTCAATTCCTCTTCGGCTTTCGGAGAGAGGCTGTCTAGATACTCCGCATCCTCAAACTTACCCGCGATTTCTCTCATTTCCTTTTCGGTGTCTTCCATTAAAGAAGAGAGCTGTTTGCGGATATTTTCCATGTTTTCCTGCTCTTTTTTACCCAATTTCGAATCGGTAATGCAGGTTGTGAAATTGACGACGCCTATGAGGGATGACTCATCGGCCGCAGCTGAACTTGCGATCATGCCGATCGCCGCTGCTACAGAAAGGATCATTTTACGCATATTTTGCTCCAAGGTTGATTTAAAATTGTCCGCCCATTGAGAAGAACACTTTCTGCCATTTTCCTTCATGTCGGTCCTTTTTGACTAGTGGGATTCCCCATCCGACCATGATTGGCGTCCGATTTCCGATGTCGATGCGGACTCCGACGCCGGTAGTGGGTCGAATTTCATTGATAGAAAATTCTCCAAAAGTCACGCTGCCTACGTCGAAAAATGCGAAGATATCGAGCATCCTAAAAATTTCTTGGTTATATTCCAAGGAAAGCATAGATGAGGAAAGTCCGCCGAACGGGGTATCCGTAGGGATCAGTTGTCCAGTTGCGTTGGCCAATTCGACGACAGGTCCAAGGAGGAAGGGCTTATATCCGCGGACAGTCGTTTCACCCCCGAGGAAGAATCGCTCGCTGTAGGGGACCCCGTTTTTCTTGGTTTTGCCGAAAGGAATTATATATTTAAAATCGCCGCGCAGTTTTAAGGTACCTTTCCGCCAAACAGGGAAATAAATCGTGTTGAGATAGCTGAGCTTAAAAAAGTCATATTTACCTCCGACCCCGGCTACTTCCGCTTCGAAGTAAGAGCGCCAGCCGCGATGAGGTTTATAAGGATTGTCCACAGAATCGTAGCCGAGGTTGCCGCTGAAAGCAGAAATGAGTCCAACTTGATCGAGCTGAGCTCTGACTTTATTGACCGATGCTTCCGCTATTGGGGAATTGTCGATTGGGTCAATGCTCAAGTGGTCTTTGGAATGGCGGATCCTCTGGCGCATTCCAGCCGTCCAGAAGTTGCTCAAGGGATAATTCGTATAGATCGAACCGCCGTAAGTGATTACATCGACATGTTTTTGCAGTTCGCTGAATGTGCGGCTGATTTCAACCCCTAAGCGCCATAAAGTGTCATTGACATAGGGGTTCATCCAAGAGATGAGAATATTGTTCTGCTTTTTGCCCAAAGTGCCTCGGGCGTGGAAGAATTCGCCTCCTCCTCTTAATGCGGAGGGTTTGCCGAGGAATTTATAAATGCCGGCTACATTGAAGTTCCGTTCCGTGAGATCGAGCCCTCCGAATACATCATCCATCGAGCTGAAGCCCATAAAAAGGCTTACGTTCCCTGTGGACGTTTCTTCCACTTCGATGTAAACATCGCGGTAATTTTCCCCCAGCCCAGTGTCATCCGCAGACCGTACTGCATAGACGTTGACGCTTTTGAAATACCCTACAGCCTCAAGCCGTTGCTGCGTCGCTTTGAGCTTGCGGGAATCGAAGGTTTCGCCTGGCACCAACAGGGATTCTCGAAGAATGACGTTGTTTTGCGTGGAAGAATTTCCAAAGATATGGATCAAGCCAATTTTATACTGCTGCCCTTCATCGATAAAAAATTGGACGTCGAATACGGGTTCATTCTCTTTAAGCAACATTTCATATTGGACGCTCGCGTCTATATATCCTTTCTGCCCATATAGATCTTTGATCGATTGGCCTGTATCTCTCACCTTATCGGGAGAAAAAACATCTCCAGAAGAGAGCAGGGATTTTTTCTGGATATCATCGGACGGGATCAGGGTATTTCCTTCGAATTGGATGTTTCCAAATCGATAAAGCTGGCCTCGATGCGCGGTGATGTCGACGATCAATTTGCCGCTCTCTGGATCTTCATATGTTTGGATATCGACGCGGGCATCGGCGTAGCCTTTATTATGAAGGTGGTTCAAGATCGTCATCCGGTCTTGTTCCAACGCCTCATCGCGATAGATGCCCGTCCCGGTCAGCCAGCTTGTGAGAAAGTTATAATTCTTGAGATGCATCTGTTCATACATCTCATCCCGTTCGGATTTAGTAAATCCATTCAAGACGATCTTTCTAATATAGCCTGGACGGCCTTCGAATACTTCGATCTGGATATCGATTTGATTACTGCCCGACACAGGAGAGATTGAATAAGAGAGCTGGGATTCAAAATAGCCTTTCTTGAAATAGTATTCTTTGACTTTGTTAAAGGCTTTGTTGAATTCCTGTCTGTTGAAAATCGTATTTGGTTTGATGTCGAGCTCTTTCTGCAAGGTCGATGTCTTGAACTGGGAATTCCCATTCCATTGGATTAGATGAATGACCGGTTTTGGAACCACATGAATGGAAATGATGATTTGTCCATCTTTCACCGTTAAAGAGGGCTCGACCCGTTCGTATTCTTCAGATAGGTTTTTAAGGTCATTATCGAAAATGAGCTGAGAAAAATCATCTCCTTCGCGTGTCTTTAAACGGGCCAAAATTGGCTTGGGATCGAAAGAGGGCTCCGCATCTGGAGAATCGACGATGATTTCAATATGGGAAACTTTTTTATCATCAAAGAGTTCGGCGCTATAAAGCGGAGTTGTCGCGCTAGCCAAGAGAATGGAGAGCAGCAGATAAGATTTCAGGAATGGATCACGGGTGCGTTTCGTCATATTCGCGAGGTATCCTAAATAATCGCCGGTTGCGTAGTCCGCTAGATTATAGAAAACCTTCAACAATTAAGGCAAACGAGAAGAAATTATGAATGATGAATGATGAATGATGAACGATGAAGGTCGGGGCGGGGCGCCCCCGCACCCAAAAGAAAGGCGAACTGGGCTAACAAGTCGCGGTTCGGCCTCTCACCTAGATCATTTGTTCGAACTAGCGCTATTCAACTCCTGATAAATAGGATAATTTCGATCTATTTAGCATGGATCAGAACTTCGATAAATATACTTGGAGTTACTTTTTTGGGTGCGGGGGCGCCGCGCCCCGACCTTCATCATTCATCATTCATAATTCATAATTCTACTGGGCGCCGCGCCCCGACCTTCATCATTCATAATTCATAATTCATAATTTGCGCGCTTCGCGCACTCATACTTGTTGTCTGCCGATGAGAGCGCGGGCTAACGTGCCCCCATCAATATATTCAAGGCTGCTGCCGACAGGCAGGCCGAAAGCGAGACGGGATATAGATAGACCGGCGCGAGAAAGATGGTTTTTCAGAAAAAGGGCTGTTGTATCTCCTTCTAAGGTCGAATCGAAAGCAATGATCACTTCTTTGATGGCATGCTTCTCGATCCGCGACTCGATCCGATCGATGCGCAATGCATCTGCGTGGCGTCCATCGAGAGGAGAAAGAAGGTGTTCTACAACATGGTAGAGTCCTTTATATGCTTTGGTCTCTTCGACAGCATAAACATCCCTCGGAGATGCGAGTAGGCAAAGAGAAGTGGGATCGCGTTGAACCGGATCGCAAAACCGGCAAAGTCCTTGGTCAGTCAGGCATCCGCAAACAGGGCAAGGAGGAATTTTTTCTTGGATGCATTTTAAAGCGTTTCCAAATTCGGCCAAATCCAGTTCGGGCCAAGAGAGGAATTCGAACGCAAACCTTTCCGCTGTGCGGGTTCCTACGCCAGGTAGTTTTTTCAAATGGGCGATCAATGTGACTAGGCTTTCAGGAAATTTTGTGATCATAAGATGTGTTTGGTAGAGGTTGTTTGCATGGTAGCAGATTGGAAATTTTTTTGTTTTAAAACCATGCTCGCAGCTCAATGAAGAGTCGAGAAAGCGTTATTTCTCTGGCTGGAGAAGGATTGTAAAGAAATATTTTTTCTATAGATAGAGACAGCTTTTCAATTAAAGGGCATTCGGTTAAACTCATGCCCGATAATTTTGATTCAAAAACAGGCTGCTCGTTTTCAAAAAATGGTTGTAAAAGCAAAAATTATTGGTACCGGTTCTTATCTTCCTGAGAGGATATTGTCCAATCGCGATCTTGAGCAAATGGTCGATACATCTGATGAATGGATCGTCAGCCGAACGGGTATGAAAGAGCGGCGTCTTGCCCGGCCCGATGAATTTACTTCCCATATGGGGACGGCCGCAGCTATGGCAGCGATTGCCGATGCGGGACTTCAGCCGGACCAAATCGACTTTATTATCGTTGCTACCCTGACCCCAGATTATATTTTCCCCAGCACGGCCTGCCTGATTCAGCAAGCAATCGGCGCCAAGCGGGCAGGAGGAATGGATATCCAAGCCGCCTGTACTGGGTATGTTTACGCGTTATCGATGGCCAAAGCTTTTGTTGAAACGGGAATTTATAAAAATATTCTTGTCATCGCCGCTGAAAAACTCTCTTCGATCACTAATTATAAGGACAGGTCGACCTGCGTCCTTTTCGGCGATGGGGCTGCGGCTTGCATCGTGTCGGCTGAAAAAGAAGGGCTTTCGATCGAATGCGTCCGGCTTGGGGCCGATGGCGAACAGGCGGAGCACATTATTCTTCCAGCGGGCGGCAGCCGTCAGCCGGCTTCATTAGAGTCGATAGCTAATGGACAGCATTATATCAAGATGGCGGGGAATGAAGTTTTTAAGCATGCCGTTCGGCGGATGGAGTCGGCTTGCAAAGAGTGTTTGGATGCTTTAAGCGTGGATGAAAAAGAAATCAGTTGGCTAATTCCCCATCAGGCCAATATGCGGATCATCGATGCGATGGCCAAGAGATTCGAACATTTGCCGCCCGATCGAATTTTTAAAACCGTGCAAAAATATGGAAATACTTCCGCCTCTTCCGTAGGGATCGCGCTTGACGAATTGCTTAAAGGACAGAAGATCGAGAGCGGCGAGCAGATCCTGCTTACCGCATTTGGTTCAGGATTCACTTGGGGCGCAGCTGTTTTGAAGGCAGGGCAGCCATGAAAAAGATCGCCTTTTTATTTCCTGGCCAAGGGTCCCAGTATCCCGGAATGGGAAACGATTTTTTTAACGCATTTCCAATTGCTAAAGAAACTTACCAGCAAGCAGATGAAATCTTAGGCGTATGTCTTTCGAAGATCGTTTTTGAAGGGCCGGTAGAAACGCTGACGCAGACAAAAAACAGTCAGACAGCCATTTTCGTAACCAGCATCGCAATCCTCCGGACTCTCCAGCAGCAATTCCCTGAAATTCAACCAGCGCTCTGTTCTGGTTTAAGTTTAGGCGAGTATACGGCTTTATGCGCTTCGAACCGATTGGATTTTGAATCTACGCTCTTGCTAGTCCGGGAAAGAGCGCGCCTGATGAATGAAGCGTGCGAAAAGACTCCAGGTACGATGGCCGCTGTTTTGGGATTAGATGCTCAGGGCATTCAATCCGCTGTGAAGGGTCTGGAAGGGGTGTGGGTAGCTAATTACAATGCTTCTGGCCAAACTGTCATTTCGGGAACGAAAGAGGGGATTGATGCGGCTGCCGCGATTTTAAAAGAAAGAGGCGCAAAGAGAGTTCTGCCGCTGACAGTCCACGGCGCTTTCCACAGCGGACTAATGCAATCGGCTCAGGAAGGATTGGCGCCATCGATCGAAAACGCCCCCATTCAAGAAAGCCGAATCGCATTTGTCATGAATGTGCCTGGCGGCCTTGTGAAAACTCTTCCGGAAATTAAGCGCAATTTGATTTGCCAGGTTACGCAATCGGTTTGCTGGGAACAAGGGATCGAAGCGATGAAAGCATTTGGAATCGATCTTTATCTCGAAATCGGCTGCGGCAAGACCCTTGCAGGGCTCAATAAGAAAATCGGGACGCCCTCTCCGACTTTTTCGATCGATAAAACGGCCGATCTCGACGAACTGGCCCGGCATCTTGAACTCTTAACGAAGGTATAAAATGATGCAATTGCTGAAAGGAAAAACAGCTCTGATCACAGGCGGCACAGCAGGGATCGGCAAAGCGATCGCCTGTCTTTATGCGGAACAAGGAGCCGATGTGGCCATTTTCGGCACGAATAAAGAACGGGCTGAGCAGGCGATGAAAGAAATCGAGGCCTGCAAAATCGATCCTCAGCAAAAATGCGCTTACTATCTCGTCGACGTGTCCAAGTCGAAAGAAGTTGAAGAGGTCGTCGAACAACTTCTGAAAAATTGGGGCAAGATCGATATCCTCGTCAATAACGCGGGGATCACGCGAGATCAGCTTCTCATCCGGATGACGGAAGAAGATTGGGATCTCGTTGTCGATGTGAATTTAAAATCAGTTTATAACACCTGCCGCGTATTGGCCCGGCCGATGATGAAAGCCCGATCAGGGACGATCATCAACATCACTTCTGTCATTGGATTGACGGGTAATGCGGGACAGGCTAATTATGCGGCGTCAAAATCAGGTATGATCGGATTCTCCAAATCTTTGGCGAAAGAATTGGCGAGCCGAGGCATCCGGATCAATTGCGTTGCGCCTGGATATATTGAAACGCAAATGACCCAGGTCCTCAGCGACCCAATCAAAGAAGCGATCCTCTCAAAAATTCCCTTAAGTCGTATCGGACAACCTCGCGATATAGCTCATGCCGCTTTATTTTTGGCAAGCGACCTAGCGAATTACATCACCGGACAGGTGATTACTGTCGACGGCGGAATGGTCATGTAAAGAAAACGAAAAGGAAAACTATGAAAACACAACAAGAAGTCATAGATATTATCGTCGAGCAACTAGGAGTTGACATCGCCGATGTAACATTGGAAAAATCGTTCGTTGAAGATCTCAATGCCGATTCTCTGGATCTCACTGAGTTAATCATGACTTTCGAAGAGCGTTTTGGGTTTGAGATTTCTGAAGAAGACGCAGAGAAACTCAAAACTGTAGCCGACGTCATCGACTACATCGAAAAACGGAAAGTCAGCGCTTAATTTTCTTTGATTGGCTGCTAGAAATAGCAGCCAATTTTTTTATACCCAGATCTCTTCTTCTTCAGCAGGCTTTTTATTATTTTTTTTCTTCTCATCCTCAGCTTTAGACGTAGATGGACTCTTCGGGCTTGCGTCATAAAGGTAGTCTTTTGGACTTGCTGGCTTCGGGCTTTCTTCCGGATTGCATAATTTGACTATCCGTTTCAATTTTTTTGAAAGCTTGGTTAATTCTGATTCTTTAATAAGATGTTTGATTTTATTAAAAAAACTTGATACATCGTCTGCTTCTGTCTTTAAATCAGACAAGCTAGTCGATTTTCTTCGGCTCTTAATGTCTAGAGTGGTCAGACTATGTTTAAATAATCTTACTTCATCAACGGAAGTTACCATTTTGTCATCCAGTTTTTTATCTATTATACTATTATTGTTATTTTAAAACAATTGTTATTATAGACTGTTAGCCGAATTAAGATAGTGGTAAACAAGAAGGCTGCAACTCTTCAATGCGACAATCTTTTGTTATCATGCGTATCATGCAAATCTTGCCTATCATGTTTCTATGTTGTTTGTAACGAAAAGGTTAAGTCTTTCGACGAGCAATAAGGTAGCATGATAGATAGGATTTGCATGATACGCATGATAAGGCTTTAGCATTACATTTTTAGCATCACTGGAGTTAATTTCAGTCTATTATGGATTTAAAATCTGGAAGCAAAGTAAGTGAATATCTTCCTCAAGTTCTTTGCGCTTAGTGGCAAAGGAAAGTTCCTTGTGGAGCATGGCGGCAGTCGTCTCTAGGCCGTCGGATGCAAATATTTTGAGTACTTTAGAGAGGAGCTCTGTGATCTTTTGGGGATTTTTATAAAAACGGGGAAGCCCTTGATTGAAAAGGAAAAAGAAATCTCCCGAATCTACTTTGAACGATCCTTGCACAGGTTCGAGATACTTCTGATCATCTAAAGACCAGAAAAGGGGAAAATGGGGTCCTTTCACGTGCAGCGTTGATGCGGAGCGGTCGAAAAGAAGAGAGGTATGCGCTTGGCTCTGCTTGGAGAGTTTATAATGAGTGAGGAGCTTGTACATTCCCTCGAAACCTTCTTCGATGGCCTCAGCCATGTGGATTTGAAAGTGGTCGGGTTTTTCGGTCTTCGGAAAATCGAGGAGAAGCCCGCGGGGGCTTTCGGAAAAAAAAGTGATCGATTTAACTGCGACGGCGTCGGATCTGCAGTCGTCGATATTTTTTTGAAGCATCATATGCTGTAAGAGCATAGCGCATTCATATTCCCCATACATCCTTTCGCGAAGCAGAGAATTTTCTTTCAATCGATTGATGTTCTCAAGAAGGCATTCGCTCATGGTATTGAGCGTGTTGGCCAGCTCCGCGATCTCTTTAGGCCCTTGCGGCTGAATCGATTCCCCATATTGTCCGGCTGCGATGGCCAAAGCGGAATTGTTGAGCTTTTGGACGGGATGAGAGATTTTATTCGCAATGAGAAACAGAGTTGCGACCATGATCAGGATGGTAAATCCGGCGCAAAGAAGGATCAGGAAAAGGGTTTCTTGGAATTTTTTATCGATGAGGTTGATACTGATATCGGCAGCCATAAAACCGATGACCTGACCGCTTTTTTTATCCCAAATCGGCGCATAGCCGGTCATCAACTTTCCATCTCCTGCAGGGGATGCGTAAATCGGAGTGATATGCACGTCTTTAGGTATTCCTGCAGTGGCAGGGGAGCTGCTGGGAAGAACGTAAAGGTGGGAGAGATTGAGTTGATCTTTAATCCGCACCAATTCTTCTTCAGAAAAATCGGTCAACGAGGCTGTACTGACGACAGCCGATTTGAGCCGAGTCCGGAATCCTTCCACGATCTCCCCATACCAATTATAGGAGAGCAGCGTCGATACAAGTGCAATGCTTCCGATCAGAGTAGGGAGAAGAAAAAGAAGAAGCCGAGTACGGATTTTCATACGATGGCCGGAGTTCCTTTATGTCGGCAAGGGAGCTGTTGGGAATACGATTGCAGAAAGGCTACGGCGACAGAGGGACATTCGGAAATCGTAGAAAGAAGATGGCTCCTGGAGAGTGTTAAAAATAGGGTGTCCGTTTTGCAAAGAACAGCGTAGCCGCGGGGCTGTTCATTGAAAATCGATTCGTCGCCGAAATAATCGCCTGCATTCAACTCGGCAAGCAGTCTCATCCGGTCGTCCAGGATCTGGACCGTTCCTTGGACAATGAGATAGATCCGGTTGGCGACCTGTCCTGGTGTGAATACTTTTTCGTTCGCATCATAATCATCCTCGTGGAGTTTTTCCGCGATCGCAAGAAGAATTTCCAAATCGAGCTCATTGAACAAGCGCAACTTTTTGAGGAAAAAGGCTTTTTCTATCAGGCTTTTCATGAACCTATCTCCCAATAATTAATGATAAGTTTATGGTCGATTTTAGATTGATTTTTGCGCCGAATTCGACCGAAGTGAATATCGGGACGATAGATATTTGCGAGGTCAGAGGCGCGAAAAGCGGCCAAAAGCTCGCCGTAAAGGAATCGTGAAGGATTGGGAGATCGGTTCATGTTTCTAACAACTCATAGGCAAATTGTTGAAAAGTTTCATCGGAATGTTTCATTTGCTCGCGCAATTGCTGTTTCCAATTCGGCATTTGGAGTTTTGCCTTCAGACGAACGGCGACGATCTTGTCAAAAAGGGAAGGAGATTGTTCGAGTTTGCCGAGCAATTCGGAAAGGGTGAGTTTCGGATAATCTCCTTGCCAGCGGAGGCAAGCGGCCATTTTGTCTTCCAATGGCAAATCGTCGACAAGCGGTGCGATTAGGCGGAAAATGCTGAGGGAACAGGTTCTTTCCAAACTTTCGACAGCATGGGAATGGACCTTCGCATTGCGGCTGTGCAGTCCGCGGACTAACAGTTCAGGATCTTCTAAAGAACCGGCTGCGCCGAGAAGGTGGATGATGAAATCAATGACCGATTGATAACCGGTAAGCAAAGCGCTTTGCAGCATTTCCAGATCGTAAAGGGGATATTGCTTTTGAATCGTATGGCCGAAGTAGAAATAAAAATAGGCGCGCTCGATTTCGATATCGAGGATATCGATCAAATTGGTTTGAAGTTGGGGCAATGCGAGCCGCCCTAGAATTTTGCCGGCTAAAATCCGGGCCCTTTCCGGAAGGGAAATATCTTTGGTCAAAGTCAAAAGAAGAGGGACGATTTTGAGGCCCATCTGAATGATGATCTCTTCTGTGCGCCGCCTTTCGTTCGGCCGGAAATGGACGCTGGCGAGAAGGATTTCCTTCATCGTCGTCGAATCGGCGATTTTTCCGAGCGCATCGAGCAAACTGAGGCGGAAAGAATTGTCGTGCGCCGCTTCGAGTTCTTCGATGAGCCGGGGGGTATGGCGGGCAAGCCGTTTATCTGCAAGCCGGCTGATACAGCGGGCTGCCGCCCGTTTAACAAGAAGAGAATCATGGGAAAGGAAAGGGAGAGCTCTCTCGGCTGCTTCGAGACTGTTGTCTTCGGCCAAAATATCGAGTCCCATTCCAATCTCGTCGATACGGGTCGATTTGAGCATCAAGTCCAGTTTTTTTGAAGCGATCGTCCGGTTCAATGCGGCGTAATCGAGCGATTGGTTGGCCAGCGATTTTTTCATCGTCAAAATGGCGGCTCCGCGCAAGAAAAGATCGGGATGATCGAGATCATCTTCCGCTTTTTCCGGATGGTGAAGTCCCCGTTTTGCAAGATAATAATTAGCCCATTTTGAAAGCTCGGACGATCCATTTTCGTCGACCCAGGTATCGATGGTCTCGATGAGGCGTGAATCGTTCCCAAAAGAACTCGTATCGAGAATTTTGAGAAGATAAATTTTTGAGAAGGTTCCGAAGCGGGGCGCGACTTGAAGTATTTTCCCGATCGCTTTGGCATCGCCGATCTGAAGAAGCGATTCGATGGCTAGCAGCTGTGTCTCTTCAGAATCGGACTTAAGCGATTCGAGAATGTCTTTTTTCGCCTCCTTCTGTTCGCGGCGCGTCATTGAAGCGAGCCAGGCTCTCAAATTTCGTTCAAAATGAAGGGCGTTGTCTTTGAGGTTGATCAAGATCGCTTTCGAATAAATCGAGCGGATCGTCAAGGCGAGCAAGATCGCAAAAATGGCCAGTGTCATACCCAGCCAGCGGCTCTCAGACTGAATGCAGAAAAGAAGAAGCGAACTGAGGAGCATTCCGATCGGTTCAAAAAAAGAATCGTTGATGATTCGGACCTTCGATTTCAATTTGGCGGGCACGGCATTCGAAAGGAGGTTGAAGCAATTATCTTCGATCGTAAAGAGGACCCCGTCGCAGGCCACCAGGCCTAATACAGCTAAAATAAGGGCGTCGTTGAAGACCCAGCCGGAATAGACGGCAAAGAAAAAGAGGGGAGTGATGAGGATGGCGTTGTTCAATCCCATTCTTCGGATAAACCGGCCATAGAAAAATACGCCGAAAATAATATTGCAAAGGGAAATCAACGCGCGGCATTTGGCGAGGAATTCGGTGATTTTTCCTTCCGCGACCTCTTCGCTCGAGGCATGGAAGAAATTTCCGAACGATTCCATATAGTTGAATTCGGTCACGGTCAGCAAGAGTTGGATAAAGAGGCTGAGCAATAGGAGGACGATCGCGAAACGGGAACGGATGATCAGCCGCACGACCGAAGAAAAAGAATCGCGGCTGCCTGAGAAAACCCCTTCGATCGTGTCGTCATGGACCGCTTTCACTTTTAAGGCGATCCCGCGAGCTTGCGCCATCGCGCAGCAGATCGAAGCTGCGGCGCAAAGCAAGAGTCCGGAAAATCCGATTTTGTCCAAAAAAAGATTGATAGCGGTTCCAGAAATGATCGTACCGAAAAAATAGGCCGCGCTATAAATCGAATAAACTCGTTTGGCTTCCTGTAGATCGTGATACTGGTCTGTGAAAGTCCAAGAGCAGGCAATCATCACGCAAAAGAACATGCGGGAAGCGACTTTAATCGCATAATAGAACCATTCAGGCGGGGTCGCTGCCACGCAAATAGCGGCCCCCGTGCAAATCATCGCACCCAAGATCATGGCTGCAGTGAGGATGCGGTAAGGACTCGTATGCTTCAAACTGTAGAGGACGATCGAAGATACCGCGATCATTCCGAGGGCGATCGAGAGATAGACGCGGGGAAGGAATTCGGCTCCTATCTTTTCAAGAAATAGGCCATCTGAGAGAGTTTCTAAGCACTGGCTGCCGAAAGCCCAGAAGATCGCGAGGCGGGCAAAGCGGAAGGCGTGCGATCCTTCTCCAGAATAAATTCCAAAAGCTTTGCGAAATAGTTTCTGCATTAACCCCGTGGATACCTAATAATTTTCGTATAAAAGAAAAATTAAATATTTCAAGCAAAAAACAACCGTTCCCTATTGTACGGCAACGGTGATTTTAAGGTATAATTTCTCTGGTATAAAAAATTTTTTCCACATATTTTAACAAGTATGAAGGTTTCTGAATACCGCCTAGGTTTTATCGGTTTTGGCCATATGGCCCAAGTCATTTGCAAGGCAATCGATACGGCCAAATTGATCCCGCGCGATCAGATGGGGTTTGTCAGACGCGATCCGTCGAAAATCAAGAAGTGCGAACAAGAATTCGGCATCACGGGAACCTCTTTGGAACATCTAGTTCAGAAAAGCGATCTATTGTTTCTCTGCGTCCGCCCTCATCAGGCTGAATTGGTTTTGAAAGATCTGGCTCAAATCGGAGTTGGATCGAAAATGCTCATATCTGTACTGGCAGGCGTTCAGCTTCCATTCTATCAAAAATATTTAGGATCCAAGGTCCAGCTCCTTCGCGTTATGCCTAATATCGCCTCGTCAGTCGGGGAGGGGATGAGCGTTTTTACTTTTGGAAAAGAATCCTCCAGAGAATTTCGAAGCGTCGCCAACCTCATTTTTTCTAATATGGGAGAAATCATAGAAGTTCCCGAAGATCTGATGGACATCTCCTGCGGAATCGCAGGCAGCGGGCCAGGATTTGTCTTCCGCCTGATCGAAGCGATGGCCCGAGAAGGAGAAAAACAGGGTCTTGGATACGAAAAAGCTTTGAAGATGGCCGCCCAGTCTTTTGCCGGGGCTGCCCGCCTCATCCTAAAAGGGGGTCTGCCTGAGGCGCTGATCCAACAAATCGCGACCCCAAATGGGACGACTGAAGCCGGCTTCAAGGCGATGACAGCCGCCCAGATCGACTCTCATTTCCGGCAAGCCTCTGCGGCAGCCGCCAAGCGCTCCAAGGAAATTTCCGAAGAGATAGTCTGATTTTATAAGAGACATTCTTTATAAATATAGTAAAATTTATTTTAACTAAATTATTTGTTTAATTAAAACTTATTTTGTTATATAATATGTTTTTAAAAATTTAATTGAGGTTAAAAATGTCACACTTATCTACCCAGAATGCTCTATCTACCACCACGAATTCAAATAATTCTTTACCTGAAAGAAGGGCCGGCTCGGCTGCGGCCCGGGCAGATGGGTCTACCCAAGTTTGGACGACAGCAACGCCGGATATCCCAGACGACTCTTTTCTAGACGCAATCGCATTTGCCAATCTTCCAGAGGTCGGCCTTAATAGATGGGTAGCAGAAATTAACGGAACCCCCTTCCCTGATTCAGAATTGCCCGACGCAGATGGGGAAGATACGGTCGATTCAGGTTCTGATTCAGATGAGCGAATTTCTCCTGCAGCTGTAACTTCAGTGTCTACCTCAACTAGTCCTGCAGATGAAGAAACTCTACGAGCCAGTTCCGCCCCTGTAAGCCAAAATAGTTCTACAGCAATCGCTGCGAATCCATCATCAAGACACAATGCCGCGGCCCCATCCAATTTTACAGGATCAGTTATAGCTAGGACCGAAGCTGCAGCCTTGCCTGTTGTCGTTCCAGCGCCTCGTACTCACCGTCCGAATGCTAAGATTCCAACTTCTGCTATTCCACTATTGACGCGAAACCGGGCAAGAACATTAGCGAATGCGGCACAAGCTGAATCGACTCCAACCGTGCAGTCCCTTCCTGCGCAGAGACCGGCCCAGAGACCTGCAATGGCTGTCACAGGCCGAGGAAGTCGTTCTTCTTCGACACGACCTACACCTATTTCAAGATCGCAAGAATCTCGATCTGCATTCACGCCCCCTGCTGCTGTCGTTCCAACGGCTCAAAGCAATTCAAGAGCAGTTTCTAGCTCTTCTTCTAGTTTGGCAACGGCTCGATCTGCAATCGCGTCTGCCCCCGCTGTCGTTGCAACGGCTCAAAACAGCTCAAGATCGGTGTCTAGCTTATCTTCTTCCAGTTCGGCAGCGGCCCGATCTGCAATCGCGTCTGCCGCAGCTGTTGTTCCAGCGGCTCAATCCAGCTCAAGATCGATGTCTAGCTCATCTTCATCTTCCAGTTCCGAAGCAGCTCGATCTGCATTCACGCCACCTGCTGGTGTCGTTCCTGCTATTCCAAGCAGCTCGAATCAGTTGGCAAATTCAACTCAAATCAATGGGATTTTGCCCCAATTGACCGTGAATCCATGGAGTCCGGAGTTCTTAGCATTAGTGAATTGGCAGCCAAGCGGAGGAAGTCAACTCCCCCCTTCCTTCAATGATTTTGTTCAATTTCAAACTGCGGTTCGATTGAACGCCATACAATCAGCTGCGAGAATGATGCTTAATTTATCATCTAGTTCATTGCCTCTTTCTTTGGCCCTTTCAGCTGCTATTCCAAATCAAGCACCCAGATCCCAGCCTTTATCGACGGTTTTACCTCAGACTGAATCACGAGTTTTACCTCCTTCTGTTTCGGGGATGGCTGTAGAAAATCCTTCTCGTGCCGTCACTCGAAGTATCGCTCGAAGTAGAGGGGATTCAATCTCGGCGACAGAAGTGCAACCATCTAATCCTAGATCTTCGAGGCGCAGCTTATTAACAGGCAGACGCGAAAGAGACGGATCTGGAAGATTTCAGCCTGTTGAACGCCCAAGTAATTCTGTAAGAGAAGGGAGCCAATCATCCGATGCCAACCAACTTGATGCGCAGGCGCCGGATCATTCAAGTTCTTCATCGAGACGTGGAAGTAAAAGAAAAGCAGAGCGACAGGCCGGTCGTTAAAAACCTTTAGTTGTCCTTAGCAAAAATTTTTGATAAGGACAGCTAGTTTACTGCTCTTTCCTATTTCCTCTTTTTCTTTTTCCGTGTAGAAATGTTAGGATCTTCTAATTTTTTCATACCGGGGTATTGCTTATGGAAAAGAGAAAACTGGCCATTGTCGGATCGGGCCCCGCTGCTTTTACCGCAGCGATTTACGCTGCAAGGGCCAATCTCCATCCTATTGTCTTCGAAGGATTCATGAGCGGTCCTTCGGGCGGCCAGCTGATGACGACGACCGAAGTGGAAAATTATCCTGGATTTCCCGAGGGAATTTTGGGACCGGAATTAATGGATCAATTCCGCGCACAGGCAGTCCGTTTTGGTACGATCATCTTGACTGAAGATGTCGAATCGGTCGATCTGTCGAAACGCCCTTTTCTTGTGAACGGCTCATCGACGAGAGTCATTGCCGATTCTCTAATCATCGCTACTGGAGCTACAGCGAAACGGCTTGTGATTCCGGGAGCCGGCGATGGGGAATTTTGGCAAAAAGGGGTTACGGCTTGCGCAGTCTGCGATGGCGCCGCCCCAATCTTTAAAAATCGCCCATTATTTGTGATCGGGGGAGGCGATAGCGCTGTTGAAGAGGCTATCTTTTTGACCAAATACGGCAGCCGGGTTTACATCGTCCATAGAAGAGATCAGCTCCGCGCTTCGAAAATCATGGCCGAGCGCGCGATGAAAAATCCAAAAATCGAAATCCTCTGGAACAGCGAGATTGTGAAAATCTCTGGGGACAATGTCGTTAGAAAAGCGACCTTGAAAAATCTAGTGGATGGAAAAACCGAAGAAAGAGAAGCGGGAGGCGTCTTTTTCGCGATTGGCCACCAACCCAATACCGGTTTCCTCAAAGGGCAGCTCGAGGTCAACCAAACGGGATATATCCGGGTTAAAAGCGGTTCGACCCGCACATCTTGCGAAGGGGTTTTCGCCGCCGGAGACGTTCAGGATCCAATTTATAGGCAGGCGGTAACCGCTGCCGGAACGGGCTGTATGGCAGCTCTCGACGCTGAGCGGTGGCTCACAGAAATGGGAATGGAATGAGAGCCAAAATCAGGTGTCTTTTTACAGCGCTGCTCTTTCCTCTTTTGGGCCATTCATTGGAAATGCAGCCCTGGTTTGGCGACGTTTATGAATTTCATTTTTTAGGCGCTTATTCCTATAGCCGTTTTAATAAAGTGCAAAATGGGTTTCCGCAGCTCACATCGCCTTTTCAAGCCAATGTCGCCTATTTAGGGCTAGATTTTTCTCCGTCGCCTGAATGGAGTATCGATACCGACCTGCAATTTGCCGATACGACCCAGCAATCTTTCAATTTCCGGACAGCCGCTATTCAGGCCCGTTATCTTTGGCTCGACGATATCATCGGAGACCGGGTGAGTTTGGCCACGGGCGCAAATATCCGGCTCACGGCGACGCGCAGTTTGAAAGACGTCAGCTGCCCGTCCTATGGCAACGTCGATTTCGAAGTGAATTTTTCGATCGGAAGAGAGTATGACGCTTCTGACTATTGGCGTTTTCGCGTATGGGGATTTGGAGCCGTGGGCCATGCAAACCGAGGATCTCCTTGGGTCAGAGCTGTGGCCGCATTAGAGACAAATTACGACGATACTCATAAACTCGCATTCTATGCGTATGGGACCAACGCCTATGGGCGCCATACGCGCGTCGACATCAATCATTTTCATGGGTATGCCAAAATCAGGGAAAAATCGATCGATCTTTGCTTTCGCTACGGATACCGGATTGGAGTTTGGGGAACGGTCCGCTTCGAATATCAGCGGCGCGTCCTCGCCAAATCCTATCCCCAGAATGTCAACACCTTCGTTTTCGGCTATCTGCTCCCATTCTCTTTTTAACCCTCTCTAGAAACTGAATTAAAATAGAGTTTATAACACATTTGTATCAAATTGTGTTTTAATAAATTATAATTTTTGTTACAATTGTAATTTTAAAAGGCACTTCTGTTTTATGTAAGTCATAACAGTGGATAATAACCCAGCTTTAACTGGGTCAGAATGTTCTATCAATTATTGTTCATTCGATGATGAGCATCCTCGTTACATTTGCCATTCCGGAAATAAACACGCACCAGCGTGCATTCCTTGTGTAACAAATTGATGCAGGGAAAAATCTCTAAAAACTTGCCCAAATCCAGGGTGCAAGCAAAGTATTTCCTATCTTCTTCCCCCGAAGCGCATTTTCAAGGTTTTCTCTAAAATGCCCATAGCCCGCACCCTAGCCATAGGGATTTCTTGCCTTGGGATCAATGCAGCAGCAGGAGCAGATGGCGCAATTTTTGCAGGTGGATTTCTAGCATTAGCACGAATGGAAGACCGAGCAGAAATGATAGGAGCAATGGCAGCCTTATTACCAGCTGCATTACCATTCGCAAGCGTTGGACTTGCGGTAGCATCAGCTGCAATAATAGGAGCATCGGCGGGAGCCGTTGTAGATTCGGACGCAAATGATTTGGGGCAAAATTCCAAAAGAAGAGATTATTTTAAAATGGGAACTGCGACGGCTGGAATTGTTGTTCTTTCTGCACTCGTCAGTGGTGGCAGTTTGCCTATCGCCGCACTAATCGGTTCAACCTGCGCTTTTTCAACTTATGCTTATTATAAAGGCCTAAGTTTGATTGGTGCACAGATCGATTGAACATTATCCAGATTCTTCCCTTTTTATCCTTGTTAAGAAGACCAGATGGCGACTGCGGTTGCATGGTCATTGGAATGGCTGATCGAAATGAGGATGTGCGGGTTGTTGAAATTCTTTTTCACATTTTCAGATAGGGTAATGAGGGGTTTTCCGTGGTCGTCGTTCAGGATTTCTATGTCGTGCCAGGAAAGCTGGGCCCCGAACCCGGTTCCTAGGGCTTTTGAGATCGCTTCTTTGGCTGCGAAACGGCCCGCGAAATGGGGGACTGGATCTTTGAATTTATAGCAATAATCCTGTTCTCGATGGGTGAAAAGCCGATTGAGGAAGTGGAGGCCATGTCTTTCGATGCTTTGGCGCACCCTTGATATCTCGACGATATCGTTTCCTAATCCATGCAAAGGGGATTTATTGGTCTTCGTATTCATCTTTTTCCCGATGATTCCGTTGACGATGTTCTTCTTGCTCATCGTGATAAGGGTGGTAGACCCCTTCTTCATCGAGAACATTGCAGAATATCATCCGGCCCGATGTCGTATGTTTCACGGAAAGGACCTGGGCATCTACGATCTCCCCTATAAATTGTCCTCCGCCATTGACTACGACCATCGTTCCATCATCGAGGTAACCGACTCCCTGGCGAGGCTCTTTGCCATAGCGCTGGATCTTGATCTTGATATGTTCTCCCGCTTGCATCAGAGGTTTCAAAGCATTGGAGAGGGCGTGAAGATTGATAATCCGGACTCCTTCAATGGCAGCCATCTGCACGCGGCTGATGTCAGCGGTGAGGATATTCGCGTCTATCAAACGGGCGAGCCGGACCAGTTTGCTCATCGGGTCTTTCACTTCGGGAAAATCGGTGTCGTTATATCTGAGCTCCAAATCGATAATGGCTTCTAATTTTTTGACCACTTCCAATGAGCGTTTGGCCTTCGCCCTCGAGTTCTCATCCATCACTTCCGCTTGGGCATAGAGGTCTTTGATCAAGAAGCGGGGGATGACCAAATGATGGTCCATGATTCCCGATGCTGCGAGATCGATGATCCGAGCATCTGAGAGAACGGAGCCATCGACAATCAGATCTTTCTTTTTTTGGGTGGTGGGATTGAACTTCACGAAAGGGATGCTCACGTAGAGTTCATCCGCAGCCCGAAGCGTCATGATAGTGCCTGTATAGATGCCGAACAAAAAGAGGGAGATTTTGATCACTTCTAGAACTTGTGGATTCAAGTGGATCGAAGCGGAGCTGATATCGAGCACAGCGGACAAAATCAGGTTTAAAGCTTGGCCCATCAAATACCCGAAAAAGAGGCCGACGACCGCGATATTGAAGGCGCGTAGATTAAAACGGCGGAATAGAAGATCGAAGCCGATCAATGCAATTCCCAAAATCAACCCGAGACCCACGCCTAAAGCGAGATTGCCTCCAGTATACCCGCCGGGTCCGGAGATCATGTATGTAGTCATAAAAAAGACGCAGAGGATCATGAATAGTAGGCGCGTGAAGGCAAGGGCGACATTCATAGAGAAAACTCCTAACATTAATATTAGTAAGATAGCGGATTGTAGAGCCAGAGACGATTTTTGTCGACAAAGTTAAAAAAAATTTTAAGATTCCGAGAAATCGAATTTTTGCTATTGTCTTTGCTATGAAACATCGCGCCTACATCGCTCTATCGGGATTTCTTTGGTTTTTCAGCGGAGGCTTCCTCCTTTATAAAGGACTCCATTTGATCAATGACGCTACATTTAGGGCCGATTCTCTTTGTTCAAAATGGCAGACAGTTTTTGGATCGCCTCAGCAAGCCGCTACTATTTTTATCGGGATCGGGCTTCTTTTAGGTTTTATCAAAGGGCGATTTGTCCTTTCTAAAACAGTGCGGCGCGTCGTCTCCCGAATCGCATCCTTTCCAGGTCCAATCCGCTTCTCCGACGCCTATAGCCGCTCTTATTGGATCCTCATCGCTTCCATGATCGCTTTAGGAATGAGCTTTCGCTTTCTTCCCATTCCAATGGACATGAGAGGCATTGTCGATGTCGCGATTGGTTCCGCTCTAGTCAATGGAGCTATGTTGTTTTTCCGCGCAGCCCGCGCTTTTCAAATCCCTCAGAATACTCCGCAGAATTGATTTCACTTGTGATATTGAGACCCTTTTTCAATTTCTAAAGCACGATAAATTTGTTCAATCAAAATCAGCCGGGTGATTTGATGGGTGAAGGTGAGGGGAGATAAGCTCAAGATATAAGCGGCCTGTTTGATGATCTGAGGCGGGAGGCCCTCTGCTCCGCCTATCGCAAAAGCGATACGCGATCCTTGATTGACCCAAAAGCGCATCAATTTCTCACTCAAAGCTTCGCTTGTGAGAAGTTCCCCTTTCGGATCTAGAACGATTAAAAAAGGTTCGCTCGCCGCCCACTCTTTTAACTGAGCGTCGTTTTTTGCGATCATCCAATCAATCGAAAGCACACTTTTTAATCTTTTCTCGTATTCGGAAAGAGCCTCCGCGAGCCACGCTTCTTTGCATTTGCCGATGGTTAAAACTTTGACTTTAAACATAGTATTTCTACACTTGGTAATATGATATTCATCTCTTGGATTTATTGGGATCCGAAACCAGAAATTTTTCTGATCCCCGTTTTGAATTGGCCGATTCTCTGGTACGGTCTTTTGTTTTCGGCCGGTTTTGCGATTGGATTCCCTATTTTCGTCGGGATATTGACCCGGTTTTTCTTAAATCATCCTGAGTACCATCCTTCAGATATTCTTCATTCTCAAAACAAGAATCATAAAGCGGTTGCAGACGCCTTAAATCAGATTATTTTAAATGGGGATGCGGGCAATAACAATCGGGACGATAAAAACCTCGTTGCCAAGAGTTGTTGCCGTCATCCTGAAAGAGCGCTGGCCCGTCTCGCCTTAGACAGAAAAGAAGGTTCCGCTGTTGTGGGTTTGAAGCGGAAAGCGGTGATGATCACAGACCGGCTGACGATCTACATGATCGTCGCAACGGTAGTTGGGGCTAGGCTGGGACATTTTATTTTTTATGAACATCCAATCGATTATCTTAACAATCCGATCGAGTTATTTCGTGTCTGGGAAGGGGGATTGGCAAGCCATGGCGCCGTCATTGCGATCATTTTAGCCATGTTTCTTTTCAGTTATCGGATCCGATCGAAGGTCAAAGGGCTGGATTGGCTTCGCCTGCTGGATTTTGTTTGCGTACCTACGGCATTGGCTGGCTCTTTCATTCGGCTGGGCAATTTTTTCAATCAGGAGATTTTGGGCACTCCCTCGAATCTTCCTTGGGCCGTCGTATTCGGCCATCCCGCTGACCATAGTATCCCAATAGCTAGGCATCCGGTTCAGATTTATGAATCCCTCTTTTATTTGGCCGTCTTTTTTCTCCTTTGGCGATTGACTTTTCGCCCCTCTATTCTCCTTGCAAAAGGCAAACTGGTGGGACTTTTCTTAATCCTGGTTTTCGGATTCCGCTTTTTGATCGAATATTTGAAAACAGAGCAAAGCAATATAGTCTCTTTGTCCTCGAATCTGACGATGGGCCAGTATTTAAGCATTCCTGCAATCATTGCTGGGCTATTCTTTTATTTTTGGAAAAAATCATGAATTTATTTTTTTACGGCATCTTGATGGGATTGGGAGCGGCAATTCCATTCGGGCCTATCAATATGGAGATCACTCGAAGAAACCTCCATTATGGAACCGGCGCTGGAATTGCCTTTGGGATCGGGCCTTGTCTTGCCGATGTAACCTATCTCGTCCTTTTTGGACTTGGCGCTTTAACTCTGCTGCAATATCCAGAAATTCTTCGCGCGCTCGGCCTTGCAGGATCTCTTGTCCTCGCATGGTACGGCATTAAGGCTCTTAGAACGAAAAGCGATAAAGAACCTGCGCAATCCCAGAAAAAAACTCTTTTCCGGCAGATTTTCGCAGGGTATGCGATGACCCTCTTCAGTCCTTACAATGTATTGTTCTGGTCCTCGATCACCGCGCAGATCGCTTTGATATCCAACGCCGAAGGACATGCCCTAGTCAAAGCCGCCGCCGGAGTTTTGGCGGGATCGATCGGCTGGATCTTCTTTTTAAATTTTTTGCTCCATTATACCCGGCATAAAATTCCCCACAAAATCATCAAATCGCTGAATCTCATTGGCGGAATCATTCTATTGGCCTTCGCAGCCTTCGGAATAATTAAAGCTTTATGGTAAAATTTCCATCAATCAAATAACGGATAAGGGTCTTATGAAAAAATTCTTGCTTGTCGCTTGTCTTGCAGCCGTATTGCCTCTTTTGGCTGAAACGAATGTATTGGTGTTTGCAGGTAGTCTGAGGAGTGATTCCTACAACAAAAAACTCGCTCGGGAAGCAGCTGAAACTGCCGGCAAAATGGGAGCTCGGGTCACGTTGATCGACCTCAAAGACTTCTCCATGCCTTTTTACGATGCCGATTTAGAAGTGTCCGATGGAATGCCGAAAAATGCCAAGCGTCTGCGCGATTTGATGATCGCAAGCGATGCGGTCGTCATTTCGTCTCCTGAATACAACCACTCGATTCCAGCTGTCCTTAAAAACACACTGGACTGGGTTTCCCGCAGTGAAAAAGGGGGCGGATCTAAAGAGGCTTTCAAGGGTAAAAAATTCGTTATTATGAGCGCGGCCGCCGGTAAATCGGGCGGAGCCAGCGCGCTCGGTCATTTGCGGGCGATCATTGAAGATTGCGGAGGAGAAGTCCTCCAACATCAAGTCAGCGTGGCCAGAGCTTATGAAAATGGAGCCCTAGAAAGCGCATCTGTAAAAAAAGAACTTCACAAAGGGCTGCAGCAAATGATCGGCAACAAGCTGGCTCAGAACGAGGACTAGGCGAAGCTAAATCGTTTAACAGTTGCTAGGCTTTTGTGGTATGATTTAATTCAGAGCAAAAGCCATGTTTCAATATATAATTATATCGTTTTTATCACTCGTTCTATCTCTGGGAATCGGCCTGCCCGTCTTTGCCGCTGAACCCAAGGTTGAAACCCCATCTACTGCAATTGTGATTTTTGGGGCGACAGGAGATTTGACGGCGAAGAAGCTGGCGCCCGCCCTTTATCATTTAGCGATCGATGGGAAACTGGCTGAAAAAACGGCGATTGTCGGCATCGGCAGAAGGGATTATTCCAGCGAAGAGTTCCGCAAACAGTTGCACGATGCGATTCAAATTAATTCGAGAACAAAATCAGTCGATGATGCCTTTTGGAACCATTTTCAAAATAAAATCTCCTACCAACGGCTTGATTTCGATCGCGATGAAGGATATGAGCAGTTATCCGAAGATTTAAAGAAACAAAATAACCGCGTTTATTATTTAGCTACACAGCCTAGCTATTTTCCTCAGATCGTACAAAAATTATCCGAACACGGACTCATAAAAGATCCAGATCGCGATAAGGAATGGTCGCGCATCGTGATCGAAAAACCCTTTGGAAGCGACCTCGATTCAGCCATCGCATTGCAAAAACAACTCTCAGAATATCTTGATGAAAGCCAGATTTACCGGATCGATCATTTTCTCGGAAAAGAGGGCATTCAAAATCTCATCTCTTTCCGTTTCGAAGATTCTCTTTTCGAGCCCCTTTGGAACAACCGTTATATCGATCATGTCCAAATCACTTTAAGCGAAGACATCGGTATTGGAACGCGGGCTAATTTTTGGGAAGAGACTGGACTATTGAGAGATCTATTTCAAAATCATCTAATGCAGATTTTGGCCCTCGTCGCAATGGAGCCTCCTTCTACTTTGCAGGCAAGCGATGTCCATGCAGCAAAAATCAAGCTCTTGAATGCGATCCAACCCTTTAATTTGAAGGAAGTCGATCAGCTTGCGATCTCAGGTCAATATGATTCCGGCAATGTGAAGGGAATCCAGGTTTCCGGCTACCGTCAAGAAAAAGGGGTACCTGCAGACTCTTTAGTGGAAACCTTCGCAGCCGCAAAATTATCGATCGATAATGAGCGATGGAAAGGAGTTCCTTTTTATCTCCGCGCAGGAAAACGGCTTCCTGCAAAAACGACAGAGATCGCCGTCGTTTTTAAAGGTAAGGATGGCAAAGAAAATGGCCATACTCTGTTTATCCGGATCCAACCTGATGCGGGAATTTTCCTACGGAAATTCGCGAAGAATGCAGATGATCCGAGACCTCTCATTCGATTGGACGCCCCTTCTAAAAAGCCGCCAGTGGAAGCCTATGAAAAACTTCTCGCCGATTGCATTCAGGGCAATGCCAGTCTATTTGTCCAAGCGGATGAACAGATAGCCTCTTGGCGCCTATGGACGCCTTTAATCGATCATTGGCAATCCCACCCGCCCCAGGCATTTCCAAACTATAAAGCCGGCACCTGGGGACCGAAAGCTTCAGAAGAATTAGTCCATTGGGAAATTTTAGAAATATCCAAATCTTAATCGGGTTTTAAAAATTATATCCGATTCCGCCCCCAGCAACAAGACTGCCTACTTGGACATTGGGCGTTTTCACTTTTGGTATTGAAGTATGGGAATGGATTTTAGAATAAGAAACATCTAGAAACGCATCTAGACTCAAATGGCCATAAGAATAGATCATTCCTATTCCTCCCATTCCGCCAATCCCTTTGGCAAAATTTTTATGATCGACATAGCTGGCATGATTGGTTGCGCTTGATAAATAATAGCGTGGCGCAATCGCAAAATAAAAATCTAATTCTTCAAAACGATTATCCGATTGCCAGAATGTTGCAAATACTTTTATTCCTAAAGATATAGGAAGGATCCACAGGGAAGTCTTTGAATGGTCTCCCGTAGATCGCCCATCCTTTGTAAAGAAGTCAGCGCTTGCGAAAAGGCCAAATCGCTCCCCTATCTTATAAGTAAAAGAGAGCTGGTAATCGATCCCCTGGCCAACAATACTTCTCAAATCAGAGGAAAAGGGGTAAAAATAGCCCACATTTCCTTCTAAGAATCCTTGACGCTCCGGATAAAAACAAACAGTTTGCGGCTTGCAATTTTTTGCCATGGGCTGATTGCGATATATTCTGCAATGGGTTCTGCAATGGTTTTTAGCGATTGGCAAACAATCGGTGCTAGGTGATTCGTTTGAAAATAAAATCTGGGCGCTGCAGAGAATAAATAACCATTTATAAAATTTCATCGGACCGTAATGATGAGGGGTGAACTCTCGTTTCCATCAGTATCTATACTTGTAATAGCATATATATCAATCCCATTTTCTGGACGATTGAAATCATTAAAATTCAACTGCATCAAGTCTTTTGCAATAAGCTTGCCATTTCTTTTCACGTTATATCTGATAACGTTTGCCGAGGGGGAAGCTGTCCAATTCAAACTGTTGAACCATTCTTTTTCATAAGGAAATCGGTTCGTAATTTTTTTCCCATTCCCACTGCTAGGAGGCAAAGGTAAGGTTGAAGTGGAAAAAGTTGAATAATAGGGGGCTTTGGCAGCGCCGTTATCTCCCCAAGCTGCGAATACCTGACTTGTGCTCGAATCGAAAGTTAAAGAGACGTTAGATATGACTCCATTTGGGCTGTTTGAAATGGGATTTGTAGTCCAGGTCATGCTCAAAGGATCGTAGATCGAATAATAGGGGGCGCCGCCGCTGCTGTCACCATCTGTCCAAGCTGCGAATACCTGATTGGTGCTTGAATCGAAAGTTAAAGAGACGTCATATAAGACACCATTTGGACTGTTTGGAATTGGATTTGTAGTCCAGGTCATGCTTAAAGGATCGTAGATCGAATAATAGGGGGGTGAGTTGCTATCTACCCAAGCGGCAAACACTTGATTTGTGCTCGAATCGAAAGTTAAAGAGACGTTAGCTATGACTCCATTTGGGCTGTTTGAAATGGGATTTGTAGTCCAGGTCATGCTCAAAGGATCGTAGATCGAATAATAGGGGGCGCCGCCGCTGTTGTCACCATCTGTCCAAGCTGCGAATACCTGATTGGTGCTTGAATCGAAAGTTAAAGAGACGTCAAATAAGACACCATTTGGACTGTTTGGAATTGGATTTGTGGTCCAGATCATGCTTAAAGGATCGTAGATCGAATAATAGGGGACGCCGCCGCGGTTTCCACCATCTGTCCAAGCGGCAAACACCTGATTTGTGCTTGAATCGAAAGTTAAAGAGACGTCAATAAAGGCTCCATTTGGGCTGTTTGAAATGGGATTTGTAGTCCAGGTCATGCTCAAAGGATCGTAGATCGAATAATAGGGGGGTGAATTGCTATCTACCCAAGCGGCAAACACCTGATTTGTGCTTGAATCGAAAGTTAAAGAGACATCGTTGAAGACTCCAAATGGGCTGCTTGGAATTTGATTGGTAGTCCAGATCATGCTTAAAGGATCGTAGATCGAATAATAGGGGGCGCCGCCGCCGCTGCTGTCACCATCTGCCCAAGCGGCAAACACCTGATTTGTGCTTGAATCGAAAGTTAAAGAGACGTCCACAAAGACACCATTTGGGCTGTTTGAAATTGGATTGGTTATCCAAGTCTGGGCTACAAGAATTCTCATCATTAAAGATAGGACTATGCAATACCATTTTTTCATTTCCATTCTCTCTAAATAAAAAAATCTTAAGCAAGTTTAGTACATCTTTTTCAAGAGTCAAGAATTTTTTCTAAATCTTTTTTGGATCCACAGATCGCAGAAAAATTTCAACCTCGCCGATTGCAATGCCGGTCTATTAGTCCAACCGGATGAACCGATATCCCATTTAATTTATAAGTAACTTTGTTATTAGGTGTTTATGTTTTCGCAAAAAATAATATGTCGATTTGATCGACAGATAGTTACAAACCTTTGTAAGCGACGCAGGAGATTTCGATGCGGCAGTCCATTGGCAATTTCGCGGCTTGGATAGTAACCCTTGCTGGAAGGGCGGCGCCTGATCCGAACCTTTTGGCGTAAGCGGCATTCATCGCTTGGAAGTCATTGAGGTCTTTTAAAAAAATATCCGTCTTCACAATGTGTTTCAATTCCAAGCCCGCCGCTTGCAAAATCGCTTCGATATGATCGAGCACTCTCATTGTGAGGACACCGATGTCTCCCTCGACTAAATTCCCCGTTTTAGGATCTATAGGAATCTGTCCAGCTACGAAGACAAAATCTCCCGCTGCGATGGCTTGCGAATAGGGTCCTCGAGCCGCTGGAGCTTCATGATTAGTAATTACTTTTTTCATTTAAACACAATTTAAAGAAAATTCTATCGGAACGATACGATTGATTTCAATTGGAAAAAGGCATAAATTTTTGGCTCATTTTTTGAGAGTTTTGAGGTTTTATGAAGAAGTGTCTGATCGCAGTTGTTTTGATTTTGGGCCTTAGCCAGTCATTCGCGGCGGAGAAAGTCGATCTGCTGGTTCTCGGGGGGACTGTCGTTGCCATGGATGAAGGGAGAACCACGATCGATGACGGGGCGGTGGCTATCCATAAGGGGATTATCGTCGCAGTCGGATCAAAAGACGAAATCAATGAAAAATACACTTCCGATCGAATCTTGAATGGGGAGGGGAAAGCGGTCATACCCGGTTTAATCAATGGGCATACGCATCTTCCTATGACTCTATTCCGCGGACTTGCAGATGATCTGAATTTGACCGATTGGCTGATGAACTATATATTTCCGGCTGAAGCGAAAAATGTGGATGAAGAGTTTGTCCGATCGGGGACTCGTTTGGGGTTGGCTGAAATGTTCAGGGCCGGAACGACTACGATTGCCGATATGTATTTCTTCGAAGACGCAATCGCGGACGAAGCGTCCAAAGCGGGAATGAGAGGGATTTTCGGACAGGGCGTTTTAGATTTCCCCACTCCTGACAGCCCTACTTTCAATGAGGGGATCAAAAAGGCCGAGGAACTGATTCATAAATGGAAGGGCCATCCGCTCATTCAACCCGCTATAGCTCCCCATTCCATCTATACCGTTTCCGAAGAACATTTAAAGAAGACTAGCGAATTGTCAAAACAAACAGGCGTTCCTATTGTCATCCATATCTCTGAAACTGAAAAAGAAGTAGCTGATATCGAAACCCAAAAGGGGAAATCGCCCATCGTCTATTTGGACCAGATGGGATTTTTCGATACGCACGTCATAGCAGCGCACATCGTGTTTCCCAAGTCGGAAGAGCTATCCATTTTGAAGACAAAGAATGTAGGAGTGATCCATAATCCTCATTCGAACATGAAACTCTCGTCAGGGATCGCCCCCATTCCCGACATGCTCCATTCTAAAATCGCGGTGGGACTGGGCACCGATAGCGCTGCTTCCAACAATAATTTAAGTCTTTGGGAGGAGATGGATATGGCTGCCAAGCTTCATAAAGTCGCATCGAAAGATCCGACTGCTGTGAGCGCAGAAGAGGCTTTTGCTATGGCCACAATCGAGGGCGCCCGAGCCTTGGGAATGGAAAAAGAAATTGGGTCGATCGAAGTGGGGAAAAAAGCCGATATCGCCATGATCGATCTCGATGGCCTGCACCAAATTCCCAGCTATAATATTTATTCCACTCTCATCTATGCCACCAGCGCCTCCGATGTGCATACGCTCATCATCAACGGGACTCCAGTCATGGAAAACCGCCTTCTTCTGACACTCGATGAAAAGCAAATCAAAAAAGAAACTATTT
>Ga0206923_1006_pt1 | contig 67559 bp, 66 predicted proteins | sample Alteio_BWOrgHeat_64_FD_152961 | JGI IMG/M metagenome (GOLD analysis project Ga0206923, IMG submission 152961) | Enriched cells from forest soil in Barre Woods Harvard Forest LTER site, Petersham, Massachusetts, United States -... | ecosystem: Environmental > Terrestrial > Soil > Temperate forest >...
TTCAAAATTTTTCTGTTGCATCCCAATATTGTCCGCTTAATATCGCAGTTTCAGATAATTTGCTGAATAATACACTTCAAGTGGCCGGTGCTTTCAATTCCGCGATCACAATCAACGCTGAACCCGATACTTTCATTCAAGGGTATGTGCTTAGTAATTCGATTTTAAACACAGGAACGGGCGCTGTCACTGCAACAGGGATATTGCTAAGTAACAATTTCGATGCTCGGACAGATATCCTTTTTACTGGAAATACAATTTCGAATGCGACATCGAATGGTCTCTTATTCAATGTGCTTGGAAATTCAAATATTCAAGTGCAATCTAATCTGGTTGAAAATACAGGGCTGAATATGGCAACGCCTGCGTTAAATTTCCTGATCGATAGCGGCAATTCTTGCTTGCAAATCGCAAACAATCAATTCAATGGCAATAATGCAACGGGTCTTGGGGATGTTTCAGTGTCGCTTGAAACGGGCCAAGTATGCGTCAATATGACTGGCAATTCCGCTCCCCAATTTGGCTATGTGCTGACAAATCTCGGCATGGGCACATTTACTGCCACTGGTTTGGAAGACGGGAATAGCGGTCCTTTTGTCATTTCTACAGGAATAGAGGCGGTGCCGGCATGCACCCAATGTCCTTAAGCGACTAGGAGATGCGAATGGGTAAAAAAGGAGTGCAAATTTTCTTATTTGCATCCCTTTTGTTTCAATGCACGCTAGCTAGAGCTGAAGAGGCGATCCTCTATCTTCAGCCGAATACGACCCAATTGTTTACCGAACTGTATCAAGCGTATGGCCTTTTGAATCCGCCAGCGAGGACTTTTTTTGAGAACGCCCTCTACCTCGATCAATCCACCCTGCCCTCAATTCTTCCTTTGCAACCTTCCAATCAAGCTATTTTTGACCATGCCAGCCGAGTTCTTTCCAATTTCCACAAGCGCGTCAATGATTTGGAGCTTTATATTGATCCGAAACAGCCCAAACCCTTCTTTTATACTGCCGCAGGATCCAAGCATCTGATTGTGGCTCTCGTATTTGGCATTGCGATGTCAGAACCTGATAAAAAGTTTCTGTTTGTACAGCAAGCCCCCTTCTATTCAGGCCACCCGGATGCCGTATCGGGCCTCTTCAATTATCCAAATGCGAGATTTCTAGCTTTTCATGAACCTTCTGAAATTCAACAGAAGCCCGGAGAAGTGCTCGTAGAATTTGTGACCTCGCCCAATAATCCCGATGGAAAATTTCGCAAACCCCTGACGAATGCCCAGATCATTATCGCAGATTTTGTTTTCGCTTCCTCGGCATTTGGATCGGATGGGACGGGATATATCGATCAAAATATCGAGTGGGTCAGGAAAGCGCGCGCAGACGGCAAACATGTGTTTAGTTTTAATTCAGCCTCTAAACAATTTGGAAAAACTGGAACCCGATGCGGATATATTTGGTATCCAATCTATGATCCTTATGCCGCTTCGATTTTCCCCAAATTTTTTAAGTTTATCTCCTCTTCCACAGTCGCGGGAGGATCGAGCGGACTTGCGGAATTCTTAGACCTCATTAAGGCGCTCCAAGATCTTCCCGATGCGGGGAAAGGCCTACGTCAAGATGGCAATAAAAGCTTGATGAAACGGCACGAACTTGTGGAAAAAGAATTATTGGACCGCTATCCAGGATCGACGGTCTTTAGCATTCCAGGAAGCCCTACTTTTTTTGCCAAAATCAAAGACGCTCGGGTTCCAAAGAAGAGAGCAGCAGACGTGCTCCTAGAAGATTGGAAGGTCCTCGTAAATCAGGGCGAGCCCATGGGGGAATCGAATGATTTTATCCGCCTGAACCTATCCGGCTATAGCCCATTATTGGTTGAATTCCTAAATCGGCTTTCTGGCCAAGAAAAATATAAAGTGGAAGACGTATTGTTGATTTCGACAGAAAAATGTCCCCATACTCTCATTTGTGCAAAAGAATTGCCGAATACTTTTTATATCGCGAATCCCAACGATTGCATCATCGATGCGGATGCTCTAAAAGGTCCCATCGAGGTGATTTTTCCCCCATTCATTGATTTTGCATCGAGTAAAATCATAACGGTAAATAAGATCGATGCTTCAGACAATGCAGTCGTAGTGAAGACAGAAAATTTTACCAAAAGCCTCAAAATGGCCAATGAAAGTATAAATCTTCAATGGACGCAACCTTTATACCTTGACGGCCGCTGGCAAATCGCGATGCCCGTACAAAAAAAATCGTAGAAAAGAAGCGTATAGAATAGGTTCTTATGCGCAAAATTCTAGTTGTTTCAATTCTTTTGGGTTCATTATCGGTTCTATTTGGTTGCTTAGTTTTTTTTAGAAGCGATCCTCCTTCAGTGGCAATACTCATTCATGGCTGTCATTTAGAGACGAAGAATTGGGATGAAATCATGTTTGGAAATGAATCCCAAGAAGGGCGCGTGACTTCGGGAATCGACGAAGCACTAAAACAAAGGGCTGGATTGATTCTATGGGGATCTGGAGCTTCTCAAACAAATGAACAGATGAAGGAATCTGAATTTACCTTTTTGCAAGCGACGAGCACTCATCTCGATCAATTGGCAAATCATTTCCATTTATCCCCATCGCATCTCTCAACCTATTTAAAGAAAACGTCCCTTCTGCAAATCAAAGAAAAAAACACGGCTGAGGAAATCCAGTCTGCCCTAGCTATTTGCGAAAAGAGAAAAATCAAAAATCTCGTCCTGATCTCTTCTCCCACCCACATTGCTCGATGTTTGCAGGAGGGATGCAAACAAAAATATAAAAAAGAAAATCAGGATATTCGGATTTACGCAAGGTCCAGCGATGTCTGCTTTATCAACTCGACGCCTCAGGATGTGATTATCGTTGAGCCGCCCCATCGGGCGGACCGGCCGCAGATTCCCATTCATGAGTTGTTTAAAAAAATATTCTATCTACTGAAAGAAAACGAAGCGCAAAAATTGTATGCGGATCTGATGCAATTGGTCTCAGAACGGGAATCTGAGCGAATCGGTAGCTAAGAAAGATAAAATTTCGTACATTTCCCATCCTTTTAACGATAGGTTCATAATAAGGAGGTTTTTATGAAACGATTGTTTTTCTTTGGACTCTGTTCTCTCTCTCCCATTTTTGCCGTTTGTGCTGCGCCAACTTTAAGTGAATTGATTGAAAAGGCGGTAGACGGGCAAAAAAATTCTTACGCCCCTTATTCCCATTATTTCGTTGGAGCGGCGGTTTTGACTAAATCCGGTAAAATATATTCTGGGTGCAATATTGAAAATGCATCTTACGGGCTCGGCAATTGCGCTGAACGGACAGCTGTTTTCAAGGCTGTTTCAGATGGGGAAAAAGAACTTGAAATGATTGTGATCGTAACTAGAGATGGAGGAATGTCGTGCGGAGCTTGCCGGCAGGTGTTGAATGAGTTTAATCCGAACATGTTGGTCATCGCTATAGACGAGAATCATATGGTGCGTCATGAAACAACTGTATCTGAGTTGCTGCCTCATGCCTTCGGCCCCGCAAATTTAGAATAGTCATTCCCTAAGAGAAGGTCCTTAAAGTCCGGTCTCAAGAACCACTCGGAACCGGGCTTTGCCGCTCATCATCAATTCATACCCTTCGGCGGCTTTTTCAAGCGGGAAAATTTGATTCATCGATCGGACTTTTGCAAGGGCGCTAAAAGACATCGCATCTTGGGATTCTATCGATGTGCCGCAAGGCCAGCCAGCGAGGCTCCGCCGTCCCCCAATGAGCCATAAAGTGGACGCAGCTACAGGCTCGGGTGCGATTCCAACAATCAGAAGTTTGCCGTCTATGGATAGTCCTTCGGCTGCCGCATTGATCGCTTTGCTATCGGTAACGGTAGACAAGATCACCTTTGCGCCCCCCAACTTTTGAAGCTCTTCGCTGACGCGCTGACTTTCGCTATCTATGTAATGATGCGCGCCTAGCTTTTGAGATAAAGACTGTTTATCTTTGCCTCTTGCGATTGCGACGGTCCGAAATCCCATCTTAACGGCATATTGGACAGCGAGATGTCCCAATCCACCGATGCCTAGAATCGCCACTGTATGGCCGGCAATAGCTCCGCTATTCCTAAGTGCGTTAAAGGTAGTGATTCCCGCACACATCAAAGGAGCCGCTTCCGCAGCCGAAAGTTCAGCGGGGATGATGGCTAAGGCTTCAATTGGAACAATCACATAGTCTGCATAGCCTCCATCATAAGTGATGCCTGGGATTTGCAGCCGGGAACAAGTCATAAAGTCTCCCCGCCGGCACGATTCGCAAATTCGGCAATGGCCCCCATGCCATCCGATGCCAACCCTTTGACCCGTTTTCCAATCTCCTGCATCGTCTCCAATCGCATCAATGACTCCAGCGATCTCATGGCCAGGAACTCTTGGGTATTGAATTCCGGGAAATGCCCCTTCCTTGGTAAAAGAATCGCTATGGCAAACTCCGCACGCCTGGACTTTTACTCTGACAGTCCCATTTTTTGGGGAAGGGATCTTTCTTTCAACCAGCTCAAAGGGTTTGTTAGGTCCTGGAACTTGAACAGCCCGCATTTTTGACATATGTATCGCTTTAGAGATTAACCTGTCTCTTATTATTGAAATATTACAAATAGAATAAAAAGACAATCATTTTTAGTTGGATAGGTTCTTGTCAAAATGTTTTAATAACGAAATTTTTCAAATGATGTTGCGATTAATTTCCTTGAACGATAGATCAGAAAAAAAGGGGAAATTATGCTGACGCAACTGCGCTATTGGCTTTATCGGACCTCGACGATTCTTCATTCGGTCAAGACATTGTATACATTGTCGCCAGAGAAAGTGAGGGCTTTTGTCGATTCTTATGAGATCTATAATTACGACTGGAAAAATGAAGGGGAGCTGATCCGTTCATTTGGTCCCGATTATTACAAGGAAGTCAAAAAGAGGGTGATCGATTTTTATAGTGTGCTCAATCATCTTTGCGCAATCGGGCAAGTGGAAAAAATGTATATCCCTCCTGCCATTGATCTTTCTAAGTCACTCAGCGTGAATCAAAATCTATTTGAACAGAAGATGTCCAAGGATCTTGGGATCGGCGAAGGATCTAAGGTCTTAGATATTGGTTGCGGAAGAGGCCGGATTGCAAGTTATATTGCTAAATTGACAAATGCGCATATTACAGGAATCAATATCGATACCGACCAGCTCGAGAGCGCATCTCGATATGTCTTAGGCAATGGTCTTTCCGACCGGTGCCAATTCAAACTAGGGGATTTGAATGAATATCCTCTTCCCTTTCCCGACGCTTCTTTTGACGCTGTATATGGAGTCGGCCCTTTCACTTATTCAAAAGACCTGAAGAAACTCTTCCAAGAAATCGGAAGGATTTTGAAACCGGGTGGGAAGTTCGCCGCTTACGATTGGGTCATCCTTCCAAACTTCGATCCATCGAATCTTCATCATACCGACTTGATCAGACGGATCAAGCCGCTTGTGGGAGCCATTGGGGCCCCTTCTTTAGAAGAATTTTCTGGAAGCCTTAAAGAGGCCGGATTCCATCTTCTCATCAATGAAAATGCCAGCTTAGATGGACTCCAAGCGCCCCTGATTGAAAATGCCGACCAGTTTTTTAGCCGCGTCACAAAAGCGGTCGCCTTTCTTGTGCGGTGCAAAATTTTGCCCGCTCATTTCAAGGAGATCTTTGAACGCTTAACGAAAGACGGGGAAGCATTCGTAGAGGCAGACAGGCTCAGAATCGTCACCAGCAGCCATTACATGCTGGGTCAAAAAATTTGATCAATTCCCTTGAAGGATCGTCCTATATGGCAGGCAAAAAATGAAACGATATTGGCCTTTATTTGCCCTTGTTTTGATTGCTGCCTTAGAAGCAGTAGCTCTGACTTATGGTATGCGGAAAGATTTTTTTGCTTGGATGCATTTTTTTATGGGATTTTTCCTATGTCAATTCGCAATGTTAAAGCTGTTTCACCCGAGTGATTTTGCGAATGGATTTAGGATGTATGATTTAGTAGCGAAAAAATTCTCAGGATATGCCTATCTCTATCCTTTTATTGAACTAGGTTTAGGTTTGTCCTATCTTTCTTTTGTCTATCCTATAGTTACTTATATCATCACTGTATTGGTCATGGGAACGGGAGCCATTGGAGTCACCCGAGCGTTAAGACAGGGTTTAGATGTTCGCTGTGCATGTATGGGAACGGTTCTGGATGTGCCTCTTTCTACAGTTACCTTATCTGAAGATATTGGGATGGGGGTTATGGCTTGTTGGATGCTGATCGCATCTTTAGTATAAATGTTGATTGAGGGAGATTGGCCCCAATTTCTGCTGAATATTCGGACAACCACGCATTCATTGTAAAATTTGCTCTATGAATTTGTCAATTTTTAGTAAGATGGGATGGATAAATACCCTTGGTTTTGCTACATCCTGTCAATAATTGTATAGGAACCTATCCCACTAAAAAGTTTCAGTCGATTTTTCGGTTCTTTTGAGCCGATTTTCGATTCAAATCGTGGGGGGCAATATCGACAGTTGTATATAGCCCCCCAAGTTTGAAGTCGAAAAGCGGCCAAAATAATCCAAAAACTCGACGAAAAATTTTAGTGGGATAGGTTCAGGAGATAAAATCTTTGAAAGCAGCTTATTTAACTAGAGTTTTCAAAAATGCTGAAGAAATAGATATCCCTTGTATAGAGCGCCCCATACCTCAGCCAAAGGCCGGTGAAGTTTTGGTCCAAGTTGTCTCATCTGGAATAAATCCAAGCGATGTCCGGGCCACCTTGGGATATTTCCCAAATACACAATTGCCGAGAATTCCAGGCCGTGATTTTGCAGGAATTGTCATCGAAGGCAATGCAAAATGGAAAGGAAAACAGGTCTGGGGCACAGGAGGAGCTGTTGGCATTGAGTCAAATGGAACCCATGCCGAATATGCCCTCATTTCTGTGGCAGGGCTAGCCGAAATACCCAGTTCGTTGTCTCTCTTGCAAGCTGGCGCTCAACCCTTGCCCTTTATTACAGCCTATTATGGGCTTGTCACTCGGGCTCGAATGAAACCTGGAGAAAGTGTTCTTGTGATTGGAGCTATGGGACAAGTGGGAAGGGCTGCTATGACCCTTTGTTTATGGAAAAAAGCGAGGCCGATCGCGCTCGTAAGAACAAAAAATGATGTGGAAACAGCGAAACAACTGGGTTGGGAAGCGTATTCTGAAATTCCATCCGATTTATCGGTCGATCTGATTTTAAATTCGATTGGCAATGTAAATTGGGAACAACAAATTCACAGTTTGAATCCCTTAGGCAGGATGGCGATCATTGCAGCCCTTCCAAATCAAAGGGAAGCGCAGATCAATCTCTTTGAAGTCTATCGAAAAAATCAAGAGATCCTAGGAATCAATACTCTCGATCTAAACCCTGCTTTCAATGCCAAACTCCTCAATGAAATGCGAGAAGGATTTGAATCCGCGGCGCTGACTCCACTCGATCTTGGAGCTGTTTTTTCACTCGAAGAAGCAACCGCAGCTTATAAAATGGTCTTGCAAGGTTCTGCCGGTAAAAGAGTGGTTCTTAAGATAGCATCTTAAATAGCATATCGAGATTTGTTTAGTCCGAGTTTTAAAGGACCTGGCCGTCCGACATTTTTTTATTAATTCTGTAGTATATGAGGTAATGTTATGGAGAATTTAAATATCTCTAAGTTTTTGGTGCCGATTATTGTTTTTGCTGTTTGTTTATTTTTGTTTGTTTTGTTATTTGTTGTAAAAAATAAATTAATAAAAATTCGTAAAATATCTAACAAATTAGTTCGTGATATGCGTGTTACCATACAGATATTTATTTTAATAACGGTTCTTTATGTGGTTTTTGAAACACTTAAGTACCATTGGATATTTAACCCAATTATTGAACATGTTTATTTAATTCTTGCTACGATCTGTTTTGGGTGGATTTCTATAAAAGTTATTAATCTTATCTCTTCACTTCTTTTGAATCATTTCGATTTACAACAAAATGACAATTATCGAGCTCGTCAAATTCATACAAAAATAAGAGTTTTTCAGCGTCTTTCGATTGCTTTTGTCGTTTTCTTTATAATTGTTGGGATTTTAATTACTTTTGAATCCGTGCGTGCACAAGGGATTAGTTTATTGGCTTCTGCTGGCGTGGTGAGTATTTTTGTTGGTTTGGCTGCTCAGAAAACTATGGGTAATTTCTTTGCGGGTGTTCAAATTGCGATCGCTCAGCCTATTCGAGTCGATGATGTAGTCGTGGTAGAAAATGAGTGGGGCAAAATTGAAGAAATTCACCTCACTTATGTAATCGTTAAAATTTGGGATTTGCGAAGATTAATCGTCCCTATTACCTATTTTACAGATCGTACTTTTCAAAATTGGACTCAAAAAACAGCAGATATTTTAGGAACTGTCATGATTTATGTTGACTATACCCTATCAGTTCATGTCATTCGAGAAGAGCTCGACCGTTTTCTAGAAGGGAATAAGCTATGGGATGGAAGAATCAAAGTGGTTCAGGTGACTAACGCAACTGAACAGACAATGGAAATTCGCATCTTAACGAGCTCTTCAAATTCTGGCACTTCCTTTGACTTGCGCTGTGCAATTCGAGAACATATGATCTCTTTTATCCAAAAACATCATCCGACTTGCTTGCCACGCTTGCGCACTGAAATTTCAAGAGAAACGAAATACAAAGATTTTTATGAAATCTCAGATCCGCCTAAAGAGCCAGTACGAGCTCCTGCTCCAACTCTGGAATCCAATCCAACTCCCATGAACCCAGATGTCAAAACCTAATAAAGATGGGAAAAAGCCCGGGATTTCCGGGCTTGCCGTTTTGTAATGCCGAAAAAATAGACTCGAAAGCAATTGCTACCACGAGTAGAAAAAAAAACCGTGTTTGCAAAAAATTTATATTTCGTTAATCTACCGTTAAAATTTAGCGTGAATTCTTTAACCATAGGAGGTTGTTTATGAAAAACATAAAGTGTGCCATCGCGAAAATTTGCTTGGTCGCATTATTCGGAGTGACAAATCTACAAGCCAGAGAATCCCATTCCATAGATGATAAGGTTAAGGATTGGATTAATGATGGATCAGAGGCTTTGCAGAAAGGAGTCGATCAACTCGGGGATGATTGCAGAGCTATCCAAGATTATTTAAATAATTATCATTGGAAAGGTCTAATCCAAGACAAAGCTGCTTCGGGACCAGCCACATTAAAGTATTTAGAGCTCAATCAACATTCTAGAGCAGTCATTGTAAAACCAGGAGAAAAAATTGAGGCTGAAGTGAAATGTGATTATGACACTGAAAAGTGCTCTGTTTTTGGCATATATCGCATTGTAGTAGGGATTAAGGGAGAGGGCCCTCAAACCGTAATTGGAAATGAATCTGGATTGATTGCTGGGAAAACGATAGAAAAATTCACCCTAATAGCCCCAGAAAAAAAAGGAATATATCAGGTCCGCTTTCGATCCGTTGATGCGCTTTTCAAAACGACTGCTCTTAATGCTTGGGAAGATGAAAACGGGAATGAACCCGATGGAACTACCACAATTGGGATAATCGTTGTTAAATAGGTAGTCCGCAACATGTAGTGCTCGGCATAATGCGAAGCGCAGGTCGACAATATGCAAGGAGCCGCCGAAGGCGGGAACTCGAAGAGCTGGGGTCCTCAAAAATGCATCATTTTTGGGGAAAGACGTTGCAGAGCGACGCAGCCCCAATCCCCAAAAATGAAACTTTGGGGATTGGGGTGAAACAGATTGTCTGCCTCCGCAAGCAGGATCCAGCACTACATGTAAAGGACTACCGTTAAATAGCTTTAAAGAAAGGCCGGGAGAATTTCTCGGCCTTTTAAGCGATAGACTTTTAATTGGGGGAGATTGGCCCCAATTTCTGCTGAATATAGGGAATGGCTCGCTTGACCATTTCTGACTCATCTGCGTCTGCCCGATGTTGAAATCGGACTCCTTGCCGTTCCATCAAGGAGATTAAGGCGGCTGGTTCGAGCCATTCGATTGTGCTTGCTGCCTCTGGATCGGTAAGATCCCGATCTTCGGGATTCCATTGCATCAGCTGACATGCGATATACAAAGTCGTTTTTTCAAAAGGGAGGCGAGGATCGGGAAGATATCCAGATAGGCTGCCTAAGAAAGCCACTGGTTGAGCGGTAGCTCCAAATTCCTCCTTCAGGCCTCGATGCAGGGTTTTAAGAGGGGATTCGTTGTCCTCCGCACTTTCTCGCATCAATATGTAAATATCTTTATGCCCCAGGATCTCATTGAAATGATGGCAAGCAATCCGGCCCTTTTGATCAAACAGGACGGCTCCTATTGAGAGATGATAAGGTTGTTTCTTGCTGGCTTGAAAGAAAGGCTTGTTTTGAAGCTCATTTTCTGTTGAGAAAAGAGCGGAAGTCGAAATCATAAGAAAGGCCAGTGTTATTTTTAGAATTTTCATAAAAATCCTGTAAGCGAAAGAGGTTAGATCGAAACTCTTTAAATTCCAATGAGAAAGATCGTCTCTTTATGCGGCTCAAGAGCCTGAATGTCAATTGACAGGAATTCCCTAAAAAAGGAAATTCGTTGTCCAATGAAATCTTTGGTTTTCTTTTTTGCATTCGCGTCTTTTGCCTACAACGGCAGATATTCCTTGCTGCGGCGTGGGTGGATTGCCAAACGTCTTTCAGAAATCACTTGCCGCAATATCAATCTAAGGATCTGATGAAAAACTACATTTTGATTATGAGCCTGCTTTTTAGTTCTCTTTCTGCTGAGGAATGGATTACTGACGCAGAGCAAATTACGGAAGAATTTTTAACGAAAACAAGCAGTTCCTCTCATTACACCGAACATGTGGCTCACATAAAAAGAGTGTTTAGGAAATTACACATCAATACGTTTATGGAATTTGGCGTGGGTTTTTCGACAAAATTTTTTATGGATCATGTAGATAAGGTGATTTCAGTCGAATTTGTCACTCCAGGAACTGGCCCTGAGTGGATGAAATATTGTTTGGATTTGTATCGCGATTGTAAAAAGTGGATGCCGATAACCTATTTCTCTGGAAAGGATCTCGATACAAAATGGGCTCCGAATAAGTACATGGGAGTCGAAAGTGTGTTTAAAGCTGCTGCGTATCAACCTGTGAATTTAAAGAGTTATGCATTCATCGATCCTTCGTTTTTAGATGATCTGACCCGATTTGTAGATAAGCAAGTTGCAGAAAATAAAATAGATATGGCTTTTGTGGATTGTGGCATTTGTATTAGAGGCGATCTAGTTCAAGTCCTTTTTAATAAGGTTCCTATTATTGCTGCTCATGATGTTTCTCCTTTGGAAACAAGGGTTTTGAATGACGTTTATGGATACGGAAGAATACAAGTACCTGATAATTACATTGAAATTTTTATCTCTTATGGAATGGGAACGTCATTTTGGATAGAAAATAGGGAAGAGTATGCTGAAATTATCCAAGATTTGCAAAAATACTCAATTCCACCATCGAGTGATAATAATCAAAAGCTTAAAGAGAGGCTATGAACACACGGACTCTTTGGACCGCATCACGAGCTCGTTTGCAATGGGTCAGAAATAAGAAGGGGGCCAATTGGAATTGGATTTTTTTACCTGGCGGACCGGGCTTGGGTTCTGAATCTTTACTCCCGCTAATCAATATCCTTGATCTGCCAGGAACCCTGTGGCGTCTTGATTTGCCTGGAGATGGGTCGAATATTGAAAGAAATGCGATGATTCGCCATTGGCCTCAAGCTCTTTTAGAAGTTGCAGATACTTTCGAAAATATCATTATGATTGGTCATTCCAGAGGGGGGATGTTTCTTTTATCCCTTTCTGAATTGGAAAAAAAAATCAAAGGACTGATTTTATTAGATTCTGCGCCAGATAACTCTTGGCAAGAGGAGTTTGCTTCAAGAATCACGCATACAAATCTTCCGGAAGAGGAGGATTATAAAAATCATCCAAGCAATGAGACTTTAAGAAGGTTTGTACTCGCTGGCGCCCCTTGCATGTTTACCAAAAAGGGTCTGGCTAAGGGATTGCACAGCTTAGAGAACTTACCTTACAATCAGGATGCCATTCAATGGACCCAAAAGCACTTCGATCCCACATATTCAGCAAAATGGATTCCTAAAACGATCCCGACTTTAATCCTGTCTGGTTCAGACGATTTAGCGACGCCCTTGAAACTTTTTTCTCAACGATCGGAATATCATCGCGGTAATATTTCGCTGGTTGAAATCGAAAACGCCGGCCATTTTCCTTGGATTGAGAATCCCTCGGCTGTTGCAGCCGCCTTTAATGATTATATAAATAAATGGGGCGAAGACTTGTCTTAGCTTTTATGCACTAGACTGGAAAAAAATGGCCCTCATGCTGGGAACTATCACGTACGGATCTTAGAGGAGGACAACCTAGTTTCCTTAGAGACCTGCTTACCCAACTTTCAATTGGGCAAAAAATCGCGGCGCATCAAGGCTACCACCGCCACCAAGGTCTGTTGTCATCTCTATCATCACGATCGTTATCGTAGTGTCGATGATCCCCGTGATAGTCATCACGCCGATCATCTCTATCTGCTAAATCTTGTTTTCCACAAGAAGAAACAACGAAAAGGCTCAGTATAATAATAATCTTTTGCATAACTTATTCTTAAACTCCGAGTGTTCATATACTTTCCCACTTGACAGTTCTTCATTTTTCTGTCCATAGAAAAAAATGATCCTTTCTCTCTACTTACTCATAGCTCAGGAAGAAACTGTAGAAAAGATTAACTGGTTTTCCTAACATTTCATTTAAAAGCTTGTAGGTGAAGAGATAATGCAGACAATGAATAAAGTCACAGTCAATATCGATCAGTGCAAAGCTATTGCGAAAGTGTTGCAAACGCTATCCATCAAACCTATCGTCTATCAACGAGAATACTTTCGAGTGAACGTCTCTGCTGAAATAAAATTGCGGATGTTTTTCTTTAGCATTGGCATTTGCCATCAAACCCACACATTGATCAATAAAAAACTCAATCTGATCGGTTTTAATTACTTAGAAAAGGTCTTTTCTGATTTGGCTAAAACCAATTCAGAGTGGCTCGATCCTTTATTTGTGAAAAATCTAACTCCCAAAGTCCTGTCTGAACGATTTGCTGTGCTTTTTTCTGAGACGGGTGATCCGAAGGATTGTACCTTGGATCGATTGGATGAGCGTTCGCGTCTTTGCATCGACATGAGTCAAAAACTGGTAGAGCATTACGGAGGCCAGGTAGGTGCCTTGATTGCTAAGAGCCAGGGATATTTAGTTGGGGAACAAGGAATTTATCAGCTCCTTTCCGATTTCGAGTCCTATGCAGATCCTTTTAAGAAAAAGAGTTCTCTCTTCGTCGCCTTCGCTTACCAAATTGGACTGTTTGCAATTCAGGATTTGGAAAATTTGGTTCCCATTATGGATTACCATATGCAAAGAGTGCTTTTGCGCTTCGGCTGTGTCGAAATCTTCGATGAGCCGTTAAGACGAGCTCTGATCAATCAAGAGTGGCTACCATCGGATGAAGAAATTCGATCCGCTTCCATCGAAGCCGTACATCAGCTTGCGCGATATTCAGGTCATTCAGTGATCAATATCCATGATTTTCTGTGGCCCTTGGGCAGAAGCTGCTGCAAAGAAAAACCCCTCTGCCAACATGGCGTTTGCGATAAATCTCCTTGTACGTTTGATTCCTTTGTAGCGCTTCCTTATCGTCATACTCACTGTCTTTTTGAAGGAACTTGCAAAGGAAGTCTCAAAGAAGACTATCGAAATCTCTGGCAACCGTTAGTGGAAACTCATTACTACTAATGAATGGTAATGCTGAAGGGGCTCCATTATAGGGATTTTTTAGTTTGTATTAATCTTCCTTGCTGTGGAAACCCTTGCGCTGTGGAACCGACACTGTTCTGAAGCAACTTAAAAACGGTAATTTTTGAAGTTGATTGTTCAGAACTGACGAGCCGGATATCTAAATATCTGAATATAAAAATGATGTATTGTAAATAAAGGAAGAATTGAGATGCGTTTTTTAATGGTTTTTTTGTTATTAGGGCAGTCTTTAGGGTTTTGCTTTGAAAAGGATAGCGTAGAAGGTATTGAATATTTTTTTGAGAGGCCTAAAAAAGAAGGGATATTTCCGGCCGTAATCATGATTCACGGATATCAACCTGAGGAAAATTCACTAGGTGGCCAAGAATGCCTGAGTGGACCCATTTTTACTGGCCTGGTTTCAGAAAATATTGTAGCTGTTGCCGTTTCAATTCCGGGATTTGGAGGAACTAAAGGAAATCGAGATTATTGCGGACCTATCGCTCAAAATGCAGTTATAACCTTGATTAACCATTTGAAAACCTTACCTTATATAGATAAATCAAAGATCGGGTTAATAGGTGTAAGTCGGGGAGCAACTACCGCTGCAATGGTTTCAACACGTTATGAGGGGCTTGCTTTACAGGTGCTTATTTCTGGAAAGTATGATTTTACTGAGGCCTTTCCAATATATTTTCAAACAATCCAAGATAATTATATAAAAGAAAGTAATGGTAATTGGGAAGATCGATCAGCAGTTTATTATGCGAATAAAATCAAAACGCCCACCTTAATTTTACATGGGGCATTAGATCCTTTAGGAAATCTATCTTCTGCGCAAAACCTGCATTCTGCACTTGTTGATAATGGTGTTTTTTGTCGTTTTGTTTTATTTCCTGATTTAAATCATTTTATGATTAGAACCCAGGAAGTTGTTTCTCATTTTTTTTCATTCTTACGAGAGCAATTTTATAACAAAACTGGAATTGGTATAAGCTTATCCCCTACGAATTGTTATCCACAAATAAGTGGATTCCTGATTGGCTACCCAGCTGAAAAATCAGCTCATCTTCAATTGGGCGATATTATTTTAGGCATATCACCAAACAATGATGAAACGATGATTAGTATTTTCAATATGCCTGGCAATCAAGTAAGTAGTCTAATTTTAGGGCCAAAAGGAACGAGGATCAGGTTAAAGATTGCTCATTTAACTGGATTAGAAGAAGAAGTGATCATTGAAAGAGCTTCATAGCAATAGCGATCTCAATCACCGACATTTTAGATAGCTTGCCTTGACCTATCCCTGGAAAGGATGGATTCAAGGCAAGCGACTGGTTTAAACAGAGAGAAATAGCTTAGAAACTTCTTATTGTCCCTTCACAAAATACCATACGTTATTATTAGTTTGAAGGTTCAGCTCAAGTGTTACAGCTGCTTTTGTAACTCCCTGTTGAACAGAATGGTCAAACCAATTATTGCCGCCTAATACGCCATTTACGGCTAAATGTGGATACCAAGCTAAAATATCGCTATAAATGGAGTCTGATTCGTTTCTTCCAACTAAACTAATAAAATCTGCAGTAATATTTAATGCTTCCGCGGCTTCTTGAGAGCTCATCCGAATAGGGGTAATCATTTGAGTTGTCATTTCTTGATTAACATTGGATAAAAACCGTTGAAATAGGTGTTTTTGTGAACGATCGCAACTGGTCCATCCACTCACAGAATAAATTTGCTTCACAGTAGGCAAATTGGCCGCTTGTTGTGCAACATATCTCGCAACTCCTCCATCTGGAGATTCGACATCAACAACGACAACAGATCCATGGGTATTGATTAAACTATAAATAGTGTAGGCATCCTGTACGTAATAAGGGGTTTGAGGTAAATTTTTCACGGATGCATAAGGTTGAATTGCATCTCCGTAGAGAGATATGTTTACCAAAAGAGCGGCAGCTGCAAATAAAGTTCTGAGTGGTTTTTTCATAAATACTCCTGTTGTTTGACGGAAAATTCCTTTAAAGCCCTCGGGCCTATAAAAAAGAATTTTGACATACTGAATGAGTAAGGATTTATCTGCAATCGTTATCGTTGCTGCATCACTGACTTTTTTGACAGCGCAGAAGGTTCTGCAGCATCTTGGTATGAGTTGATGGAACTTTTTGTAAAAAAGGATGCTGCAATTGCAGAGGACATGCCTGCTTCTGCCATTTGCGAGCAGTAATAAAAAAGGCTTTCGCATTGGAGGTGGAGAGAGAGGCATTCAACGTTTAATCTATAATTACTAAAAGAGTCTCCAAAATCCGTCAATTTGATAAATGATTAATTGATTTTCTTGTGCAAATCGAGTGACAGCTCGCTGTACATCTCCGACATTCCAGTCATCTCCGCATAGTATTCCATGATTTTCTACATAAGGATACCATGCGCATAAATCGGCATATACATCAGCATATTCATGGGAAGCATCGATATAGATCAAATCGATAGGGATCGCAATATTTTGGAGTCGTTTTGCAGCCTCAAGACTTCTCAGTCGGACAGGGATGATTTTGTCTGTTAGCTCCGTATGGATCACATTCGATAAAAATTGCTGATAAAGAATGGGGATCCAGTCTTTGAATTCATCCGATTCGAAATGCTCTTTTGATCCGAGCCAATGATCAATCGCAAACACTTTCCCATTTTTGGGAATTGATTGTGCGAAAAGGCGTGTTGAGCAACCAAGCCAAGAGCCGACTTCTATGATATTTTTGATTTCGTTTTCCTGAAACATTTTTTCGAAGATCTCAGCATGTGTATTCCACCCGTGGGAATTGAAGGGGAGGAGATCGATGGTTTCATAAACTTTGGGGTACGGATCGGGAAGTAGGTGGGGTGGAAAATCAAAGGAAGCCCCATTCAGCATTGAGATCAGGACTATCGGAACAAGACCGAGGCCTCGTTTAAATTCTAGAATTTTGCGAATCCATTTCCCTGTATGTCGATTTGCTTTCCTGCACTCGTTCATAAACTCTTCATTATGAAATGATGCAATTATCCTATGATAAGTAATAAAAAGAAGCTTGTGATTTCATGACGCCGTCAGGTCTCTTAGGAGGTCGAGAGATGCATTCAGAACTTTTGACTTGGCTACTTATGTAGCTTGGATTTAGCATGCACGACATAAGTTTTTTTCTGGTTGTTCGCAAAACTGAGGTGGTTTATGACTTTCAGAATCTTCATATTGATTTCCCTCCTTGTTTCTGGATGTTCCTCAGGACAGCGCCCTCGCCTTGCTATTTGTGCGATTTTTAAAAATGAAGCTCCCTGGCTCAAGGAATGGCTGGTCTATCATCGCGATATACTCAATGTAGACCATTTTTATCTCTACAACAACGATAGTACTGATAATTATAGGGAAATAGTGCAGCCGTTCATCGATTCAGGGCACGTCGAACTCTTCGATTGGAGTTCCAATGATCCCAGCCATTGCATGAACGGTATTTGTATGGATGCTCCCTGGTCAGCGGCCCAATTAGGAGCGTATAACGACTGTCTTAAAAGGCGAGCTCTTGGCAATACGGATTGGGTGGCAATGATCGACATAGATGAGTTCATTGTGCCAGTCAAAGGGGTCTTTTCTTTTTATGCGATGCTTAATCACGCTGCTAAACATAACAAGGGAACCGTTTGCCTTTCATGGAGAGTTTTTGGCACTTCCGATGTCCAGGACCTTCAAGAAGGGGATCTTCTAATAGATAAGCTGGTTTGGAGAGGCAAGGATGACTATCCTTGGAACCATCATGTTAAAAGTATTCACCGCCCAGAGGCTATTGTCTCTTGCGCTGTCCACATCGCTGAGAAACTTGCGCCTCATTTTGGAGGGAAACTTTTTTCTGCGGATCAGGTTAGAATCCATCACTATTGGACAAGGACGGAAAATGAATGCAGAAAAAAAAGAGAACTATCAAAAGACTTAAGGCCAGAATTTTTCGATGAACTTCACCAAGTTGAAGACCGAATCATTTCCCAGTACATTCCTCTCCTTAAGCGACAAATGGAAAAGCTCGATCGCGAATAAAAAAGGGCGGGAATCCCTATCGCTTTGAGGGTGGAGGGATGCATTCAGAACTATTCGGTGCGAGAAAGTTCACGATTTACTTCTTTCACTGAGCGCAAAAAAGTTTGGACGACAGCCGAAAAACGTTCGGGCTGGTCATACGGAACCGCATGACCCGCTTCCGCGATCTGTACGACCTCCAAGCGTTGATTGAGCCCTGCAAGTTCCTGGGCCATTTCAAGAGTGACTATGGATCCAACCTCACCGACGACGAGCAAGCTCGGAACATCAAGAGTGTTGATCAGCTGCGCGTAGTCAGGGTACGACGGCGTCAAAACTTCGAAGGCGCGAATGCTGGTTTGAAATCTTGCCTGCACGAATAGTTCGATGACCTCGTGTGAACGGCGGCTGTGCCGAACCCGCATCTCAGCCAAGAAATCCTCCTTTGGCCGATTGAGAATTCGGCGATGCTGATCTGCGACGTCGCTTTCGTAAACTTCACGCTGACGTTGTTGTGTCAAGAAGGGTGGATCGACCAAGACAAGCCCTCGCAGTCGCTTGGGGTTCCGACTGGCGGCCACAGCCGCCGTCATGCCTCCCATCGAATGGCCAAGTAGCACTGGGTTGGCGAGTCCGAGTGCATCGATAAGGCCCGCGACATCGGCGGCGAGGTCGTCATATCGATAGCCATGGTCTGGGACGCCGGAGTTTCCGTGGCCCCGAGCATCCGGCATGACAACGTCGTAATCCCTCTCAAGAGCCCGCGCTAAAGGAGTCCAGCACGCTCCATTCAACATTAATCCATGCAGCAGAACAACAGGAGGTTTATCGCCGCCGGTTCGGAGATAGTGCATCTCAATTCCATTTGTTTTGCAGGTACCTGTTGTCCAGCCAGCCATTATTCTCTCAAGTTTACAGGAAAAATAGAGTTTACTCGAAAAGAAGAATAAGAAATGCTTCTCGCATATTCTTCTCGCTTAATGATTAAAAATTTTCTCAACAGTGCGAAATGTGATAGATATGCGATGGTTAGAGACAGGCGACACAGCATGAAAATAGGGTGTTTGGCGAAAATCCCCCTCAAGACAAATAATGGTGCCCGTATTTTCTTTTAATGAATAAATAGGCGTTAGGCCAAGAGGTGATACTAAATCCTCTCCTTCCCATTTGACAAAATAGAGATGTCCATTTGAATCTGGTTCTATGACAATACCATAAACACGTTCGCCAAAATAAAACGGAGCATTGCCATCGATATCTCTAACATAGAGATCTTTAGCACTAACATCAACATGAGGTTCTAAATAGAAGTCCTTTTCATAGACAGAAAGTATAATGTTAGTAAACTCGATAGGATTATGTCCAAACTCTTTGCAAATATGGGCGCCAAGTTGCTGATAAAATTCTGGAGGAGTTTTATAACTAAAATCACCCCTTAGCATTTTGAAATAATTCAAGCCATATTCGCGGGTATTGCGACGAGTGCGATGGTCATTTTGATGGGAAAATTCTTTAGCTACTTCTCTCATAATAAGAGGCATAAACTCGGCTAGAATTTGTGGATCAAGTGTTTTTATAGGGAATGGGTTGCTTTCATACGAATTATCTATGCTCAAAGATGTTTTTTGGAAGAGAGGTTCCTTAATAGGATTAGTCTCAGATGCTACCAAGTAAAAGGAAAGTATAACGTCACAAATTATCGTGAGCAAAAATCTGTTTTCCATATCGTCCTTTTTTTATAAGAAGGGTATTCTGTGCTGAGTGAAAAATTGTGTCAAACAAATACCTTAACTAGTTCTGAAATCGTTAAAAAACGAATGTTTTTGACTTCAGCTAATATTAAAAAAAGGCCGTGAGAATTTCCGGGCCCGTTGTTGGAGGTGGAGAGACGCATTCAGAACTTTTAATTGGAATCACCTAAAAATTTGGGGGAGAAATTTTTATTTCTGAAATAAGCTTTTTAAACCTATCCATATCTAAGGATGAGCTTTTGCCATCTCTCTTTGCGTTGTAGGGTTTACGAATGAAAAGCGCATCTCCAAACCATGGAGCATGAACATCTTGACTCCCAAGCCATTTACAATTGATGAACAGACAGTCTAATTCAAATCCTTGTTCTTCTAACCAAGCGTTAATTTGCTCGAATTGATGCTGTCCTTTATAAGCCTCAATAAATTCTACTTCTGTAAGAATAGCTTTTACTGATCGAAAAATATCTGGAGAAGCCATCATGACATCAAGCTCATTACCTTGTATGTCTAATTTCAGTAAGTCAATTTTTTTTATATTGTTATGCCTAGCCCAGTCATCTAAAGTTGTTGTGGATACGATAATTTTTCGATTAAATTGAATAATTGGAGCATAAATTAGATGATCAGCAGGTTCAAGTAATGAGCTTGATTGAGAGATTTGACCAGGTTTAGATTTCTTTTCTGAAAGATACATAGTGGCTTGGCCTGTGATATTACTAAGCGCTAAATTAAATATCTTGATATTGGGAAAAGGTGACAGATTTTCAGATGATTTCTGGAATAATTCTGGCACAGGCTCGAAAGTAAAGATACGGGCAGAAGGAAGTAAAGCACTCAGTTGAGCCGTATCTTTTCCATCATAAGTACCAGCTTCAACAATCACGGGGTCTTGAGATAAATATTCTTGAACTCGTTGAACAACATCAGAATTAGGTGGAGAGCCCTGAATCACATCCCATGCGTAAAGAGAGTGTATGGAAACCCCTAACAGTAACAGTAGAGAAACTATTTTCATGAACAAATTCCTGTTCGTTTTAAGAGAAGCACGGTAGATGAATTTTGTAATAAAAGCTAGTCCGAGAACTTGTTTCGGCCTTGACGTATTGGAGGTGAAGAGACGCCTTCAGAACTTTTTGAATAAACACTCCTGAATATCTTTTGAAAAATTTAGTTCAGCGCATAAGATACCGTTCCCCAAAAAATAGGAGGGAAATGAGTTATGACAAGTCAGCCATTTCAAGCAGCAGCCGCGCCTTTAGAATGGGATATCTGCCCGTCAACTTGGACTGACAAGTTTGACCCATTCACTCAGGTCGCTGTTAAAGCCGCGCTTGCGGCGGGACAGATCCTTGAAGAAAAACGAGGGAATAAACTGGTTGTCCACGAGAAGAGGGGAGCCGGAAATGTAGTAACAGAATTCGATATCAAAGCTGAGAAAGAAATCATCCAGATCCTCCTTTCTCATTTTCCACATCATGGGATTTTAGCCGAGGAGACTCAATCTGAAGGAGTCCCAAAAAATGATTATGTATGGATCATCGATCCGCTTGACGGAAGCAAGAACTATTCAAAAGGAGTTCCCATCTATAGCATCAGCGTGGCTCTGTTTCATAAGGGTAAGCCGATTACTGGAGTCATCTTCGCCCCCAACTTGCGGCAACTATTTGTTGCGAATAATCAGGGTGCTTTCCTCAATGGAAACTCGCTGACGGTAACGAAGACGGATCAGCTTGGCAAAGCTCTTTTAGCATCGGGCTACCCATATGCCGTAAAACAAAACCCACTCAACTGCATGGAGGTGGAAAATGCCGTGATTCAAACTGAAGCGCAGGTCGATAACTTGGGTACATCGGTTCTTCATCTTGCCTATGTTGCAGCAGGAATCTTCGATGGCCTATTTCATGCCGGATTGAGAGCGTGGGATGTGGCTGCTGCAAGTTTGATGATTGAAAAGGCAGGCGGTACACTGTCCAATTGGAAAGGAGAGCCTCTCCATCTCTTGACTCTCGATATCATTGATGTTTTAGCATCAAATGGAAAGGTCCATCCTCCACTCCTTGCCAAAATCAATGAAGCCCAGCACACAAGATAGGATGGCTTCTTAAATATAAATAGGCCGGGGATTTCCCGGACCTTTTAGGCCGTGGCGGTGGAGAGAAGCATTCAGAACTAGACTTCAATTTATTTTCGCAAATGGTGCAAGATAGGTCTTATGGACAAAACGAGAGCTTCGAGAAAGAGAGTCAAATGAAACTTCTTTGCCCTTCAACGTATAAAGCTTGTCACTTGAAACATCGATTAAAAGGACCTCAGCTCTGAAACCATACTCTTGTCCGATGAGCTTCCTCCAAGCCGTATATTGATAACCGTCAGCGGCAATGGCAGGATCTAACTGTTTTGAGCAATGAACATAAATGGGTTTACTCGATAAATGCAATGGGGAGCTTTAGGTTGAAAGTTGTCCGATGCTTCCAAATATAACTGAGCTATCCGCCCTGCACAGCTTAACTGAAGGTCAGGGGGAAGTTGTTTCAGTTGTATAAAACAACCTAAGATCCATCTTTCAAAAGCAGCCACATCTTCAAAAACAAAATCAAACGGTAGAGTCCCCATAAAATGAATCTCGAAACCGGCTTTTGCAAGTTGAGACCGAATGATTTCCGGCTTTACGATGTTCCACTGAACTTCTTGTTTTAGATCTTTAAAATAGTCTCTCCATGGCTCTTCTTGAAAAGCTTGGGCTTCGGCCTCGTCTGAAGGATCGTCGATTCCTGTATCTGCGCAAAACACAGCGCCTACCCATCCCCCGGGTTTTAGAACCCTATTCATAGCTTGGAACGCAGTTTCTAGATCATGCACCCAATGGAGGCAAGAAAAAGAGACAACGGCATCCATACTGTTTGGAGGAATGACTTTTAATTCTTCAGCGCGATCTTGATAAAATGCGACCTTTGCCTTCGCAAAAGTTCGATTAGCGAATTCGATCATTTCTTTGGATGCATCAATTCCTGTAATCCGTATCCCAGGAAACTTCGATTGAATGTCGCTTGTAATACGTCCAGTTCCACACCCTATGTCTAATAGATGCCCTTGAAAGGGAAACTCTTTCTTTTGAAGAAAATCGAGAAATTTTTGGGCAATTTCTCTCTGTAATTTAGAATTTTCGTCATAATAGTCCGCTTCCCATAACGTCATAGTATTTCCCATGATCTCTGTGATTATTAGATTAAAACATAGAGTGACACGTAAAAATAATATTTTCATTTTACATGAATGTGTATAGAACGAAAATCGTTTTTAGCGAGATTTCATTGTTCTAATTTGTTGTGAACTTCATTGATCTCTTTAATTAGGTAATTTTCATCAAAATAAAGAGTGACGATCACCAATAGATTTTCTTTCTTTTCCGTAGTAAGCTCGTAACGGATAGTTGCAGCTCGGCTATCTGTTGAGAGAAGGATTTCTTGTACCTGAATGGTCCAAGCTCCGAGCCACTCTTTTCCAGCTCTGAGTTGCTCTGCGAAAAGTTCCTTTCCCTCAAAAAGCACTTTTCCATTTCGCACTTTTTTACAATTCTTCGTACATAAAGACGCTATTTCTTCGGGCTGATACCCGTCTCCAATTTTATTCAGGATTGTCAAATAATGATTGGCTGCTTTTGCCAAAGCCTTATTTTCCGACAAAGACATGTCCTTTTCCTCTGGCCAACATTCTTCATAAGAGAAGTCGAATTCATCTACATAACCCAGTTTTTGCTCTGCGATAATGCGATTGCGCTTTCCATTTTTCGCGCGGGCATCGATCTCATCCATTTCCTCTTGCGTCAACTCGAAATCGTATACAGCAAGGTTCTCTGCCATGTGTTTAGGATTGCCGCTTCCGGGAAGAGGCAATGCATCATGTTGAAGAGTCCATCGCAAGGCCACCTGCGCGGGTGTTTTGCCATATTTTGATCCAATGCGCGTCAGCAAAGGATCTTCCCTGAGGTTTCCTCTACCGAGCGGACTATAAGCCTGTACGCCGATCCCATGTTCATGGCAAAAAGCAAGTAATTCTGGATCATAGAACTGAGGGCTGAACTCGATCTGATTCCAAGAGATAGCAATATTCAATGCTGTAATCTTCTTCAGATGGTTTATGGTAAAGTTACTAACACCTATTTCACGAATCATTCCAGAGCTTCGAAGCTCTTCCATAGCTTCGAGCGTGTCCTTTATTGGAATTGCGCTATTCGGCCAATGAAGCAGGTAGATATCGATATAAGAGGTGTTCAATCTTTTAAGGGTAGCTTCGAGATCTCTTTTCAAATCGGAAGGCGATTGGTCGCTAGGCCATACTTTTGAGATAAGCGTCAAATCCTCTCGTTTTTTACCTTTTATGGCTTCCGCAATGCCTTCGAAATTATCGTAATAAGTCGCTGTATCTAGAATCGTATACCCTAGCCTCAACGCTTCTTCCACTTTTTTCCTGCACTCCTTGCCTTGATAAGGCCAAGTCCCATAGCCCATTGGAGGTAAGTCTCTTGCATTCAAAGTCAATAGAGTTCCTAAGAACAATGTGATACCTATTAATCTAGTAAAAACCATAAAAACCAGTTGATTGATCGAATATTGTACTCATTTGGTTTCTTTTGGGCCAGAAGCGGACGGTTATTGGGTATTCATCTTTAATCGCTCGGCAAATTGCTTTTGTTCCTGCTGACTGATGTTTTTTTTAATCTCTCCCCAAACTTGAGTAAATTTTTCTGGCGCTGCCAGGTGAATATCTATAAGAAATGCTTCTCGGTCTGCTGGATTCATATGAGGGAATAGGACTTGCAGCATGTGGGCTAATTCTTCTGATGACATGATTTTGTAGGTTTCAGCTTCTACGGTCCGTAATTCTGCATCGCTATAGAGTTTTTGAAGTTCTGGGAGGATCTGAGTCTCTTCCTCATAAAGATGATGGAGGTTATCGCCGACAAATTTTCTAAAACAGAGGTAAAACTCATATCCCACCCCTATTCTGGCCTGAGCATCAGGACTCGATTTGATCTGGTTTAAAAGATTTTGCAGGGCTTGGAATTGGGTCTCGTGATGCTGGTGATCATTTTCCACTTCCCGAACGATAGGGGAGTCTTTCTTTTGAAGCAGGGGATGGAGTTTGGAATTTTCATATTCAGCATGTCCTCGGAGCATTTCAACCATGTCATTGAAATCGCGCTCGACTTTTTCTACTTGAGAAGAGATGCGGAAATCGGTTTTTGCAACTAGCCTTTCTAGGTCGTTCAGCACAAAGCTGACATACTTATGCTCCCGATAGAACTGGTACCTGCCTTCTTTGACGAATTGAACGACTTCTGCTTGCATAGCTTTAACTCCCGTATCTGATGAGGATTCTTTTTTTCATTTCTGCTAGGGGATAGTCTTTAGGGCCTAGCATATATTCCAGACAGATCCCTTGAAGCAATGAGCGAAGAAAGACGGCCTCGGTATTGGGATCCTCAAACCCCAGAACGGAATAGATCTTACTTTCAGCGCGGAACAATCTTTCAAACTGATCTTGATATTTCCGCATGGCCAACTCGATTGCCTTCACCCCATCAGAATTGAGATAGAGAGAATTGTAAAAGCGAAGTTTTTCTGTCTTTTCCACTAATTCCATCAAGACAAAATCGACTAAAAAATAGAGACGTTCTCTTGCGTCTGGGATCGATTCCAATCCTTCAATGAGAGGCAACCATTCTTGGAGCCGAAACTCAACCAAAGCCACTAGAAGAGCTTCTTTGCTTTCAAAATAATGATAAGTCAGTCCTTTGGAAACATTGGCTGTCTTGGCGATCAGAGCCATGCTGCTTGCATGGTAGCCATTTGCGGCAAAGACCTTCACTGCCGCTTCAAGCAAGTTCGCTCTAGTATTCTCTCTCACAATAGCTAATTGTTCAGCGCTTTTTGGGCTCATATTGCCGATATGATATCAATGACTGACCGATCGGTCAATATAAAAAGGAGAGTCTTGATGTCTACGAATTCTCTTGGCTTTTTTTAGTACGTATACGTATTATTAGGCCATGATCGCATCTTTTTACAGGAGAAATTCGAATGTCCACACCCTCTTTAGGTTTTACGCTGCTTTTCGTAGCCAATCCTCAGGCAAGCAGCCTGTTTTATCAAAAAATTTTAAATAAAAAGCCGATAGAAGAGTCCCCCACGTTTGTCATGTTTGCTTTGGCAAACGGAGTGATGCTGGGACTTTGGTCTAAATACACAGCAGAGCCTCGGGTTGACGCTTCTCCAGGCGCGCTTGAAATCTGCTTCCCTACCGAAGATGTGGATCGATTATACGAAGATTGGGGGGCTAAACATGTGACGGTTGCCCAGAAACCAATGGATATGGATTTTGGCCGCACTTTTGTGGTTTTAGATCCAGATGGCCATAGAATCAGGGTTTATAAGCTGCATGAAGGTTAACTCATGCAAAAATATTGGATTGGAGTAGCTTGTCAGGAGCACGTGCATAGAGGGATAAAAGGCGGATTTGCTCAGGTTTGCCACGGAAAGCCAGGTCCATTAAGACAGATGAGAGAAGGGGATTGGATTGTTTATTATTCTCCAACGGAAAAGTTTGGCGGCAAAGATCCTTATCGTTGTTTTACAGCCATAGGAAAAATCGAATCTGGAGAACCTTATACTTTTGTGATGAACCCTGACTTTGTTCCTTGGCGCAGGGATGTTTCATTTTTGTCTTCTAAAGAAGCTCCGATTCAGCCTTTAATCAAAGATCTTTCGTTTATCCAGGACAAAAGGAAATGGGGTTTCCCTTTTAGAAGAGGGTGTTTCGAAATTTCGGAAGATGATTTTAATATCATCGCTCAAACAATGGGAATTCACGGATGGAAGAAGCTGTAAATTTTAAGAAGATCAGCGTTCATGATACTCCTGACAGAAGTCCAGGGTTTCTACTGTGGCATATCAGCACTTTTTGGCGCGGTGGGATCGAGGAAGTTCTTAGGCCTTTGGGATTGACTCATCCTCAGTTTGTCGTGCTGGCCAGTCTTGGATGGCTCACTAGAAAAGGGGGTAAGGTCTCTCAGGCTGTAGTAGGAAAAATGGCTGGATTAGATCCGAACACCATTTCTCAAGTTATCAGAGGACTTGAGCACAAAGGTTTGATTAAACGCGAATCAGCTACTGATGGCAGAGCCAAAAATCCCAGATTGACTTCTGTCGGACATAGTATTCTCGTTCAGGCTTTGCCAGCCGTTGAAAAAGCTGACGCTCAATTTTTCCATCGGTTGGATTTGAAAGAAATGGAACGCCTGCTCCAGATTTTCCAAAAAATAGCTTCTAAGGAATAGAAAGCCAATATAAGCGAAAGGCCTCGGGGTACTCCTTGAGGTCTAGCGCCGGTAGGATAGTCCAGAACCATTTATCTCTCTATATTAACTATTGGCAATGCATTTAAGAATGCGTAGCGATCAGTTTAACTTCAGTGGCTTGCATCAAAATGCTGGTAAGAAGACGAATACCATCTGGTAAAGATAAAAAACCATGATTGCTAGTTTGACTTAGACTGGGTAATTGATCTATAGCAATAGAGTCCAATCTCCATTGCCAAGGGAATTGCATCCACACTCTCGAGGAACTTAAGCCTACTTGCGTATTCATGTTCAAGAACTTAGCCGTTTCGTTCCCAGCACAAAGTTGTTGCAGATATGACATCCTTCTTGCTTTTTGAACGGAAAACTTCTTCTTTCGTTTGTTATTTTTTTGCGTTGGAGACGCTCAGAGGTTCTGGGTAGTGCTCTAAGATCTCTCCATTATAAAGATAGAGCGAACATTCTTTAGTGTGTCTCACTTTTTCAATCACGTTTGTCATCCCGTTCACACTTTGATCAACAGTCAAAGGGGCGTTAGAGTTTGGTCCTGCCATGTCTGTTTTTACATATCCAGGAGACATTGGGAAAGAGCAAGGCCGGGTGTCAAAATTCTCTTTTTTTTCTTCTATCCATAGTCTAGCCAGTTCTATATCCCAATTTTGGATCAAGATATTGCTAGCTGCTTTACTAGCTCTATAATAGTGGTGTCTTCCCATAACGTTGCTGCCTGAATGACTGACTGTTGAACTAATGTAGACAATACAACTATTTGGCTTTAGTAGTTTTAAATAGAGAGCTCGTATAAGAGTATCATGTCCGTAAACGTTAGTTTCCATTAACTCACGCGCTTCTTGCATGCTGCAAGAAGGAGGCTGCTCGCCTCGAGCGCCTCGGACGATTCCTGCATTTAGAATTAAAATATCAATCTTTTCAGGTACAGTTGTGGCAAAACGAAGGATCGCTGCTTCATCTCTTATATCTACTTGGTGCAGCTCAATTTTCTCAGGATGCGCTTGCCTGAGCCCTTTAAGTCGGTCTGCCTTTCCAGCATCTCGATAGGTTGCGATCACTCGATAGGATGGTTTTGAGAGATAATATTCGACAAACCCGAGGCCAATACCTCGATTTCCCCCGAGGACAATGACAATTTGTTCGTTCTTCTGCATTTGTTTCATTTTTTAACAGAAAGATTCAAAAAAACCAATCAGATACGCACCCATTAAGAGGTCTCTAAGGTTTCAAGCATAGGTTCTCTTTGTAGTAGATAGCGCTATTGAATTTATCGGTGTGGAGTTTCTTGTTTTATACCTCTAAAAATAAAAGGCTTCAGTCGTGAAACTGAAGCCTTAAAATTGATTGGAGGTGGAGAGACGCATGCAGAACTCTCAATTTCGAAAATAGTGTTTTCAATTTAACTTCAGACAAAAATTCGATTAGGTCTTTGAAATGCCGCACAATGAATCAGATGAAAAGAAAGTATCCTGCAAGGGAGGTATGAAACGCAGTCTCTCGGGCTGTATTTAGGCTTCCTTTAAGGAGTATTCAATTGAACTTCTTCAAGATGGATCCATTTTGTTGCAATCCATTTAGTTCCTTGTACGACTGGAGCGCCCCCGTGGCAAGTAAGAGGATCTACCTTTCCGTCCGGGTGACAGTTGTAAAAGAGGACAGCATTTCCTTTCTTCGGGGTAATTTTTAAATCTATTTCTGGGAAAATCGTTTCTCCACCCTCTTCTACTGAGTTCAGGTACATGATGAATGTGGCCATTCTTTGCCCGCCATTCGAAAGTGCTTCTTTGCCGCCAATGCTGTCGCTATCAAAATAGTCATGGTGGGGCTTGAATTCTTGGCCTGGCCCATAGCATAGGACTTGAATTGTCTCCCCATATTTAACAGGCATCATCGTCAGATGGGAAATCTTTTCCTCGATGCGGCTGATAATGGAATCGCAGCCCCTGGCATCGAAAAACATACCCTGGCTCGTCCGCTCATCAATGATTTTTCCTCCTCCTGATTCTTGGTCTACGGTTTCCGAGCGCTCAAGTTTGGGTATAGCCTGAGAAATAAGATGGGCGCATTCTTTATTGTTAAGAAAGTTGCGTAAAAGGATGATTCGCGGGTTCCAATTCAGAATTTCTATATCAAAGGTCTCTTGCTTTGCTTCGATCGTTGCGGCAATTCCGAGTAAATTCAAACACAATAAGAGATACCTAATCATTGCATCCTCCATAGTTTTTAATGGATTCTACTTATAGAAATTTTAGATGCAAACAAAGAACTTAAAAATCTTATCTTTCTCGACTCGATTCTCTCACGCAAAGCAAACTGTTGCCTTGCTCACCTCCAATAAAAAAGGCCCGGAAAACCGGATCCTATTTTTTTTGGAGGTGGAGAGACGCATTCAGAACTTTTGAGAAGAATCAAGCTGAATTTTTTCAAAATTTATGGTAAATGCAAAGCAATTCCCAAACCGTTCTATTTCTCTGAATCCCGCTTTATTAGCGAGTTGAACTACCGTGGCTCTGCGCTGAAAATCGGTATCGGAAATGATTTCAGTCACAGAAAGTATTCCATTCGGCTTAAGAGCCCCGAAAATTTCTTTTAGCGCTGCCTCTCGATCTGGAATTTCACCTAAAACTGTTACCAGTAAAACACGATCAAAGGTTTCTTGTTCGAGTTTTTTTTCTCCAAGCCCGGCATGAAAAAATGAGATATTTGTTAAGTTTGCGGCCTGGGCTTTTCGTTGAGTTTGGCTGAGCATGCCGGCTTGGATATCCATGGCAACTATTTTCCCTAGAGATCCCACTTTAAAAGCAGCTGGAATAGTGATGCGTCCAGGACCACACCCAGCATCCAACACAGTCAGGTTTGGTTGAATCCTTGCATTTTCTACGATCGTCGCCGCTCGATGGATTGTGGAGAAAGGGTTGTCTCTTTCAATAAGCCAGCTTAATCCTGTTGAACAGGGGGTCGAATGACGACGGGAAAAGAAGCACCACGCGATTGACACAGCAGCTAGACAAACGGCGATAATAAAAAATTTCATGACTCGATAGATTTATGAAGTGATTATATAAGTTGCCCAGAATATAAAAAAGCCCGGGATTTCCCGGGCTGGTATAGAGGTGGAAAGAAGCCCTCGCGCTAGGGGCCTCGGCCCCTAAACTTACCCTCCCCTGCGAGGTGCACCCTGGCCGGCGGCTCGCAGTCATCGTTTCCTTATAGGAAAACGAGCGAACAAATAGTTTTGCTCGCGTATGACGGAGAGATGACGAGCTCTGCGAGGAACGGGACACGCTCGGTTTTGCAAGCAAAACTACAACAAAAGCATTTTTTGAAACTTGCCTGTTTTAATCCAGAGACCTTTTGCAGTGACGAATCAATGACGATTTGCAAATAATTAAATTAAACCCGGTTAAATTAGGTTGAAAGCAACCTTTGGGTGCCTTTCAACTGGAAACACTATATACCGCTCGTGATTCAAGAATCGGATCTGACTACGTCGGCTTGGCAACAAATTTTTAGCCTTCACTCATGTCTTGCCATTCGGCAATGGTCACTCGCTCCAGGCATAAAAATTTGCGCCTCCTCCTCGTCATCTGGGTGTCATTCAAGAGGATGTCGTATAATTATTTGCCGTGCTTCGCAGTATTTAGGCAAGATCAAAGGATTATTTTCCATCTCTTTAAGTTCGCTTATAAATTCATCGATCTCAGTTTGCGAAATAACGTGTGCTGCTAAAAGCTTTTCTTTCACGGATTCTACACCAAGGGAGATGATGCTTTTTTCTCGAGGAGAATACAAAATGGGTTGAACGAAAGAAAAAGTCGCTAAATAGTTTTGTGTAGATAAAAAATCTCTGATTTTTCTTCCTGGAGAGAAATCGCCACCGCCCACAGCAAACTGCTTAAATTTGAGGAAATCCTTCCATTTCTCGTAAGTTTGATTTGCAGGTTCACAAGCAAGCGAATCTAATGTTTCTATTTCTTCCAATAGAAGAATTCCTCCAGGGGCTAGTAAGTTATAAAGGCAGGGAATAGCTGCATACACTTTTTCTATCGCTAAGTGGGACAATACGAACCTACAATGGATGCGATCAAATTGACCAGATAGCAAGTCTACTTTCTCTACATCAAGTTGCTTGAACGAAAGATTAAAAAGTTTCGCCTCTTCGGCATGTCGTTTGGCAATGACAAGCTGATCCGAGTAAAAATCTGTTGCTAAAATTGAACCATCTGGGCCTATTTGACGAGCCAATTCCGTCTCGAGAAGGCCTATTCCACATCCAATCGTCAGGATGCGAATGTTAGGTTTTAATTCCAAGAGAGACAAGGTTGATGGATTATACAATTCATTGAGAATTCGCAACCGCTCATAATCTCGTTCTCCAGTCGCAAGAGGATAAGAGGAAAAACCCTTCATAAAAAAAAGAACCTGAAAACAAAAGAAATATAATCTCATTGCTCTGAAAAGTTATAGACTCTCCCTAATTTTTATCCAATCAATTTTGGAGGTGGAGAGACGCATTCAGAACTTTTCATCTGTCGGGTCGTATAAAAAAATATGGCTTGATTTTTCGCAAAGAGAGAGAAATCTCTTTTCCAGTTCTTCGGGGGTCATATTAGGGGCCATTATATAGCCTATCGGATCGATGCTGTGTTTATTGCAGTTCATGAAGTAACCACTTAAAGGGTTGGTTTTATACTCATCTGAATTTTTTGTGGCGATTTTTGTATGAGCATGGAACATTTCACCATCGGCAAGCAGCTGTATAAAGGGATGTAAAGGCCCTATTCGAAAAAGCTCTCTCAATTCTTGAGGGTAGACTCGTAAAGCTATAAAACTGTGTGTTGATGGAGTTTCTGGTTTGGAGTAAGTGATTGCAGCTGCTTCAAGAGAAAAAAAAGCTCCTCCAAGTAAAGTTGAACCAAACGAAAGAGCATGGCTGTTGGTTGTATTTAATTGAAGAGTTGAAGGATAGCCAGAGCCAGAGTATCCCCGATAAAGGACCCATTCTCCATTTTCATGTGCAAGTCGTTCGATTTTTAACAATTCTGTAAATAAAGTTAAGTCTTTTATAGCCTTATGAAAAATTTCAACTGAGGAAGGATTGTGAATCCAAAATGATCGCCAGAAAGGAAAGTCTTTTTCACGCCACTGGTGGAAAGGTGGTAACTCAGAAATGATTAAGTGTAGCATCTCCATATCAGAGCCATGTGCTTGTTGATAAAGGGCAATCAACGATCGGTTGATCTGGAAAAAGAGCTCGTAAAGGTGTGGTAGGGATCGCGAATGATGATCAAAACAGCTTAGAATTTCATCAAGACTTTGAGCTGAAGTCAAACGAATGTGGAGAGGTTGTTCATATTCTAGGGGTTCCCATCCCTGCTGACAACAAGCTAAAATTCCATCACGAATAGTTGGCTCATGAAAAAAAATGTGTAAGACTCCAAGCTGCCAAATAGAAGAAGGGATCCATTCAAGACAAAGAGAAGGGTCAAGCTTGTGGCATTCCGTATTCAAATCAATCGGGTTTGAGTCATAAAATATTCGGGGAGGTTCTCCTTTTAAAATAAGCTCAAATAGCCGTGCCTTTTGGTCGTAATTCGGCTCCTCCTCTCCAAATATAAAAAGATAAGTTGCTGAAAGAGGTGGTAATGCAAGGAGAAAAATGGCGACAAGAATTTTCATGTGGCTTCTAAAATGGTGAGAAGCCAGAAGGATAACGGAGCAGATTATAAAGAAAAAGATGCATTCAGAAAGTTCTGAATGCCTCTCATCAGATGGAGGTGGAGAGACGCATTCAGAACTTTTGACTGGTCGAAGCTTTCAGATCTTCCGTTTTGAATTTATGTTTTTATAGACCGAGGCACTAGTGTTAGATAGACCTCTTCGGAAGGTTTTAGGGTGATATATCCGAGTTGTCCAAACTCCTTTTCAGGCAATGAAGAGAGATGGTAGTTTTGGATGAGCTTCGCAACGAATAGAGAAATTTCAACTTTGGCAAGCCACTGTCCAGGGCAAGAGTGAGCTCCGTCTCCAAAGGGAAACCAGGAATAGCCTTTCGAGCGGGTTGTAAATCGGTCGGGATTGAAAGTGTCGGGTTGGTCAAATAAAAGGGGATCTCTTCCTGCGAAAGTGGGGCAGCTAAGAATTTTTTCCTTTTTCCCTATTTTCTCCTGGAAAATCACTTTCCCGGATTTATCTTTGACCGTGCAATTTAAGGGAGCTATGGGCATACGGCCAATAACATAAACTGAACTGAAAAGGCGAAGCGACTCACTGACCACCTGATAAATTGATAAAGATTCATTTGCAAAAGTAAAAAGATCTTCTTTGGAAGAGAGGAGTTCTCGATAAATTTTCTCTTGGATTTCAGGATGTCTTCCTAGCTGCCAAAGCAAATAATTCAACACCCCTGCCGTCGTATCAGAGCCTGCAAAATACATGATGTAAAGAGACAATTTTGCTTGTAAAGGATTCATATACTCTTTTAAAGATTGGACATATGACTCTCCCTTTTGAGTTTGAAGCGAGGTGTCGATGGCAGATCGCAACACTGCAACTGCATGCGGATAGTTCTCCTGCTCCTCTTTGGACTTAGGCTGTTTGAGCATCCTCTTCATCAAACATCGATTGACTAAATCAACAGAGTCGGCAATTCGCTGATAGATAGCCATTGGGCCTGGATGGCCTAACAAAAGGCGCGAGACGACAGCCACGGGAAGGGTAAGAGTAAGCTTGGTTGCGTTGATCGTTCCTTCCTGCTGTTCGCCTATGTAATAATGGAGGACCTCATCGATGATTTTTTCGAGTTCTTGACTCTGTTTTTCAATCGTGTGGGTACCGACAAATTGGAGAATCGGTTGTCGATATTTGCGTAAGTTTTCCTTAGAGCAAGTGAAGATGAAATCTTCTTCTGTAATTGTCTCTTCTGGATAAAGATCTTTGAGGATGGGTAAAAAGACCAGACCATTATCTCCGTCCCAAAGCAATCCATCTTTATCTTTTCGCGGATATCGAAGAATCGCTTTCATGACAGCTGTTTTCGTAATGAGCTTAGTAGAAAAGTTTAAATACATGAATGGATTGAGATAGCGCATAGGACAGATATTTCTCGATGCAGGCTCTCGAAATTCCTGAAATCGCACTAAAAGATAGGTATTATAGATCCTACGAGGGAGCGTCATAAAAAAACGCCCAAAAGATTTTAATTTATCAAAGAGTGTTTCAGAAGGGACTTTTTGAATTGTAACTGTAACATCTTCAAAGTTTGTTTCCGACATCGTTTATTCCTCAACACGAATGTAATATTTTGCTAATAAAGGCGTATTTTCTGTAAGTTTTTCGATCTGAAAAAGGGCGACGTACTCGCAAAAACACCCACCAAAAAGAAAATTTTCTTTCCGATGCCATAGGTTATAACAGCGGGTGAATGCCTCTTCGAGGGTGCAAAAAGGAGCAAACAGGGTAAAAACAGCATATTTCCCTTTTGCGAGTACTTTTGTTCCCCAATCCCCTCGTAGGAGCAAAAGATGGGACTTTGCAATGCATAAGTCAAAGCGGCATTTTTCTCTAGAAAGGGTGAAAGGATTATCTAACGCTATGCCATAGCATCTCTCAGCTCCTTTAAATAGAGAGCGACACTCTTCGATTCCCTCAAAAACTGTTTTTCGATAATCTCCAACTTTTCTCAAAAATGCGATTGTCTCCTCTGGCCGATATACATACTCAGGTGTGAGGATTGAGGGCTGATTACTGAGCTGAAAGAGCATTTTTTGCTTCTCTTTCCGATAGTTTCTAGGCGAAACCTTAAAATATTTCACAAAGGCTTTCGTGAATGTAGAAGATTCCCCATAGCCCATAGCAAAAGCGATATCTCTGATTGGAATCTGCGAATAACAAAGGCGCCCTGTTGACGATGCGATTCGGATCCGATTGATGTATTCTTTCGGCGTCATCGACAGATAGGCTTTAAAGAGCCGGTGAAAGTAGTAGGGCGAAATGCGGGCAATGGAGGCTAACTGAGAAAGCGAAAGCGGCCGATCTATGTTCGTTTCAATGTAGACCATTACAGCCAATATTGCCTTGATTTGATAAGATTTTATAACGACAGTGTTCATGAGATTTCTTATTTTTTACGATTGCCTGCATCCCTTGCTTTTCCAGATGACACAGGATACTAGAATCCAAAGTTTAAAAGTTGGTCGATCTTGCCAAAATCCACTCGTTCTGACATTCGATTAAAGATAAAAAAAAGACCGGGTTTTTGGCCCGGCCTTAATGTTGGAGGTGGAGAAAAGCCCTCGCGCAGCGCTTCGCGCTTGCTACCCCTCCCCTGCCCTCCCCTGCGGGGTGCGCCCTGGGTGCACCCTGGCCGGCGGCCTCGGTCGGTTTTTCGACCACCCCTTCCGATGATGCATCGTTGGGGGCCCCGGTATCGAAAAACATCGCCCTCGACTCGATTCTCTCACGCAAGGCAAATTGTTGCCTTGCTCACCTCCAAAAAAAAAGGCCCGGAAAACCGGACCTGTTTTTTTTATTGGAGGTGGAGAGAATCGAACAGGGTTTGGTGAGTCGCTTATTTTCATAGATAAATTGATTTGCATTTCGTCTAAATTTACGCAAATTTTACGCACTAAACCAGACGAAACCAAAACTAAGATGGAATGCGGTTTTGAGAATTGGAGTGTTCAATAGTTTCAAATAATATTCATAAGAATCGATTTCAAATTATTATTTACTGACAAAACGTAAATGAAACACAATTTTTTTGTTTTTATATAATAATTTTAAAAATAAATTAAATATAAATAACGTATTTTTAACATTTACTTATATTTGTTTTTGTTTATAATTCATTTAAATTAATGTAAATAAATAAGAAAATTAAAATTTGAGGAATTATGAGTACGCCCATAGAATTGTCGAAAACAATACACTCTCATGTTGAGCAGCCGTTGGAATCTACAATTGTCCAATTGAATGGACAAAAACGGGAAATCGAACAGATTAAGGTCGATGACCCAGCTGGTTGCGATAAAAAACAACCTTTAAAAGGCAAGCTAGGAATAAAAGAAGTCGCGTTACGAGTGGCAGTGACCATAGCTTTTATTATTATCGAACTTATAATGATTTCAGGTTTTTTAATGACTGCTACGAGTCCTTTTCCGGCTTTTGGGGTTCCAGTTATTCTTGTCGGCGGTATGATGAGCCTATTCGGTATTTTTCTGACCTGGTTCCCGCCCGAGGGGACTAAACCATTATCCGAGAGTATCCGAGAGCATTGATAAGTTATTCTGCAAATAAAAAAATAAAACGCGGGAATTATAAACGTACATTTTTTAGGAGATTCAATGGCAACACAAATTAAATCTATAGAGATGGCTGAAAGCGCGAATCTTACGGCCGTTGCTCAACCCAACATCGTTTTGATGAATGGGTGTATGAAAGAAGTGGAACAGATCCGAATCGAAGATCCAAATTCTGTAGACCAAGCTATAGAAGGTCTTCGCTCGTTAAGTAAAGAAGAAAGAAACAAAAGCGTGAAATGGATTGTTGCTATTGTTGTATTAGCAACTGTAGCTATTTTTAGCCCATTTCTTATTTTTACAGCACCAGTAAGCGTCATGTTGGGTTGCATGATCAGTTCTCTACTTGGATTCACATTCAGTATGGTAGGTTTTGGCTCGCATGATGCGATCTGTAGAATGACTGATGAAAAAATCAAAAAGCTGATTGTTTGTCAAAAAGATTTACAGAAAGAAGATTTTCGTTCTTTTGTTAAGTCTTTCGGGGAATCGATGTCGGTTGATGAATTGTTGCAAGCGCATTCCCTGTATCGCGAGCAAAAAACTCTCGAACAAAATATTTCCGCTCTTCGCCAAAGGAACTAGCGCGGTTCTCTTAAACCTCTGCTTCAAAAGCAGAGGTTTTTCTTAGCCTATTGTTCACTCTTTCCAAAATGTGATATGCCAGACATCCATCGTCGGAAGAGTAATCTTCAGGCTTCGTGAATATATTGCTTTATCGCAACTCGAACTCTCGACGTGTCAATACCTTTTAATTCAGAAAATTCTAACAAATCAGTCTCTATAGCCCGTTGAAGCATGTTTGCCTTATTCGAAATCGTTTTAATCCGATGAAATAACCCATCCCTTGTTGAGCTCGCATGCATATCATTCAGATTATGATTTACGAATTTATGAATCAGCCAGTTCCGCTCTTCTGACAGGGCATTTAAGTCGCTATATATATCAGAGTAAAGACCGTTTTTTTTTGCAAGATTAACGGCTTGACCAAGCGTAAGAGATTGATGTTTTTTCAAACGATTGTTCGCTTCTTCCTTGGACATACTGCCGGGATGCTTCACATCCTTTTTTAAGGTAATTGAAATGCTAAGAGCGCCTTCAAGATGCTGGATCATGAATACAGCTTCTCCGATAAGGAAATACAAAGCGGTTATATCTTGTAGTTTCATGTCAGAGTTAATCGTCATATATTTCTATTACTTCTTTTTCTTATCTATGTTGTCGTACACATTGATTAGACTAGCTTACAAGACTGCATCTAAATCGGGAGGCTAGATTGTTTTTTAAAAGGTTTTGAGGCCAGATTGCGTAGACATTCAACGGCTCCACTTGCCATTCTGGAAGAACTTCCACGAGTTTTCCTTCTTTGATATCTTTTTCAACCAAGAAATCGGGAGGCGAACTCAAACCGACCCCTGCAACGGCAAGTTGGTAGGCGGCATCCACTGAATCGCACATTAAATTCGGTTGGTAGTCGACAGCAATACTCTTTCCTGCGTTGTTTATAAACCGGCGCGACAAAGGGGAGCATCTCGTCCCGATCCAACGCCAAGTGCTCAGATCCTCAGGTATTTTAGCCTTGGCCTGTTTTTCAAAAAACAAAGGGGAGCAGACGAGTTTTCGACCCAAGGAGAATAATTTTTTTGCCATTAAACCGCTCTCTTCGAATGTGCCTATCCTAATTCCGATATCGAATTTCTCTTCTATTAAATCGATGGTTTTATCGGTAAAATTAAGATCAAGTTTGACATTCGGAAGGTCACGACAAAATTGGGCAATTTTCTGCATCAGGCTGCTGCGCACGAGGATCGAAGGCATAGTCACTTTTAACGTTCCAGAAGGTTTTTCTGCTGCTGGTAAGATTGTGTCGAGGCCAATTTCGATAGCTTCTAGCATTTTTTTTGATGCTTCATAAAGTTGTTCCCCCTCTGTTGTTAAAGACATTTTGCGCGTAGAGCGATACAAAAGAGTCAGGCCTAGTTTGTGCTCGAGTTGCGCAATGTGATGGCTCACTACAGAAGGAGATAGTCCCAAAGCTTGGGCGCATCTCCTAAAAGAGCCAGTTTCAATCGTTTTTGCAAAGATGGCAATCGCCCTAAGTTCATCAAACATTGATCGATCTCATGAAACGGTGAATTCGAATTATAGCATATTATCATTTAATCTAGAACAGGGTAGAGTGGGGAAAAACAGGACAAAACATGTCAGAAAAAAAATGTGTTATAGTAATAGATGAAAACCTACCCGTAGGTCTGTTGGTGAATTCGGCTGCCGTTTTAATGATGAGCATTGGAAAGCTCCACCCCGATTTAGTCGGTCGCAATTTAGAGGATGGCTCGGGCTATGAACATCAGGGGATCACAACTGTCCCTCTACCCGTCTTAAAAGGGGCGGGCAAGCTCAAAGAAATTCGGGAGGGGCTCAAACTTCATGAAGGAGAATTGACAGTTATAGATTTAATTGACGCAACTTCCAACACTGCTTCCTATGAGGAATATGCCGCGCAACTGAAAAAGAGCGCAAAAGAGGCCTTAAATTATTACGGTATCGCCATTTATGGCAATCGCAAGCTCGTCAATAAATATACAGGTTCGCTGGGGTTGCTCAGATGATTGGTTCATTCATCATGACCATAAAATTAAACATAATCGAGAAGGAAAATACGTAGGAGTACTGATGTCCCTTTCCCTTATACTTGCAATGTTTTCGTTTTCCTTAGCAATGTCAATTTCCCCAGGACCCGTGAACATGATTATTCTTTCATCTGGAGTTGATTATGGTGCAAAGAAAACAATCCCTTATGTGTCCGGAGCAACAATAGGCTTTACATTGCTATTGATTTTTGTAGGACTCTTTTTTAACAAATTTATTGAAGCCTACCCATCTTTGCTAACCTTTATTTCTGTTCCAGGGGTTTTGTACATTATTTATATGGGTTATAAAATAGCTTCTTCGCATCCTGAAATAAAAGTACAAAAAGCAGATATCCCAAAATTTTACGAAGGTTTTTTGCTGCAATGGTTAAACCCTAAAGCATGGATTGCGTGCGTATCTGGCGTTTCAATCTTTTCTAGCCATGGAAGTTATGGATCTTTTTTTATATTCGTCAGTATCTACTTTGTCGTTTGTTATATTTCGCTGGCGATTTGGGCGTTTTTGGGGGAGAAAATAGCTTTTTTATTAAAAAGCCGAGTTCGTTTGCGTATATTTAACCTTATAACTGGCTCGTTATTGATTCTAACAGCCGTCTACATAGGTTATACCCAATTCAAATAAACAGAAAACAGTTTGAACTGTTCGGAAATTCCGATCTATTTGCCATAAAAGCGAAAGGCCACGAGGTAGTCCTCGAGGCCTAGCGCCGGTAGGGTAGTCCCGACCCATTTATTCTAATCGATCGATTAAAGACCAGTTTTTGTCTTGGATCGTCGTTTTGGACTGTGCGTTTTTCGTTTAGTTGATTTTTTTAGATTATCTAAGGGGGCTCGTGCACCTCTAAGCAATCCTTCAGTATTTAAGTCTTCATCAATATCAGGCCAATGGATGCCATAGCCTCCTCCGCAAATTTCCCAGAATGCTCTTTGCTTAGGAGTGGCTTTTAAGAGTCTTGGATACCAACTTAGAGGAACTGAGATCGATCTGCCATCCATTAAATCGACGACTAATGAATCTCTAGTAAAATGAACAGCTTCTACCCGTTCATCTATCTTATGCGCCAAAGTATTCATTCCATTGATCCAATAAGTGTTTTTGATGTTGATCAACAATTCTGTGTAATTCATTCAATTCTTTTTTCGCAAACCCCAAGTTGTCTGCTAAGATAACTTTTTGTAACCAAAATTTTGCCGAGCATCCATCTTTATCAACGTGTACATGAGGCGGTTCATTAGGCTCGTGGCTATAAAAGTAAAAACGATAAGGACCTATTCGTAAAATAGTAGGCACAGTGTATTTTTCATCTAAATTTTTTTAAGTCTATCATGGTTCTGAAAAAAGAAACCAGGAAGAAAAATTCATGGCCTCTATGTTTATTTTTTGAGAATCAAGAGCTTGGTCGCAAGCAATTCACACTTGTTGGCGAAGGGTGATACGCCTGTCATCGGCGATAGAGCAAATACGCCGTTTTGGAGATGCAGAGACGCATTCAGAATTTTTAACGGGAGTAGTGTTTGTCTAACTCTTGGAAAATATTTGGATTAAAGAATGTTTTCTTTGCTCCCTTCTGTTTGTTTGGATCTAGGAATCGGACCGTTACATACGTAGAGTTTTCTTTTAAGGATTTGATGAGGGAATGATATTTTGGATCTGCTTTGAAATTTGCATATCTATTTCTACATTTCTGTGTCAGTTCTGTATGGTCCCAGGGATATTTACTTCGGATATTCTCTTCTGTCAATTGAATAGGCAATGCATTAGGATCGTTTGTAGAGCGAACCGCCAAAGCGTTTATAGCATTAGATTTTGTGAATGTTACCTCAATATTTACTGTGACGAAATATGGCGATTTTAGATTCTTTTCAGAAATCTGACTCATTTCTCTAACGAAGTTCATAAAGTGCTCTTCTTCTGGATGAATTACGACGCCGTCGCAATAATTAGGTAGATGGATGATGGCTAACGGCATAAGATGCAGCTCAAATTCTGAGAGTGGTCGATCAAACCACTCTATTGTAGCCGTTGCGAAGTTCTTAAGGCAGGCCGTTCCGACGGCTTGAAGAGTAGTTATCATTCCGGGTGATTTATTATAAAAATGGATCGAGTTATCTCGTAGCTCGATTAAGATCTGAATGTTATTCCAAATCCGCACGTCGAGTTTCTGTTGTTCAATAAGTTTTTTTGCTAGTGAGTCCGCAGATTGAGTAAAAGGGTAACCGGTTCGGTTCTTTTTGATATATTGTTTGCCACTTTTTCCTCTAGCCTCGTATATGTATAGGCTCTTCATAGAAAGTTTATGTTCTGTTAGCCATTTTGCTTTGAGAAGCTTCTCCCAAGCAGTGATTGCTAGTATAGCGAAAGAATCTGTTCGATAAGGAAAATTAGGTTTATTATATATTTCGACAGCGGCCATCATGGCATGTATGCCAGAGTCGAGTAGCTCTTTTGCCCGTGATTTCACGATCTAAATCCGGAAGAAAGGGCCGGGCTTTTGCCCGGCCTTTATTTTTTTTTGGAGGTGGAGGAAGCCCTCGCGCAGCGCTTCACGCTTGCTACCGGGCCGGCGATCTCGCTCGGTTTTGCATAGCAAAACAACGAGCTCAATTCGATTCTCCCACGCAAAGCAAACTGTTGCTTTGCTCACCTCCAAAAAAAAAGCCGGGCTTTTGCCCGGCCTTTATTTTTTTTTTTGGAGGTGGAGAGAATCGAACTCTCGTCCTTAGCAAACTCTACAAAGATGACTACATGCTTAGTACCTTAAAATAAGTCAGCCTTGCCGAAAGGTTCGCCGCTTGGGGCTAACTAGACATTCTCTATCTCGAACTCCTACCTAGATAGTCCTAAAGGGAAAGGGTTCATACCAAGATTTATGACGGTAGAGATCTGAAACTCTTGGTCGGATCCCAGCCTACCGGAAGAACGCAACGGTTAAGCGGCGTTCTCCAACAAATCGTAAGATTCGTCGTTTGTGTTTTGATCGGATGATTTAAGAGGCCCACCGATCGTCCTCTACATGCCACCTATGCTTCATTCCCAAGTCGAAACCTTGACACCCCCGTTAGAGAAAGGCTAAAGGCTGCGGAATCACGTAGAAGATCCGGGGGATCTTCGCAGTGCGAAGCAGGTGAGCGAAAGCGAACTGGCTCTATCCTGGCTTCCTTCTATTCATTCCCCTAACGGGGGAGTGAAAGCATGGTCTTATACCGCTATTATATCAGTTTAAAGATTTAATATCTTAAATTGCCATAAGGAGTTGATTTTCAGGTATTTTTATGGGGCGGGGGCTTTGCCCCGACAATTTTAGCCTTTAGCCTTTATCCTTTAGCCTTCTTTTTTTAGCCTTTTTCTTTTAACATCTAGGGTTTTAAGTGTAAGGGTTGCGATGTTCGAGTTTGATCAGGAAGAGGGTTTTCCAGCCAGGGAAGAAAGGGTTTTAAAGGGTTGGCAGGAAAGAAAGATCTTTGAAAAGTCTGTTGAGGGAAGAAAGGGGAGGCCGTTGTTCTCTTTTTATGATGGACCGCCTTTTGCAACCGGTCTTCCTCATTATGGCCACTTGCTCGCGGGAACGATCAAGGATGTAGTTCCTAGATATAAGACGATGAAAGGATATTGCGTTCCGAGAAGATTCGGCTGGGACTGCCATGGACTGCCTGTTGAAAACGAGATCGAGAAGACGAAAGAACTATCCGGAGCGGGCGCGATCGAAGCGTTTGGAGTGGGTAAGTTCAATGAAGAATGCCGGAGCATCGTACAGAGATATACGGGAGAGTGGAAAAAGACGGTAAACCGGATGGCCAGATGGGTCGATTTCGACAACGGTTTCAAGACCATGGACCTGAAGTTCATGGAAAGCGTCTGGTGGGTGTTCAAACAACTGTTTGAACAGGGACTGGTATATGAAGGATTCAAAGTGATGCCATTCTCGATGAAACTAGGCACGCCCATTTCTAACTTTGAAGCGAATTTGAATTATCAGGAAGTGGACGATCCCTCGTTGGTGGTGGCCTTTGAAGCGGTGGGAGAGAAAGATACTTATTTCCTGGCCTGGACGACAACCCCATGGACGCTGCCGTCGAATCTGGCGCTAATGGCAGGACCGGAAATCGACTATGTGAAAGTGCGGGATAAGAAAACCGGCAAATTCTACTATCTGGCCGAAGCCAGAGTGGCCGCTAATTTTAAAGAAGGCGCTGAAATAGTCGAGCGGATGAAAGGGCGGAAATTGGATGGAAAGAAATATAAGCCCTTGTTTCCCTTTTTCTCCGATCGCAATGCATTTAGGGTGATATTAGAAGAAGCTGTCTCAGTCGAGGATGGGACGGGGATCGTTCATAGCGCTCCAGCATTTGGAGAGATGGACTTTTTCGCCTGCAAACGAGAGGGGATTGAAATTGTCTGTCCAGTCGACAGCAATGGAAGATTTACCTCTGAAGTTCCTCCTTGGACGGGCGTCTTAGTGAAAGACGCGGACAAGGAGATCGCAAAGGAATTGAAAGGGCGGGGGCTCCTATTTTATCAAGGGACTGTGCGGCATAGATATCCTTTTTGCTGGAGATCCGATACGCCGCTCATTTATAAAGCTGTAACGACCTGGTTTGTCGCTGTTGAAAAGTTCAAGGATCGAATTATAGAAGCGAATGAGCAGGTCGATTGGATGCCAGGGCATATCAAACACGGCCGATTTGGAAAATGGCTGGAAAATGCGCGCGATTGGGCGATCAGCCGCAACCGCTATTGGGGAACGCCGATTCCATTGTGGCGGAGCGAAAAAGGGGATCTGGCTGTTATCGGAAGCATCGAAGAATTGGAACGGCTGACAGGAAAAAAAATCAGTGATCTGCACAGGCACTACATCGATGATTTGACATTCGTCAAGGATCGGCAGGTTTTTAAAAGGGTTCCCGAAGTTTTCGACTGTTGGTTTGAATCGGGATCGATGCCCTATGCGCAAAATCATTACCCTTTCGAAAATAAAGAGAAGTTCGAGGCGACCTTCCCAGCTGACTTTATCGCGGAAGGAATCGATCAAACGCGGGCCTGGTTCTATACGCTGATGGTTTTATCTACAGCGCTATTTAAGAAGCCGGCGTTTAAAAACGTGATCGTGAATGGGATTATTTTGGCCGAAGACGGAAATAAGATGTCGAAACGGCTGAAAAATTACCCCGATCCAGAAATTGTTATCAATAAGTATGGGGCGGATGCGATCCGTCTGTATCTTCTCAACAGCCCGGCTGTCAAAGCGGAGGATTTGCGGTTTTCGGAAAAAGGGGTGGAACATGTCTTGCGGCAGGTTTTGATCCCGTTTTGGAATTCGTTCGTCTTTTTGTCCACATACGCCAAAATCTATCATTGGAAACCTTCCGAGAAGGCCCACAAATTGCCTGCGGCTTTGATCGACCGGTGGATCTTGTCAATGACGCAAAAATTGATCCGGGACGTCGAAAAGGAGATGGATGCTTACGATTTAAGCAAAGCGGTCGAACCGCTTGTCGGATTTGTAGACCAGCTCACGAACTGGTATATCCGCCGATGCCGCACCCGCTTTTGGTCGGATATCGACACCCCAGACCGGAGAGAAGCATTTGAGACGCTCTACACCGTTTTATTACAGCTTTCTAAAATTGCCGCCCCTTTTATCCCTTTCTTAAGCGATGCGGTCTATCATGAGCTAAAAACGGCATCTATGCCTGAATCGGTCCATTTGTCCGATTTTCCCAATTATGACGATTCTCTCCGCAATGAAGAATTGGAAAAAGAAGTCGAAGCGGCTCAAGCGGCCGTAAGTCTTGGACATGCCCTTCGAAAAGAATTTAAATTGAAGGTGAGACAGCCTCTTTCCAAAGCGCATTTGATCACTTCCAATGAAGAACTCTTGAGTTCCTTAAAAAAACAAATGCAGCTCATCGCCGATGAATTGAATGTGAAAGAAGTCGAGCTGCACAGCGAAGAGGGAAAATTTGTCCTTTGGCTCGCAAAACCCAATTTTCCAGTCCTTGGCAAAAAAATCGGCAAATTGATCCCCCAAGCGCAAAAGGTGATCGCAAGCTTCGACCGGAAGCAGATCCAGACCTTGGCGTCGGGCCGAAAACTCATCGTCGAGATCGGAGGAGAACCGGTCGAATTAGAACAGGCCGATGTGCAGATCGAGCGGAAAATCAAAGAAGGCGTTGCAGCAGGCAATGAAGGGGAGCTGACCGTCGCACTCGATACGGTCTTAAACGATGATCTTCTCGAAGAGGGATTGGCTCGGGAAATCGTCAACAAAGTCAATACGATGCGCCGCGACATGGGCTTCGACGTGACAGATCGAATTCGGATCAAAATGCAAACGACTCCGCGCGTACAAACCTGTTTTGCTAAATACCGCGATTATATCGCAGGCGAGGTCTTGTCCGTCGACGTTCAATTCGGTCCTTGCGAAGGAACGCCGTGGGATTTAAATGGAGAAGAGAGCTATATCTCCATCCACAAAAGTTAAAATCTTGTTTCAAGGGGTTTTTGGCAGCTGGGCCCAGTTTTGAGGGTTCATTTCGGCCATGTCTCTGGAGAGTCGCGGTTTGGAGAGTTCATACATGCCCCAAGCCAAAAAGAAGATAATGGCAATCACGCAGAGGATGCCCAGCGGAATGGCCAGGGCCAATGCAAGATGCGATATGAAAGCAATCAGAACAAAAGCCATGCCGAGAGCCATGCAAATAAGAAAAAATGTTTTGATGAATGAGAGCAGGATTTTTCCTGTCTTTAGGATTGCGGAAGCGGTTTTTTCAACTTTAGGATTTTTAGAAAGAGATGGATTTTTGATTGATCTTTCGGAAGATGTGATTTGAGCGCTCGGGATTGGCAGTTTAGCGCTTGTTTTTTCTGGGTCTAAAGTATTTCGAATAGAAGGAGGTGTCGAGAATAATGAAATTGATTCTAAAGCAGCCATAGTCATTTCTTTTTAAACGATCTATTTTACAGGTTTTTCTTTTGATTTTCAACTAAATTTAAAAATAATAATATTATTTTTTTTTGATATGAGAAGGTTTGTGTTAATCTATTAAGGCTAAGTGATTTGGCCCGATTTTCACTTTGCATCCCAGCGATCGAATAGGGCATAGACCTGCTCTAAAGCGACGGGCTTAATCCCTTCTGGACCGTGATAGACATGATCGAGGGAATAGACTAGATAAAGCATAAACGAAACATAGCCTGCGACAAGCGCGGTCATGATCATTTGGCTGCGCAAATTTTCGAGTCCGAAGAAAAACAAAAATCCGATGGTGATCAAGGCTCCGCTAATGAGAAGGCTCCACATCATATTTCCTAAATGCTCCCAGGAACTGAATTGTCTTGAAAGGCGCGCGTCCATTAGATTATTCAGTTTTTCGATCGACAAAGAATACCAAATCCCCATCTTTTCATTTGTTACTTCGACGTTGTAATAACTATTCCAAATTTTCTCCATAATGTCTTGGGTCTTCGGCCGCAGTTTCCTCTCCGTGGGCAGCCCCCATTCTTCTTCGATCACATAATTGACGTAGTTGCGCAAACCGGTTCGGATCGCATCGCGGCTTTCGGGCGGAAAAAATCCTGCATCTCGATAGAGGTCTGCGAGGATGAGAGCCTCTGAATGAATATTCTGCAATGCCTCATTGTACCGAGTTTGAGCATTTATCACTGTAAATCCCAAAATGACGCTATAGAGGACTCCGACGATGCTCAAAGTAAAGCCAGCAACATCGTGATTTTTTTGAAGGGTTGAATGGTGGATGAATTTTCTCATCAACCAAAGCAACCCCAGGCACAAGAGAATAGAAGGGATGACAATCAGTAAAGAAGTGAAAATCCAAGAAGGAGATTCGTATAATAGATCCATGACCTTTACATATGTCACAGATCCTATTAGAATTTCAATGGTTTGGCTAATTTACGGCGGTAGTAATAAGAGACGCCGAACGCAATCAGAATCACGCCTCCCAAAACAACGACATTCGGGAGTGTGAAAAGATGGTGCGGAGGCTGTGGAAGACGGCCCCATCTCGGTCCGGGAGGCCAGAAAAGGAAGCTGACTCCCCCTTTTAAATTGTCTTCAGGAACGAATCCGAACTGACGGCTGTCAGCGCTCATAGCGTGGTTATCGCCTAAGACCATATACGTTTTTTCTGGAACCGCGATACCATATTTGCGGATAAATTCAACGTCGATTTTTCCCTCTTTGTCTAATGGAGGGCCGCTATCGTCAAAGGGCAAGTAGGGATTGACGGAAGTCGACATCGATTGCTTTTGATATTCGCTTTTTTGAAAGAGAATGAGGGCGGCATCGTCTTTTTTGAAGACCGGCGCTCCTAACAAATAGAGATCTCCATTGCGGAAATATGCGTAGCGTGAAGGATGCGCTCTTTGCATTTTAGACGAAGGTATATATTGGTTGAGAAATTCGATTCCAAGATTGTATAAGAGCTGAATTTGCTGCGGATTTTTGCTGTAAAGAGGATGATCCGAGGGAAGCTCTTTCGTTACGCCTGCCCAACGGACCTTGTAGGCTTTTCCATTCTGGAATTCATAGGTTCCATCCGGTACGCCGGGAAGCCGGGGCAAATAAGCTGATAATTCTTTTGGATTCCATCCCATTCTATAGGCAAAGCCATCCTTAACGACAAAACGGCATGTGATCATATGGTTGGCAATCGCATCGATTTGTTCCTGCTGCAAAGGAATCAATGAAGAACTGTGAGCGAGATCGGGCCGGAGGCGGTTATATTCATCCCGGATGATCTGCGCGCCTTGCAGCGTCGGATGGTGGAGAAGTTCGAGGTAAAGGATTCCAGAATCGAGATTTTTCAGAGAACCGGGATAGAGTTTTTCGACTTGTTCCGACGTCAATAGCCGGGCCATTGCAAAATTTTTAAAACCCCAGAGGTCGCTATAATGAGAGAGAAGCGGGCGGTTTTTCTGCGGAAGCATTTCTCCGCTCATCACTCCAATGGAATTGAGACTCAATTTGGCCACAGGTATATTCATCTGATTGAAAACGACTGGAGTGAAATAGCCGTTGACCTGTGTTTTAGCCGTTTCGGCTTTCCCGTCAAAGCGGATAAAAGGGACATGCTCCAGGCTTTTGAACCAGCTCGGATTGCGGAGCATATCAAGATCCTTGCCTTGCGCGTTGATCCCGTAAATTTGCCCGCCGTAAAAATAGAGGATGTCTCCGGGTTTGCCGATCAGCCTTTTCACAAATTGTTTTTTTCCCGGAAATAGATAGAAATAGGTTGTATCGGAATCGGGAATGTCCATGTTTTCGCCCGTCCAAACGACGATGGATCCTCGCTGGACTAAAGCGGGATCGAAATAAAAATGGGCAGTCTGCAGAGGGACATTGATGCCATAGTCGGTTTTTGAGACGACGAGATAATCTTCTTCTTTCAGCGTCGGTCGCATCGATCCTGTCGGAATCGTATAAAATTCAAACCACATTTGCCTGATGGCGATCGCAACGACGAGGGCAAAGAGGATCGCCCCGATAAAATCGCGCGTCTTATCCCACGCAGTCCGAGGCATTAGGCTGCGGGCTGTCGCTTCAAGCTGATGGGCAATCTGATTAGCGGTATCGGATTCTTTCTTTTGGATGGCCAATTGCAAGCTGTTCAAATGGGACTGGAGCCGCTCTTTCGTCGAAATGTCGAGCGTTTTGGCTTTCCGCAAATAGAGGCGGTGGACCTGGCGCAAAACGCGTTTGGACTTTCTCAGGTTATAAATAGCGACAATCTTTTTGGTGACCATGTTAAAATCGTTCAAATAATTCAATTGATCATAAGCTATTTCCGGATCTGAAAGCAAGATTAAAAAATGTATTTTCAAGCAGGCTAAACCTTTGCACTTGTTGGTAGATGAAAGCAAAATGGATAGACTGTGGAAAATTTGTCGATAAACCACGAGAGTAAATGCGTAAGCGTCTTAAAATCTGTTTAATGCGATTGAGAGGCTATCTTTTTGAAATTGACATAACTAGTTTGTATTGAGAAACTTAAAAACAGGATCTGCGGGCGCTTCTAGAGAAAGCCAATATTTCTGAGGCCTAGTCTGGGGAAATGTTCATAAGTAACATTAAGTTCATGCAAAAAATAGATCAAAAATTGTCATTCCAAACAAATGGCTGCGCCGATTCTGCGCAGCAATTGCGATGGCCGACAGGGATGGCAAGCCACGTGTATCGGTGGCCATCTTCCAGAACTTCATCCAGTTCTTTTTGATCGATTTCAAGCATCGCCTTTTCTTCCTTTCCTAAAATGAGAGAATGGGGGATCGGATATTCTTTTTCAGGGTCGGAAATATCGATGGCGAAGAGATCGAATGAGCGATAGTATTTGGGACTTTTTAATGATAGGCGAAGTCCGGTTGCGGTTTTTTGGGGAAGGCCGATGAATTCAGGAGATCTGCGAGGAATTGCGCGATAAGGAGAGGGGAGATTTTTTCCTGAATCGATCGTTCGAAGCGCAGCCGATCCTTGCGCTGCTTCGATCTGAATCCAGTAGGGGAGGGGAAACCGTTTTTCTCTGTCGAAGTAGAGAATGAGCGTTTTTCCTGCGATGTCGGTTCCATCGTTCGGCCATTCTGTCTCGAAAACATCGAACTGGGCATTTTCTATTTGTTTTCCATCTGCGATCAAAGGAGGATTCCAGATTTTTCTGTGGTCCGATTCTCCCGGAAGAGGAGGGGGGCCGATGCGCCGCCGCCTTTCGGGATCGATGGGTTTTAAAGAAAGTTGCAGCAGAGTGGAGAAAAGACTTTCATTTTGAGTCAGCCGGACCCATGCCGACTTGGAAAAGGAGTAACATTCTAAGAGTTCGCCATTTTTCAGATCGATCTCCACCATGGACCAAGATGTATGGCCGGGCGCTCTGGCTTTCACCCATTCAGCCCAGCCAGTTTGAGAGGTAGGCAATCGTTTCATATTCTTCTGCGGAATCGTGATTTCTTCCAGAAGGAGAGTCGATGAGGAAATTGAACGGACGGCGGCCAACGTGATCATTTTATTGGCCTCTGTCACAAAAAAATCGCCGCTATTTGCCTTTTCAATCCGGTCTTTCAAACGGAATTCCGTTCCCGAAAGAACGGTGCCCGAAAGAACGAAAGAACAAAGGAAACAAAATACCCACTTTTTCATACGAATCTAGTCAATATAACCCATTTCAGAATTTTAATTCAGGGAATGTATCTAAATAATCTATATACAGAAAATAGGTTGTAAAATTTTTAAGGGGCGATGTTTCATGCGAATTGGGTCGGCTTTCCTAATCACTCTCTCTTTTTTTTTGGCAATTTCTGGATTTTTGACGCTTACGGCAGAGAGTCCCGCTTCCGATAAAATCGAACAGATCGATCAGCAGATCGCAGAGCTGCAAGATATGAAAAGAGGTTTTGAAGGAAGAGTGCTGCGGCATGAGAACTACGCCGAATACTTGCAATTCGACCAGCGCGCCGTCCTTGAAACGCGCCGGCATCTTCAACTCGCGGATGAAAACCGGGCCAAGGCTGCAAAAGTGCAGCAGGAGATCGATAAATTGCAGGCAAGGAGGCAAAAACTCTTAGAGTCTAACTCTAAATTAAATTTCAGTCGATTTTTCGGTTCTTTTGAACCGATTTTCGATTCGAATCTTTGGGGGGCAATATCGACAAGAGTATATAGCCCCCCAAATTTGAAGTCGAAAAGCGGCCAAAATAATCCAAAAACTCGACGAAACGTTAATTCAGAGATAGACTCTTAAAAGCTGTTAGCGATAACACTTTGGAAAAACCATGAAAATAGAGATCCAAAAGTCATTGATCTACAACCAGTCTTTGGCACTGCTGACCGACCTCTATCAGCTCACGATGGTCTATGGCTATTGGAAGGCTGGCCTCGCAGAGAGGAAAGCTGTATTTCATCTCAATTTCCGAAGATGGCCTTTCAAGGGAGGGTTCGCTATAGCGGCAGGACTCGAAACCGCGATCCAGTTTATCCGCGAATTTCATTTTTCCTTGAGCGATCTCGCCTATCTTGAACAATTAGAAGATACCCACGGGAAACCGCTTTTTGAAAACGCTTTCCTCGATTTTCTGTCTCATTTCTCATTTGAGTGCGACGTCGATGCCATGGTCGAGGGCAGTTTGGTATTTCCCTACGAGCCGCTCATTCGCGTGAAGGGACCGATTTGGCAGGCCCAGCTATTAGAAAGTCCTCTGCTCAATCTCATCAATTTTCAGACTCTGATTGCGACGAAAGCGGCGCGCGTTTGCATCGCAGCCCATCCCGATCCGGTCATCGAGTTCGGAATGCGCCGGGCGCAGGGAATCGATGGGGCTATTTCTGCAAGCAGAGCGGCCTTTATCGGAGGCTGCTCCGCCTCTTCCGATGTGATTGCGGGTAAACTTTTTGGCATTCCAGTCCGGGGAACTCACGCCCACAGCTGGATTATGGCTTTCGATGAGGAAAAAAAGGCATTCGAGACGTTTGCTGAAATCATGCCGTCCAATTGCGTTATGCTGGTCGATACTTATGAATCGATTGAAGGGGTGAAAAAAGCGATCGCCGTGGCTAAAGGGATGAAAAATAAAGGGTTTGAATTATCCGGGGTCAGACTGGATTCGGGAGATTTAGCCCGTCTCAGCATCGAAATCCGCAAAATCCTAGATAGCGAAGGATTCAACAATACCCAAATCATGGCGAGCAATGAACTCGACGAATACCTGATCCGCGATTTGAAGCAGCAAGGGGCAAAGATCAATGTGTGGGGCGTAGGGACGAATCTCGTGACAGGCAAAGATCAGCCAGCTTTAGACGGAGTTTACAAATTATCGGCGATCCAAAATGCCGAAGGGGAATGGGTCCACAAACTCAAACTATCTGAACAAACTGCAAAGACAACGAATCCAGGTATTTTACAGGTGCGGCGCTTTTTCGATGGGCATCTTTACACAGGCGATGCAATCTATGACGAATTGACCGGAATCGAAGAGCCTTGCACTCTCATCGACTCAATCGATCCGAGTTCGCAAGTGAGCTTTCCCTCGAAGACGAAGTCCAAAGATCTTCTGATCCCTATCTTCCGGAATGGGAAGGCTGTTTATGAATCCCCCTCTTTGCATGCGATCCAGGCCTATGCAAAAAAAGAACTCTCCCGACTTCCTCCTTCGATGGAGCGTTTCCTCAATCCCGAGCTCTATAAGGTAGGTCTAGAAAAAAAACTTTATGAGAAAAAACTCGGCTTGATTTCCAAGCTCAAAGAGAAATCATGAAAAAAACTTTGATCATCACAGACGTGCAGCATGATTTTATGCCGGGAGGGGCTCTGGGAATCGAAGGCGCCAACGCGATCATTCCCCTGATCAACCGGCTGATCCCCAAATTCGACTCTGTTTTTGCGACGCAGGATTGGCATCCGCCCCATCATGTCAGTTTTGCCGCCACACACAATAAAAAACCGGGAGACAAGATTCTTGTTGGAGAAATCGAACAGATTTTATGGCCTGTCCATTGTATTCAAAATACTTGGGGGGCCGATTTTGCAAAAGGTTTGCATCGGGAGAGGATCGAGGCCGTTTTCCATAAGGGCGTAGATCCAAAAGTCGACAGTTATAGCACTTTTTTTGACAACGCCCGAAAACGGTCCACGGGCTTGGCGGACCGGTTGCGAAGGGATAAACTAGAGGATCTTTATTTTGTAGGCGTTGCGACCGATTACTGCGTCCTCTATTCCGTCCTCGATTCTTTGGATCTCGGATTTCGGACTACCGTGATTCGGGATGCTTGCCGAGCCATCAATCTCCATCCAAACGATGAAGAAAAGGCTTTGGAGAAGATGGAGCGGAAAGGGGCCCATATCATAGATTCTTCTTTGATTTTGGGCTGATCCTATTTATCAAATCTTATTTTTACACTGTACTTTATTGCTCATGAAATCTAGTCTCTTTGCACAAAACAAAAAAGGAGGCCTTTATGATGGGCATTGAAAGAGCAGTCAATTTTTTGCGTGCATATGAATTTCAAGGTCTCACCAAAGGGGTGACTGAAGCGCAGGCTCAAGTTTATAAAGAACCCAATGAAACCAATCAACAAATGCTTAAAAAAGCGGGCAAGGTCGCCGGGTATACAGCCGCATCGATTGCTGCGCAATGCGCCGATCCATTCCTTTATATGGGCGTATCGGGATTCCGCTGGATGGGATTCTTTAATCCATTGCCTCCAGAACCTCCCAAATTCCCAATGCCCCATGACAATGCCCAATTCATGGACAACGCTATCGAAAGAGCTCTTTTTGATTGGAAACCCGAATTACAAGCCGAAATGAGGGAAGGGCTTTCCGATCAACTTTCAGAAAAATGGAATATTTTCCAAGCTGTAGGCGAATTCTGCTTGGCCTACTCTTATGAAAACGGAGTGAATTCAAATTATTATAAACCGACTTTCCTTACGGTTTCTGAACCTCTGGAAAATGGGGAATCTTATAAAAGCGTCGGAGTCGATTTCAGCCGATTGAAGCAAAAAGAGAAGGCCCTCGTCCTGAAAGCGATCTATCACCAGACCGAAATCGGCCCCGTATCCGCAGCTGGAAAAAAAGTGTACCAGGACATTCGAGCCCTGGCCTCCAAGATGCAACAGGGGAACCAAGGCTATCTAACTGCATTCAAGGAATGCATGGAAAAGAAAGAAGCGGCCCCAGCACCAACTCCAGCCCCTGCTTTATCTTCCAGAGTTTCGGCACCGCCTCAATCCTCTCTGAACGTGCCGACCCCAGCTTCGGTTTACCCGTCGGTCGCTCCGCGCATTCAAAATCAAACTTTTGCGCCGGTTTACACACAACCAGCCCAGACGATCCATCCAAGCGCTCCAGACTTATCCCCGCAATGGGTAGATCAAACGGCAGAACAAACGATCCTGCGCGATTTGAAATTTCTCAAGACCGCTATGAATGACGGAGTTCAGTTTTTAGGGGCCCAAGAAAAGAAAAAATTTTTTGATTTGATCAAAGAAGACACCGTACCCACGATTGGCACATGCCGCGGGAATATCCTTCCTGAAACTTCCCCAAAATATTGCGTGGCCCGCCTTTCGCTTCTTCAATTTTTCAAAAAAGCCTTTAAGGAAAGAGGCTCAGAGGATGCTCCAGACTTTTTCTGGATCCGCGAGCTCAACTCAAATAATAAATCGTTTCACGAGATTGGACAATCATTTGCTCTTCTACATGAGAGAGATTATGTGAAAATCCAACAGACGATCCTCTTTCCTTTGGAAGTACCTAAGCTGGACGCAACTTTGAGAAAACGGCTGTCCGAGCTCAACGAGTTTGCGGCGATGGTTGGTAAAAACCAGCAATTCCTGCAAATGTACGAGAAATTTCAACTCGATCTTATCGCAGGATAAAATCAATCAGCGGATCTTCGCTCACGAAGATCCGCTTCAATAATAATTAAGATGCGAAATAGATCTCAATATAGACAATCGGGATGCTACGCTCCCGCTCCGCCCCCTTTGCCCAGGTGACCGAATTTCGGCTTCGATAACCGGAAATGCGAATAGATGCCGCAAACTACGTTGCGGCTAAGAGCGGCATTTCCTATCCTGTCTACGGCTGCGCGATCTAGAGATCAGCTCCGCCGTTTTCTACGACAGGATTTCTCTTTGCCGAGCGCTTCGCTAATCGGTCTCGCGCTGCAGCCCGAATTAAATTCTATTTTATATTTTCAAAATTGAAGCGGATCTTCGTGAGCGAAGATCCGCTACTTCTAGAGGATTTTGAAGGCCTTCAGGGCGGAAATTCCGCCTATGTAGAAGGGCATAACGAGGTTCATTCCGTGGATGACCGTTTTCAGCTCTACTTTCAAACGGCGGTAATCTTTGTTTTTCTGGCACGCTTTTAAACCGCCTATTGCAGCTTGTGCCGCCTTGTATGTGCCATAGGCTTGCAAGGGAATCGACACCCAAGGAGTCGCATAACTCGCAGCGAGTACAGCACCTGCCCCTGCCAATTTCAACCAGGAATTTTCAATTGGAATGTGGAAAGGAATGTTCCATTTCCCAGCAACGCTTTCCACCGTATCAGCCGCTTTTTTTACGATTTCCCCTGCGCTATCTGCCGCAAAGCCAAGAGCTGCTGCATGGATTCCGAATGCGGAGGCCGTGTGCAGCAGCGGCGAAAGCGGAGATCCTGCAAATCGAGAAAGCCAGTACACCGAAGAGGCGCCGAAAAGGGCTAAGTCTGTTTTGGAAATGGACAGAGGATCTCTCGATGCAGCCGAAGCTCCGAATAAAGCGAGGGGATTGGCCCCTTCAAAATCTTGAAGCAGAGGGGACGCGCCTTTATCTATCAGCGATCTGAATGCCGGCAGATGATCGCCAATCGCAGCATAATGAAGAGGCGTTTGTCCTTGGAAGTTGGCCGCATTTGGATTCGCTCCTAATTCGATGAGCTTCTGGACCGACTCTGTGCTTCCGCAGGCCGCTGCCAAATGCAATGGGGTGTCGCCTTTTGCTGTCGAAAATTGAAGAGTCGGATTGGGTATTTTAGGGAGTTCTTCAATCGGTTCTGATTTTGGCTGTTCTTTTGATTTCGTCCAGAGAGGATTGAAAGCCGGCGGCTGACTTGTCTGAGAAGCAGAATTTGGCGGCATTACCGCTGGATTATAGGCAGGTGGTCTTGGCTCATCAATCTCTGCAATCAATTCGGCAGACATAGGCGGCTTATAGGGTGCTGGTTGATCTGCTGGGGACAACTTTGGAAAGATATTGGCAATGGGTGGAGTTTCAACTGGCGCGTTTGACACCGGAGCGATCGATTCATATCTAAACTGGGCGTTTTGTTCGATGCGCGGTGCAAGGACATCAAATACATGCCAATCATTCCTCATCGCCGCGTAATGAATCGGCGCAAAACCCTCGTTGTCCAATTTTTCCAACAAAGGGGTCCCATTTAGCATTCCTAAATAGGCCGCTTCACAGACATCGGATATATTTTTTCCTTTAAAAGTAGAGAACCTGTCTACTTCTTTTCTCAGTCGGTCGAAGTGGGAAGCGAGATCCGTTTCGCTTGCCTTCAGTCTTTCACGCGCCTCTAAAACATCCTTTCCTATCTGAGTCCCCAAAATCGCAGTAAATAATTTTTTATTTCCTATCTGCACCGCTAGATCGATGGCGCTCAATCCTTGCGCGTCTTTGATAGATGGGTCCACGCCATTTTTTACCAAAAGTTCGACGATATCGGCATAGCCGCAGCGGACTGCCAGATGAAGGGGGAATTCTCCATTCGGTAAACGGGAAAGCTCTAAAGGCTCGTTTTTAGGGCGGGGAAAGTATCCCTGTTTGAGCATCTCCATGACATCTTTTTTATTTCCCTTGAGTATTGCGTTTTGAAGATCTAATAAACGATGGCCTGCTAGGCCAGTTGGCATCTTCGCAATAGGGCGGGAAGAGTCGGATACTGTTAAATTCATTAAATACCTCATCTTTTGGGCTCTATTTTATGTTAATATATTATAAAGATTCAATCGGATTTTAGGGGAGTTTTGATTTGAATTCTTCGAGCGCAACACCCTCGATTTTAAGGCGTTTGAAGCGGGATGCCGTTCCACTGACAATTTTAATTTTAGATTTGGCGAGCCCGATGATCTCTGCTATATAGGCGATTAATTCTTCGTTTACCCGCCCTTTTTCAGGAACGCCTCGGATCCGGATGCGCAAAGTATCTTCCTCCCAACCGGAGATTTCGTTTTTTGAAGCATTGGGTGTGACTTTGACCCTTAAATCCATCAAGCTTTAATCGTATTAATAGCTTCTGTCGACTTGATAAACGCCGTTTGGGCTCTTGGATCCGGATTTTTATCGGTGTGCAATCCTAAGTGGCGCCAGGTCGAATAGAGCGTTGTTTCTAATTCTTTTAATTTAGTTGGATCGATGATAGCAATAGCATGGTTGAAGCATTTTGGATTCAGATCTGGATCGAGAACTCGATCGAGGATCGAAGCGTTTTTCAACTGCTCGAGCTTTTCTTCAGTGAGAGCGGTGCAAACTGGATTCTCGGTCTTAGGAAGAGATTTTTCTGGATAAAACGCCCTGTAGCATTTTTGCGCAAGACTATGTAGGGAATGGGCTGCAGTAACGGCATGAACGAAAAGATGCTTTGCGGCATCGTGTTTCCGGTAGAGGTTTTTCATGCCGACTTTCGCGCTTTGAAAGATCGAGTTGCATAAACAATAAATTGTAATGGCCCTAATTGGAATCTGTATCCAGGTTATATTTTCAGAGAGCGGTAAAAGACCCATTCGGAAAGCCATATCATTTATTGGGAGATAATTCATCTGCACAAGATTAGCAATCTGTTGAACATTCAATGACAATTTTGCCGCCCACGCCTGAGCTGGGTTTGAGATCCATCCCGAGGCTGTAGCTAACTGGCAAAGCCAATCGACTGACGCTGCGGCAAATAAGATGAGTTGCATTCGGTTCAATTTCAATGGGTCTTTATCGGAAGAAGAGGTTCCGATCAACGCAAGGGGAGATACTTTGTATCGATTGAGAACATTGATTTTGGCTCCCGCTTTAACCAGGGCTTCTGCAACTGCTAGATGTCCTTGCAGGGCGGCGAAATGGAGGGGAGTGTCTCCATTGGCATTTTGTCCATTTGGATCATGTCCTAATTGGATTAGCCGATCGACGATTTTTTTAGATCCTTTGAGAGCGGCGAAATGGAGAAGGGAATTTCCATCCGCGCTCAAAACTTTACAATCTACGCCAGCTGTAACCAGTCTTTCAAAAGAAGCGGTTTGATTTCCTAAGATCGCATAATGGATCGGCGTAAATCCGTTCGCATCTTTATGATTCAATATTCTCAGCGGGCCTAAATTGCGCATCTGCGCCAATACGCCAAAAAATGAGTTCCTGCTTATTTTCCCCATTTTTTCCATATCCGCATTGGTGATGACGCTTAGGCGTTGCGTTTTTGCTTGGGTTTCACTGAGATAGCTGGATCCAAAAAAGAACGATCTGTCATGGGCCGCCAGCTGCTCTTGGATCTCTTTGAGGTCTTTTCCCAATTTGTGGCTTAAGAGGCGTCCTAGAATTTCTTGGTTATTCATTAAAACGGCGTGGTCGATTGCGGTGAGCTTCTGCGTATCGGCCATTTCAGGATTAGCGCCGTGTTCTAATAAAAGCGAGACTATTTCTGGTTGATTTTCACGGATGGCTAAATGTAGTGGGAGCCCGTCTTGATTCAGAGGCCAATTGACGGACATCCCTTTTTCTAAAATTTCTTTCACTAAAGGCAGATTCCCTTTTTTGATTCCTTGTTCGAAATCTCCTTTTAAATGCTCTATAAAATTCGTCCGAGCATCTACCATTCGCAAAAAAGAACTTATAGATTCTGTCATGAACCCCTTTTTGTCATTTTTGCCAGAGAATTTACCTGCCTATAATGTTAAAATTCAATAAAGATTTGTGGATGATTCCATAAATACGGGATGTAATTTTTTCTTTTAGAAAACATGATAAAATAGGATAGACTTGATATGCATGATGGAAAAATAAATGCGGCTTTGCCGCATCGCTGCTTGCAGCGAAATAAATTTATCATGTCTATCAGGCATATCTCATCTATCATGTTTCTCTTGTCTCAAATCCCTAAAACTTTCGATTACACAATAAAATACAAGGGGATTGCTAAGAAAAAATGGTTGAATTAGAATCGGTGCCATTTATGAAACGCTTTCCTATCCATCAACTTCATCACCATTGCCTCTCCAGAGGCAGATAAATTAAAACCGCATGTAAAAATTATTTTTTTTAACTAACTTCAACTGGATAGGTCATGTTCAATAAAACTTTAAGCGGCACTCTCTTAATCGCGGGCACCGCGATCGGCGCAGGGATGCTCGGTATCCCTCTTTTAACGGCGAAAGCCGGCTTTCTTCCCGCTATGGGAATCACAACGGCCGTTTGGCTGTTTATGCTCGCAACAGGATTCCTCTATCTCGAAGCGACCCTATGGATGCACGATGGAGCCAATGTTCTTTCAATGTCGCGCCGGTTTCTTGGGAGAACCGGAAGGCTCGTTTCTGGAGGAACGTTTCTCTTCCTCTATTATTGCTTGATGGTTGCCTATTATGCGGCCGGCGCCCCCATTTTCACATCTCTTGTGGAAGGGGCTTTTCATCTCTCGCTCCCTGGGTTTTGGGGATATCTTGCCTATGGGCTGGTCTTTGGCGCTATTGTCGCTTTTGGAATGAAAGTCGTAGACCGGATCAATTATATCTTAACGATTGCGATGTTTCTCGCCTACGCAGCTTTAATCGGCATAGGGACTCCTTTGGTCTCCAATGAGCGGTTTGTGACACAAGATTGGTCGAAGGTTGTTTTTGCAGCCCCTATTTTATTCAGCGCCTTCGGTTATCATAACATCATCCCTTCGCTTACGACCTATTTCAACCGGAATGTGCGAATCCTCCGCTTTTCGATTTTCTGGGGCACCTTCTCAGCCCTTTTAGTCTATTTGCTTTGGCAATGGCTGATTATCGGCGCCGTGCCGGTTTCCGCAATTGAAAATGCCCTGGTTGAAGGGAAGCCTGCGACCGCAGCTCTCCAGACCTTGACTGGATCTCCCTGGATCATGCAGGCGGCTCAATTTTTCGCATTTTTCGCGATTATCACTTCGATGCTCGGAGTGGCCTTTTCCATGGTCGATTTTCTCGCGGATGGCCTAAATATCACGGCCCAAAGAGATCGAAGGGGATGGCTCCGGATCCTCCTTTGCCTTCTTGTTTTTACCCCCCCCTTCCTCTTTTCTGTTCTCGACCCTTCAGTTTTTGTGGTTGCGATCGGATTTGCAGGCGGATTCGGCGAGGCCTTCCTCAATGGCCTTCTTCCGGTCGCCCTCGTCTGGGTGGGGCGCTATAAAAGGGAGCTTGGCGGCCATGAACAGCTTTCGGGAAAAAAAGGGATGCTCTCTCTTCTTTTCATCCTGGCTTTGGCCGTCATGGTTTTAGAAGTGATTTTCGTTCTCTACGGAAAATAGGCTTCAATGAGCCGGTATGCGAAAGCGAACCGGCTCCAACTAGTTTTTTAAAAAAAGTTTTGAGTTTATAGCTTCTGTTACAGTTTTTATTTTAATATTAAATTAAAATTAATATTTTATACATAGTTTATTTGATATTATTTACAAAATGAGGTATAATTAGTAATAAAATATATAGGTTTACATGTCCATAGAAATGAAAAGGATTTCAGTAACAGAGGGAGCAAGTCCATCGCCGAGCCCTCATCACGGTAAGAGAAAAAAAATAGAACAGCCCGTTGCTGATTCTTATTCCTCTATGGCAGGCACGTTAAAAAAAATTCGAGAGAAATATGCGAAATCGAGCGGGGATTTAAGCGTAAATACGGACGGTTTGTCAGAGAGCCAACCGGGCATTCAAAGAAGCGTTTCCGCTAATCTGTTGAAAAGAAGTAAGAGAAAGAAAAAGAAACCAGATGTAACGGCAAGCTCTTCTGCAACGGCAAGTTCCTCTGCAACGGCAAGCTTTTCCGCAAGTACTTTTGCAACTTCGAGCTCTTCCCCGACAGATAGCACTTCTCCAGAAGAGGGCTCTTCTGCAACAGAAAGTTCATCTTCAGAGGCATCTGAAACGAGTCCTTCTAAAGAAGAAGAAAATGGAAGTCCAAGACCTAAAGATCCTGCACCCTATCATTTTTCTTCATTTTATGCACAAACGACCGGAAGAGAGCTGCGAAGATTTATAAAAAGCGCTAAAAACAAAGAATTCCAGACTATTATGCCTGATTCCGCAAGAGCAGATGTGGAATTGATCAAAAGTAACTATGATGCCATAACAAAATCTCAAAAATCACTTTCGGTACGCAGACCCTCTCCAATTAAAGCCGGTCCAAGAACTGAAATTTTGATTGATGAGGAAGGGATATCGATTCGAAGAGAAAAATCGAGACGAACATTTGATTTACATAGAATTGAAACACCCACAGGCGAGCGGCATGTTTCCATTTATCCAAAATCAGGAGATGGCTTTATTCCCATTCCTGGACAAGATTTAGAAAAGCATATCGAATCCTTTAAACGCGCCCCCAAATCTCCCCACTTTCTTGAACACGTGGCTTCATCTTTGTCTGAAAGCCCCTCATCGGCCCGCGCCACCTCCGATTCGAGTTCGGTTGCCGCTTCCGACTCAACTTTATCTGAAAGCCAATCTTCCAGCCGGACTAGCTCCGATTCGAGTCCTATTACCGTTTCCGATTCAACTTTATCTGCAAGCCCCCCAACGGCCCGCCCCAGCTCCGATTCGAGTCCTATTACCGCTTCCGATTCAACTTTATCTGAAAGCCCCTCGTCGGTCCGCTCCACCTTTGATTTGAGTCCTGCTCCCCTTTTTGATTCAAGCCTATTAGGTAGGCCAACAGCAAGTAGGTCCAGATCAGATACTGTTTCACCATCAGTTGATTTCGATACAAATTTGCTTAAAACGCCAACTCAGGAAGTCCGCCGATCCCTTTCTCAGTTTAGTCTTCAATTTTCACCAAGTAGACCGTCCTCAAGTAGCTCTTCTTCCAGCGCAGCTGTATCAGAACCCGGAATACAGATACCCGATGCACCTTCCGAGTACCACTATTCTTCGTTTTATGAAACCGCGAAGAGTTCAGAAATAAGAAAAAGATTAAAACAAATTAGTTCTAAGCCAAGGCATACTATTGTTCCCGATATAATGAGAGCCGATATCCAATTAATCCGTGAAAATTATAATTTCATATTTAAATCGACAGACTCAATTGTCCCGCTTCCCTATAAAATAGGCGATGCATTTATTGACGTCGAAGGGGATGCCATCGTAGTCAAGAGAGGGACACAGAGCCGAAAATATGGCATTCATATAGTAGGAATTTCAGGAGGCCGGAAATCTGGAACTCTCTATCCTAAATCTGGGGATGATTTTATCTCTGTTACTGGAGATGATTTGAAAAGATTCATTAGCACATTTAAGTCTGCCCCGCTAGATAAACAATTCCATCAACACGTAGCTTTAAGTCTTGCGGCATCATCGAGTTCATCTAGCTCCTCCAGTTCGTCTAGCTCATCTAGCTCAGCTAGTTCATCGCCAAAAGTAACCAAAGATTTACCTGATTCGGACGAAATTGATACATAACTTTTATTTACAATTTTGAATGACCTGAAGTCTTTCTGTAATTTCTTTTTCACAACATATTTTAAAAAATTTAATTAAAATAGATATGTATAATATTTATTTTAACGTTTGTTTGTTTGTATTGAAATGTTATTATTCTGATAAATAAAAGGTGGTGTGATGGTGTTGCAAAATATACAAACGAATAATTCTATTCATGTTGAAATTTCAGATAAAGCAGAGACAGTTTCTCCTCAGTTAGGTCTTGCGATATTGAATGAGCTGAACAAATCGGTAGAAACTGTAGCAAATCTTTCCTCATCGTCTGCTGAGAATCGCGTTGCAGTCGGCTCTCGCCCTTTGAACGCAGAGCAAAAGAACGCTCTGAATCAATCCCATCAAAACCGGAAACCGAAAATCGCCCAAATCGCCCATGCGGCGCAAGCCATTCCGATCGAATTGCTATTCGATGATCCCCGAACCCATTTTCTGGCGAGCTATTCCCTCTTCGACAACACCCTCGAATTGGAAGATGGATCTTATTGGCAAGTCCGCTCCGGCGATATGTACAAAGTCCTTTCCTGGGCTTTGAACGATGATTTGACGATCACGCCGAATTACACCCTTTATGCAGGACAATATCTGATTTCCAACCCGACGACGGGACAATCGGTCGCCGCCGATCTCGTCATCGGTCCTGTGGACTTAGGCCCGAATACACATTGGGTGATCGCAATCGATCGCTGGCTTGGACGCGTTTATCTTGAAAACGGCACCTCTTGGGATGTAAGAGGATTGGATCAAGGCCTTCTTTCCGATTGGGCCATCAACGATACGGTCATTTTAGGAGACGGGGCCAATGAATGGTTCGGCAGACATGATTCTATTTTGATCAATGTCAATATGGATCATTATGTTTACGCAAACAGAGGAGCATAAAAATGGCAGCCATTCCGAATAACCCTTCATCCGTACCAAATGCTCATCCGACCGCACCGAATGCACGTTTGAATTCCCACCCAGATCATAATGTGAATGACAAATCCGCTTGTTCGATTCGGACAATCCAAAAAATTACAGCTGTTGTTTCGATCCTTCTGGCCTCTTGTCTAATCGCTTTGGCTTGCGTGAACCTTCCTTTCTCTGCGGCGCTTACGGTTTCTATCTGTATTGCGGCCATTGCGATCCCTGTCGCAGCGGCTATCCTTTCCGACTGCAATTCAGTCACAGTTGTCGATGGCCGTCCTTCGCGCACCTATTTCTGGCATCATTGGTGGCCGAGCTATCCGAGCTATTCTCCTGTCTATCCAAGACCCGTTTATATGAGGAGACCCGATCCGATCATAATTACAAGAGAGCCTCGAATCTTCCCTTCATATCGCGCTGAGCCGCATGTCCGCGTCGGCGGAGGGCATCGTCAATCCACTAGAATCGTCCCTTCATTCACCTCTCAACCCCATTTTAGGGGAGGAATACCTCACCGAGCAGCTGCTTCTGTGGGCTTCGGCGGCGGACCTAGAGTCCAGGTTGGCGGGGGACATAGGCGGTAAAGAAAGGCTAAAGTCTATCGGGGCAAAGCCCCGAAAATTATGAATTATGAACGATGAACGATGAAGGTCGGGGCGAAACGCCCCCGCACCCTAATAATTATTTCAAATTTAATGTTTTGCGATTACATTATTTAGGTGATTTTTAATTTAAAATGCTTTATAATAGGTAATATTTATTATAAGGTATTTGTATGGCTGCAATCGGTTTTAAACAAACCGGAAATCGGGTTGGAACAGACTTTCCTCAGTCAGTTCATGAAGAGGGAAGACCGAGTTTTTGTAAATTCGTGCAGAAGGCAATTTCTTCTTTAGCCTTTAAAGTTTCTACGTATTTGACCAGAAATAATCTATATCGAGAAAAGATCCAGCAAGCATTCCAAAAAGACTTTCTTCGAAGAATCGTAGGAAAAGAACGGGCGGATCTTTGCCGCAAATTGGAAAGAATTCAAAACCGGCCGCTTCCGCAAGACGCACTGAATGCATTTGTAAGGGGAGAATGGGCACATAAGATCTTTCAAGAAAGAGATTGGCCGCTTCTCGCTCTCCGAGCCTTTATCGACGGACAACTCGATGAAATGCAAATCTCTAAACTAAACCTTTTCGATTATTGTAGAGAGTTTAAAGATTTCCAAATTCATTCATTAATTAATCCTGATAATTCATTTAATCGCGATCAATTCGAATTATTGAAAAGAGGGTTTCCACTCGAAAGATTTGAAGATAAAATCAAACTATTAAATCTGAATAGAGATAATGCCCAATTTTTTTCTTTCCGCTTCCCTCTTTTGACGGATGAAGAGTATGAAAAGGCGTATCAAAATAGAATCATCGATTTATATAATGAAAAAGCGGTGAGATTTCCAAATAGCAATTATTTTATGATTGTGGATAAAGAAAAAAATGAAATTCAAGTGCTGGTCCTTATTCCTTCCTTTTTGCATGAGCTTTTGAAATTGACGTGTGGAAAAAATGCGACGCGGCCCAATCCCATTTTAGGTTTTGATCCCAATGAGAAAATGTACGATTTTCAAAGCCGCGTTTTAGCTGTGCCATTCCGCTATGTTTCTTTGCCTGAAACTGTTCATGATGGAATTGTAACTGCATGGGCTGGCATGTATATGCATGACATAGATCATTTGCTGGCCGATTCGATGAATCCCCATAGGAAGATGTGGGTTGAATTGGCTACGAATTTAAATCTGAGTAAGAAATCTAACGCAATTTTAGATGATCGCGATATTTCTAGTTATTCTCAGCTTGATAGGATGCAGACTCTACTTGGCAGGAAGTTCAGAAACAGCGTCGAAATTTTTTGGTATTCTTTTCCCTTTTTAAAAGTATTTGCAAATGAAGAGGATATGCGTTCGATCCTGACATATATCTTAGGGCAAAAAGATTGGGACGATTATGGCATTTCTTTGGCCAGCTTAGAGGCATGCTGCCGAAATGAGCCGGATACTTGTAAACTCAGTTTAAAGCCTTGGCTGGATATGGCAAGACAGATCGCTTCTGAAAACAATGGTTATGCTTCCAGAGAAGCATTCGAATTTAAAGAAAAAACATCATCTAGTTTTTGAATATTTCGGCAGACCGCAAGCTGCGCATTTTTCAATAGATAGCAGCTTGTTGATATATTCTTGCACCGCGGCAATGAAAATTCCATGGCTCCACGTAAGAGGGGAGACGGAAATGGGCTCATTCGTCAGCGGGTTGACCTGTTCAGCCAAAACGCCGCTGGGCAAAGCGTGATCGGCTACCCAATCTAAAATGTCGAGAGCTGGTTTTAAATCTTGTTTCGTTTTTGCGAGCGCGATCCTGTATTGGGCCAGCCACAAGGTGGTGACAAACCAAGGATTGCCGGGCCGTTCCGATTTGTCGTTCTCGTCCCGGTAATAAGTGTCGTTTTCATAACGGGCCAGTCCGCCTCCTTTTTTATTCCACAGCGTATTATATACCTGATCCATCGTGCTTTTTACTCTTGCGTCGTCGGGTTTATAAACTTCGAAGGCAAAAATGGCAAAGAGGCTAGAGTCAATCGTGGAATCGATTTCTTTGGAGCCGTCTTTCTTGAACCGGACGCTTCTGGCAAATCTCTTTTCCTTTTCCAAGTAAAGGTGCTGGTCCATGGCCTGGCGCATATAGGAGGCTCCCTGCCGGTATTCTTCTGCGGCGTTTAAGTCTCCAAAGCTGTCCGCGAAATGCGCGGCAGCTACGAGGCCGCCATAGACGGTGGATACAGTATAGGTAAAGATTCCATATCGCTCCTCCCATAAGTCGTAGCTTGGCAAAGGCAGTCCCGTTTTCATATCGCGGTATTCCATCATGAATCCTGCGGCCTTTTTGATCAGGGAATGGTATAAAGGCATGAGAAATTCGATGTCCTTGAATTTCTTGTAGTGGTTCCATAAAGCCCAAACGACGAGAGCCGTTTCATCTTCTTGAATCGGCAGCTGCAATTTTTTGCCGCCGACTCCTTCTATCCACGGATGCCAAGAACTAGCTAATGATCCGGTAGGGGTATATTTATGGAGAAAATAACCCTCTTTCGTAATGACCTGCGAGCAAAAGTTAAAAAAATTCCGGGTGAAATCATATCCTGCTAAATCCAAGCCATAGGCGATAAATGAGGCATCGCGAGGCCACATGTAGCTATACGTGTCGCGGTTGAAATCGATCGCATCGGAGTCATTGCTGGCGATGATGCTGCCGATCTGATTGATCTGCGTGCGGCAAATGAGAAGGCTTTTTTTATAGAGGCGGCTGATTTTATCCGGGATCAAGCTGTAATTGAGCTTTTCCTTATCGACCCATAATTTCCAGTAATTGAAAGTGCGATTAAAGAGCTCTTCAGGAGTATTCAACCTGATCCATTCATTCAGAGCTGCCACTTCATTCCAGTTTTTTCCCGCAGCGATCCAATAGTAACAGCTTTCTTTTTCTTTCCCTTCCAATTTGAAGGGAATGCCTATGACGGAATCGACCGCCCCTTGTGCGATCGGATTGCCGTCCAATTGGCCATCTTCAGCGTCTTTCCAAGTTCCTTGATATTTTTCTCCTTCTTTATTGCCAGTGGAATAGAGATCGATGCCATATTTTTTATTGGCAAAAATATTGATCAGAAAGTAGCGGTCTCCCTTGTAATGGAGAATTCCATTGACCTCAGGCTTGAAGGCCGCAGTATCTCCGATATCGACTCCATAGATATGAAAATCCTGTCCAAAAAAAATCCGCCCTTCTTTTCCATCGCCTGTTAGATTTTCAAGAGTGAGCTTTTTGAAATAGATATTTTCTTGATAATCGACCCAATCGTTCACAGTGATCCGCAATCCGAGACTATCGTTTGAAAGCTCAACTTGCGTCACTAAAGAATCGTCCAAGTAGTCCCTGGAGATCTCCCATCCATCCGGGATCCAGCTGAATTGGCCATCGACCCAAATCCCAAAACGGAATGGTTCTCCTTGAGTATGGGTTTCTTGTCCGACATGAGGAAAATAAAATTCCCGCAAGATCGAATCTTTATCGAAAGCGACTAAGATATTTCCATTGCCGACCGGCAAATCTCTAGACATTATTCGATTTCCTCGGCGAGTCGTTTTGCTGCATCTTGGGCCTGGCTGATTTTTTGCTTTTGGATTTCGATTCCCATATCCATAGGCTGGGCATTGATGAATGTGATGTCAGTAATTCCGACAAAACCGAAAATTGCGCGCAAATAGGGCTCTTGAAAATCAAAATTGCGGGTTTTTTCCGAATCGTAATTGCCTCCGCGGCTCGTGATTATGACCATTTTTTTATTCTTTGCCAATCCTTCAGTCCCTGTTTTGGTATAGTGAAACAGATA